>Ga0209056_10006873_pt1 | contig 11730 bp, 17 predicted proteins | sample GraSoiAngelo_114_FD_185876 | JGI IMG/M metagenome (GOLD analysis project Ga0209056, IMG submission 185876) | Grasslands soil microbial communities from the Angelo Coastal Reserve, California, USA - 14_0903_13_40cm (SPAdes) (version 2) | ecosystem: Environmental > Terrestrial > Soil > Grasslands... | reverse complement strand
ATGGTATCCGAGACTGCTGGAAGCGACGGCGGAACAACGCCTGAACTGGAAAATCAGCGGCGCCGGCTACGAAATCCACTGGCCCGACATTGATGAGGACCTCAGCACTGAGGGTTTGCTACGTGGCGCGCCCGCTGCTCCTGATCAACCAAATCGACGGCCAGCGTGTCTTCGGTAAAGTGAACGTCTTTCACGCGTTCGCCAGGCTTAACTTCCGAAACGTGCATTCCATTTCTCCAAGAGGATCGCTTCGTTTTCCTTCAGCATACGCTGAATCCGCCGAAGCTCCACAGGACTGAATCCGAGGTTACGGGCAAGCCCCACCGGATTCAGCCAGAACTTTGCCGACTGCTTGTCCCGATCGACGTGATAGTGCGATGAGTTGCCGAGCAAGCGCGTCTGATGTATCGAGACCGGCATCCGATAACGATGACTTGTGCTGCGTTGGCAAGGGCATCCGCAGCCCGATTCCAAAGGGAAAGAAGCGCGGCATTTGTGCTGATATCTTTCAAATAGGTTGGGACAACCGGATAACGACCTTCATGCCAACCGGCCTCGATCGATCCGCCTGTATCGGTAATTGAGCTACTGACCCAAGCGAATCCGAACATTCTTGACGAAAGTGGGAACGCCGGATGACGGCTCATTGGACGGGCGGATGGATTTCAAACTTCACCTCAACTTCGAAGGGGCGGAAGTTGGAATAGTAGGCCTTACAATCGACAGTATTGAATTCGCTCTCGTAATGCTCGTCCATGAGACTGGGCACGAGCATTTTCATATTCTTTCCTTCAGCGTACGTTACAACGATTCTGGCTTTAACACGCGATCGGATGTACGGACTTTCAACGTTGAACTCCGTTCGCAACACTCGTCCGGTTTCAGGCTCGATCCACAGCGTTCCATTGGAGTATAGAAACTGATTGTTTTCACCGAAGACCAGAGTCGGAGCCCCTTCTTCGCGAAAACGGACAGCCCTAGACAGCAGCGGTATTCGATCAAAGACTTCGGGAGCTTCGCGCGAGCGAGGGGCGATGATGTCATTCCGGACAAAAAACCTGGCGCGCTCGGCATTTTCCCGCATGGGCAAAAAAATTGGAGGAGGCCTGAAACAAACGGGCCTTCTGAAGTGTCATGTCAGTAGGAGACAAAATGGAGACAGCGAGAATCCCCACGACAAAGGACGAAACCTTCAGGCAGCAGCTTGATGAGCTGTACCGGGAAAATTTTCAACTGATGTACCGTGTGGCAAAAAGCGTTACCGGAAACAAGCACGACGCCGAGGATGCTGTTCAAAACGTTTTCGTGAAACTCATCCAAGGGCAGCCATCGAGCAATTTCCAAAAGAACCCAAAAGCATATCTATGTAAGGCAGCCATGAACGAAGCTCGAAACATCGTTCGATCATGCCGCCTCCGAAGAGAGGTGGAGGCGGACGTGAGTGAACTTGACATCGCGGCGGACGGCAACAAGGATAAACTTCGTGAACGCCTGACCGCTGCGTTATCCGAGCTCGATCCTCAGTTAGTTACGATGCTCACGCTTCGTTTCGACGAGGGGTATAGTTGCAAGCAAATCGCAGAAGAGTTGGGCCGTACGAACCTCGGCGTCCGTCTGAATCTGCACCGGGTGCTCCGCAAACTACGGAAGCTGATGAGGGATCCAGGAGGAATACAATGAAACGCAAGAAGATGAACATGCATGAAACGTTGAAGCGGCATTGGCCGAAAGCGTCGCAAGAGGAGGTCGAAGCGGCCGGCGCCAGCGTGTGGAAGCGGCTGGAGGCGGAGTTGGACAAGCATGACACCTCACTGCGATCTCTATACGGTGACGGCTGGAGCGCCGCGCCCCTGGAGCAAACGGAATTTCAAGTTCTGAGCGCGGTCTCTTTGTTAGGTGACCGCGGCACGTTGAAAAGCGTTACCAGAATGGTCGACAAGTGGACGGGACGCGAGATGGTCGGCCATGTTTATCTGACGCTGGGCCGGCTCGCCGAGCGCAAGCTCCTTACAGTCCACACCGGCCCAGCGACTGCCGATGATGAACCGCTACGTCGCTACGAAATTACCGAAGATGGCGACCGGGCACTGCGCCGGGCCAAAATCGAGGGGAAAGAATTGATGACTGCCCGCGAGGACCTCGACGGCCCGTGCACGGAAGGATCCCGTCTCGAATGACAAATGACAATTGAACAGTGAACAATCACCATTCAAATGCTCTGTCATTGTTCACTGTTCAATTGTCATTTGTCATCTAAAGCAGAAGGAATAACCGCCCTTCTCTAGTATTGCGTTCCGCAATTTCGCTGACTGTGGATGCATTCCCCTCCTCTGCGAGGAGGGGAATGCGTCACTCCAATCCAGTCGTAATCGACCGCGTTTTATTCACGCGGCTGGAAGTGTCTCTAAACCAAAAAAGGAGGAACTCTATGACAACAAAGGCCAAGAAGATCCGCGCGCGTTTCGGCTTGGGCAAGCTGTCTGACGGCGATGTTCAGCATCTGCTGGACGGCTCGTTGAAAGGTTTGACCGACAACGCCGCGATCTTTCCGAAGCCACCGGTGGAATTGTCCGCCTATCAGTCCGCCATCGCCGCATTTGACGCCGCCATTCCGGCGGCCCTCGACGGAAGCAAGACGGCCATCGCGCATAAGAACAAACTGCGTGACGCCGCCGTGCGTATGTACGTCCAACTCGCACGCTACGTCGAGGCCAACTGCAACGACGACCTGACGACGTTTTTGCTGTCCGGTTTCCAGCCGGCCGCTTCAATCAAAACCCCGCCCGGAGCCGCTCGCTCAGCCGGCGATCGATTCTGTTGTGCCGGGGCCACTCACCGGGCAACTGAAGATCAAGGTAACTTCCGTTCCCAAAGCAAAGAGTTACCACATCCATTGGGCCGCCCTTCCGAACGGTGGCGGCCAGCCTGCGTCATGGACGGAGGAACCCATCTCCACGGGGACGTCCATGATCATCAGCAATCTGACGCCCGGAATCACCTACACGTTCCAGGTCCGCGCGTTGGGACGGCTGGGATACACCAACTGGAGTGATCCCGTCAGCCGTATGGCGACCTAAACCGCACTAAGGCGCCGCGAATTCTCCGCGGCGCCAATTACCGCGTAGCGCAAGCGCGCGCGAAGCGTGAGCGCGATAGCGCGAAACATCAAGTAATAGCGCGCAGCCTCAATTAAAGGAGCAAAACAAGTATGAGTTTGCTTGACGTGCTTAACGAGATCCACCGGACGCTGGGCCAAATTCGTCACGAGCTGGGAAAAATCCAAGGTGAACTGGTCGAAATCCGCGGGCTGTCTCACCGCGTTTCGATGCTCGAACAGTGTCAATCGTGGCTGAAAGGCGGTTGGGCCATGTTGGCCGCCGCGTGCGGTTACCTGTTTCACGGAATTTACGCAATTGATGTTCGGTCAGAAGAACGATTCGAGCGAAATCAAGCATGTCATCTTGCTGTCGGATGGCCACACGGGGCGTGATCCGTTCCAGTCACTTGTCGAAAAGATGGCACAGGCCCGGATCACCGTTTCCACAGTTGCTCTGGGCGCCGCGGCCGATCGAGATCTTCTCGCCAAAATTGCAGGCTGGGGCAAGGGACGCACATATTACGTAACCGACGCGTCGCATGTTCCACAGGTCTTCACGTATGAGGCGGAACTCACGACCGGAAGCACGCTGAGGGAATCGCCCTTCACACCAGTAGTGAAGAAAAAAGCTCAGGTCCTCAAAGGAATCGATTTCGAAAACGCTCCCGACCTGCTTGGCTACGCCGTGGCGAAGGCCAAAGAAAAATCCGAAGTGCTCCTGGAATCACCGAGAGAGGATCCCCTCTTCGTTCGCTGGCAATACGGCTTGGGAAGAACCGCTGCTTTTACGTCTGATCTAAAGGACAGATGGGCTGTAAACTGGCTTCGCTGGAACGGCTACTCGAAGTTCTGGTCCCAACTGGTGCGCGAAACCATGCGCCCACGCGACAACAGCGAACTCAATCTAAGCGTTGTTCGTGATGGAGATCACGCCAGGATCACCGCCGATGCGATTCAGAAAGACGGGAAATTCCTCAACAACGGCGAATTTCAATTGAGCGTCGTGCAGCCTGATCAATCGATATCCAATGTCCCTCTTCCTCAGGTGGGACCCGGATCCTACGAAGTCCAGTTCCCTCTCAAGCAAGAAGGTTCTTACGTCTTTCACGTGACCGGTGAAAACGCCGGGGCTTCGAGGACGCTCGCATATTCCTATCCCGACGAATATCACCTTCACGAACCGAACGTCGACCTCTTGCGCGCCATTAGCGACGAAACAAAAGGCAAGTTCCAACCGGCCGGGCTGGACATATTTGCGACACACGGAGAAACCACAATCCTGCCGATGCCGCTCTGGCCCTATCTGGCGAGTATCGCGTTGGTCCTCTATTTCGCCGACATCTTCTTGCGACGGGTCAGCTTCGGACGCCGATAGGAATTTGAAATACGGGCCGGGCCGTGTACCGGAGTGCGCATAGGTGTTATTTGAATCTTTCGGTGCAGGCAACCGGGTTGGCGCGCCCCCATCACGCTGAACATTGACGACCCTCCACGGCATCGATTTTGTGCCACATGTGGCAAATCTGGTAATATCCTTTATAGAGGCCACGGCGAGGCATGAATGCCAAGAACTGATGTTACAACCAAAATCGGCGTGGGTGGACGTGTTGTCATACCCGCTGATCTCAGACGTGGGATAGGAGCCGACATCGGCGATGAGGTGATCCTCCGCCTGGCCGGAGGAGAGATTCACATTTTGACAAGGTCTCAAGCGATCCAGAAGGCGCAAGCTTTAGTAAGGAAGAGTATCCCGAAAGGTCGGTCTCTCGTTAAAGAGTTACTTCGGGAACGACGAAAGGAAGCCGAACGTGAGTAAGTATGTTCTGGATGCTTCCGCGCTTCTGGCGCTCCTCAACAACGAAGCGGGCTCGCAACGCGTGCAGGAGATCATTCCAGAATCGGTCATCGGCGCCGTTAACCTGTGCGAGACCGTCGCAAAGCTGACAAGCGGTGGGATGAGTGTCGAGGATGCACGGACTAGCATCGGACTGATCACTCTGGAAATAATTCCCTTCGATACAGAACTGGCCTATAAGGCCGGAGTCCTAATCGTCGATACCAAGAGACTTGGCCTTTCTTTAGGCGACCGTGCGTGTTTAGCCCTGGGTCTGGCACGAAAGAATACCGTAGTGACGGCGGAGAAGTTGTGGTCCAAACTCAAGCTCGATGTATCTGTTGAAGTCATTCGCGAAAATGCACCGACTCTGCCTGACTCTGAAACGCAAAGCGGAAGTTCACCCCGCAATTAAATACCACCTAGTGCGGCATGCCGGCGAAAGTCATCCACCGTGTTGAATACCGGAACGTCTGCTCGCAACGTTGCGAGCGTCCGAAACAGAAGTGCCTGCTCCCGATAACATTCGACGCGAAGAGACCTCACCGCTCTGTGGCAATGATCATCGTGCTCGATAAATCCGGAAGCATGGGCGGCCGGATTTTGCATTCACGAAAGAAGCCGCTCGGGCGCCGCTGCAGTTGCTTGCCGACCCAGACCGTTTTGGCGTCGTTACATTTGATTCGGAATTTAAATTAAGTGTGTATTTCAGCAGCCCTCTTAATTAAGTTGGCCGAAAATCGTGATTTCTTCCCGTGTCGCCAGTAGAATTCCTGCGAACAAGCTATTCACGTCCGAAGCGAAGATAGTTTGAGGTGTTTTTTGAGGTCGACAAACCTAGGAGGTAGCTTCATGGGGGCACTCATGGTGCATCTGCGGGATCACGCTGGCGATCCGATTGCTGGCAAACGAGTGTTCGTCAACTTTGTGGGTACTTTTGTAGACAGTCACTCTGAAGATTACACCGACGGCGACGGCACCGTCGATTTCAACGATATTCCTACGGGGAAAGTCGAAGTGTATGTCGACGGACATCGGCAGGTTTCGGTGGGCGTAGGACAGAACGACCATAAAGACATAACCGTTTCCCTGTAGTGGCAGTCCGGGCCGGGAACAGGGAACGCATGCTGACCGCCACGCGAGTGCCGTCGAGCAAACCGGGCCGTCATGTATCTCAATTGAAGCCTCAGGCATGATCGCAGCGCAGCACTACTAAGACTTGCGTCGTCCTGGTGAACCGATCAAGGCAGCGGTCAAATACCGAGAATACCGCCGAGACGAGATTGCAATGCAACGCTACTGATTTATGAAATTATTTGAAGTTTGAAGTGGAAGCTATCGATGAAATAACGGGCGACCAGATGAGGCGAAAACCGGGCGGTGGATGGACAGACATTTCGGGCTTGCAGCTCACGATCGACGAGCCATTCCAAGGCTACCGATAGACTGAGGCTCTCACGAGCAGCGTCACTTAAAACCGATCCCGTAATTTCCAAAATTCGATAATTCCTTGGGAGCGGCCAATCAGCTGGAGCGCGTGATAGGCTGCGCGGATGCGAGCGCGTCTGGATCCTTGGGGTTACCGCCGGATTCAGGGTGCTTTGTCGAATCTCGGACATATCGTCGTGCGGACGACAATCGCCAACATTTGAAGCGTCACGGCATTCATAGCGAAAGTGCAAAACGACTTGGAAAGAGTTTATTCGCCAGCATTGGGCTCAGATCATCTCGGCTGATTCCTTCACGGTCGAGGTATAGACCTGTGAGCGACCAGGTCGCGTCCTTCAATAGGTTCTGCTCCGACTCTGAGAAGACGTGTATGAATTTGGAGCGATCTGCGACATGGTGTGACGTTAGGGATTGTCTTCACACAAACCGCCTCCAAGAAGTCCCGAATTGTTTGACTTTTACTGCCGAAATCTTGAGTTCGTGAATCTTGTCACACCAGTAAAAAAGGCCCGGCATTACAAATTGTGATGTTTCTGTAATTTGTAGCGGTGGGTTCTTTTTAATAGTGTGACCAAACTCCTGCGGCGTCCATCCGCGGTGGGGGCTGGGAAAGAGTCCGAAAGCCGCTTCAAGCTTTCGGACATTGCTAGCCCAAGTTTCCGGTTTGTTTGGCCCTTCAATCCGGATCGTGAAGCTACCTGATTAATCGCATTGGATCAAGCCTGGTGTTGAAACGTAGAGCTGACGTGGGTATTCAGCATATTTTCACTCGACATCCATAGATCTGGCCGGGATAAGCTTACCCCAAGCTGATGTATATACGAATCATTCCACCCGTGAACGAGCCCGCAAAAACTTCATGGTTACGTGGGAATTGGCGTATTTACAGCCAATATGCTATTGACGCTACATATCGCGCTGCCTGTTGACGAGGCTCTCCACGTGTTGTATATACTAAACAGATGGCCAGCGTGCAGTCCTATACCGTTCACGGCAAGCGCTACTGGCGGATCGTGGAGTCTTACCGTGACGCCAGAGGGCGGCCCAAGGTGCGCGTGGTCCGTCATCTCGGTAATGCTCAGACGCTGTTGAACCTCTTATCCCAAGCCCCAAGTCGTCCTCTCTACGCTGAACAACGCGAGTTTGGCGCCATCGCCGCCCTGTGGGACATCGCCCAGGATCTCCAAGTGGTTGAAACTATCGACCGCCATGCGCTCAAGCGCCGCCAGGGAGCCAGCGTCGGACAGTACATGCTGTTGGCCGCCCTCAATCGAGCTGTAGCGCCAACCAGCAAGTGCAAACTTGCCCCGTTTTTGCAGGATTCTTGAGGCTCAGCCTGTGATCCTGTGCCGCACCGACCACGACACCTGGCGACAGATCCAACAGGTGCAGAACGAATTCGTCCGGATGTTGCGCTTCAATGCCAAAGGCGGCTAGCGTCTCCGCAGGAAAGTCGCGCAGGTTGATCGTGACGATCACATCTGCACGCGCACGAATCGCAGCTGCCAAGACATGCCGGTCGTTCGGGTCGGGGAGTTGCAACCCGGGGATCAAGTGTTGATAGTCCGTTACGAGCGCGTCGGTAGCGTGTTCGTCCATGAGCATACGAGTGCGCTCAAGCTTTGCACGAGTCAGATCGGGACGGTTTCTGAGAAGAGCTGAAATCCATTCCTCGTGAATGTCGGCCGACCACCTCGCTCGGAATAGCCCTGTCAGCGCCAGATGCATGAGAAGATTTCGGAGATCGGAAGGGTACAGAACGCTGGCGTCATACAGGGCAGTAAAGCTGGACACGGATGCTTAGATTCCGAGCTCTTGGTCGTAAGCTGCAAGTTGTTTCAGCACCTTTCGGCGTTCAGTATCCGCTTGGCGCTTGTACTCCATAAGGGCTTCAAACCGGACGCGGCGGTGCGTGCCGACGCGGCGAAACTCGATCTTGCCCTCGTCGAGAAGCTGGATCAGTGAAGGCCGCGAGATGTTCAGCATGTCGGCTGCTTCCTGCGTTGTCAGTTCCGCATGAACCGGGATGAGCGTGACGGCATTGCCACGCGCCATTTCTTCAAGTATCCGTACGAGTAGTCGCAAAGCAGAAGCGGGCAGATTGAATGTTCCTTCCGGTGAAGGGTCGTCCGAAATGCGCAACCGCAGGGGCTCCTCCTCTCGAAGTCTCCTGGCCAAGATACGGCTAGTTTCTTTTGCCACAGCCGCTTCGGCCTCGGAAGGAAGGCTCGGATCTAAGGTTGCTTGTGCCACTTTAGTCACCCCCGGCTTTTCATTCATTGAGTCCTAACTTACCACACAATCGAATCAATCGCAATTAATCGAAGCAATCGAAATCAGACACTATCGCCAAACTAGGACCGTAACTGATTGATAAATATAGATATCAAAACGCTGCGTAGACGGCTTCCCGCTGTTTGGGCACTAAAGCTCGACCGGCTCATCGTTCTTCATCACGATCGAAGTTCAACAAACGAAGGTCCCATTTCGGATTCTCAAATACGACATCACCGTAATAGGAATTGCCGAATGCCGCCTGCACAGAAGGTTGTACGACCCTGTGATCCAGGTTGCCCACGTATTCGGTACAGCCTCTGTGCCTGCCGGATAGCCCGGAAAGATTTGTTGGCCCGTGCGCGGATTTTTAGGACCCGCGGCGCCGTCAAAAAAAGCTGCCGAAGGCCACCGATAACCGCGCAGGAGGGGGTGGTCCTTCAAAACATTCTCCGAAATCGACCACCCCCGCCTGCGCCATTAAAGGTGGCTTCGCTGCATTTTGTTTGATGGCGCAGCCACCCCCTCCTGTTCCAGGAGGGGAATATGCCCGCACAGACTTCCCCTTTATTTTTGTCGCACACCCTCGATGCGCAGAATCGCGCCGAGCATTTGACAGTATTGGCCGACTCGATGTAGGGTACGGCATCCATGCTCATCTATGCGGCCATAGGCGCCATGGGATTCCTCTTTTTGATAGTCATGCTGTTTGTCGGCGAGATCTTCGGCGGCGATCACGATGTTGGCGGGCATGAAGTCCCAACCGATGCCGGCGATCATGGCGGCCCGAGTTGGCTCAGCGCGCGCATCATGGCGGCGTTCCTCACGGCGTTTGGCGTGGGAGGTGTTGTTGCCCGCTATTACAGTTTGTCTCATCCCGTGGCCTCGGGCGTCGGCGTGGTTGCCGGTGTCGTGATGGCCGGGATTGTGTATCAGTTCGCGAGGCTGCTTTACTCGCAACAGGCGTCCAGCGAAGTACGCATGTCGGCGCTGGTGGGGCGTTATGCGGAGGTGTCCGTGGCTATCCGGAAGGACGGCGTTGGGCAAATCTCGCTGACCTATGGGGGCGAGCGCAGCGAGCACATCGCCCGGTCGGACGATGGCCGCGCGCTGTCCCAGGGCACGAGTGTTGTGATCTCCGGCCTGAGAGGAGACACGGTGATCGTCGCGCCGCCGGTTCCGACGGCGCCGGGAGGGTCAACGTGAGTCTGCTGGGGTTCGAGTTCTCCGCCGTTACGGTCATGTTCGCGGTGCTGCTCGGGCTGTTGGGTGTGCTCGCGGCCATGGCTTTGTTCGCGCGCAACTACATCAAGGTCCCGCCGTCAATGGTGGCGATCTTCTACGGCCGCAAGCACACGATCGTCGATGAGAAAGGAAACCGGGCGACCGTCGGATTTCGAGTCGTGAGAGGCGGTGCCGCGCTGCGCGTACCTTTGCTAGAGAAGGTCGAATACCTCTCGCTCAACATCATGTCGATCCAGCTAAAGATACAGCGCGCCTACACGAAGGAAGGCGTGCCCGTGACCGTGGAGGCCGTAGCCAACGTGAAGATCGCGGGCGACGACATGTCGTTGCGCAGCGCGTCCGAGCGCTTCCTCGGCATGGGCCAGGAAGAAATCAAAGGCGTGATCTTCCAAACGCTGGAAGGCCACCTTCGGGCGATCCTCGGTACGCTCACCGTGGAAGAAATCAACGCCGACCGGTCGGCGTTCGCGCAGAAGATGACCGACGAGGCGGCGGTTGATCTGAAGAAGATGGGTGTCAGCATCGATATTCTGACGATCCAGCAGATCAGCGATGAACAGGGGTACCTCGACGCCCTGGGTAAGAAGCGCACCGCTGAGGTCAAACGCGACGCGGTGGTCGGCGAGGCACTGGCCCAGCGCGACGCGATGATCAAGTCGGCTTTGGCCGACCAGGAAGGCAAAACCAAACGCTATGAGGCCGACGTCGCCATCGCGCAGTCTCTGCGGGACAAGGAAACCCGTCAGGCTGAGTTCGACGCCATGGTGAAATCCAAGAAGGCCGAGTCCGAGCAGGCCGGACCGCTCGCAACTGCGATCGCCAGACAGAAGGTCACAGAGCAGGAAACCCGCATCGATCAGGTACGCAAGCAACAGGAAGTGCTGGTCCAGGAGCAGGAGGCCGCCCGGAAGGAAAAGGAGCTTCAAGCTACCGTCGTCAAGCCGGCCGAAGCGGAAAGACAAGCCGCGATCCTGAAGGCCGAGGGCGAAAAGCAGGCAACGATCATCCGGGCGGAAGCCACGCAAAAAGAGTTGGAATTCGAGGGCGCCGGCCAGGCGGCGAAAATCGAGACGGTCGGACGGGCCGAAGCGGCGAAGGTGTTGGCCGTCGGCGAGGCGGAGGCCGAAGTCATCAAAAAGAAACTGCTCGCCGAGGCCGAGGGGCTCCAGAAGAAGGCAGAAGCGTGGAAGAACTTCAACGAGGCAGCCGTCATCAACATGGTCGTGGAGAAAATGCCTGATCTCGCCCAGGCTTTCGCCACTCAGCTTGCCGGCATCGACAAGATCAACATCATCGAGATGGGTAATGGCTCGGCAGGCTCCGGAGGGATCGGCAAGGTGATGAGCACCGTCGGGGGCGGCATGACCGCGATGTTGTCGATGCTCAAGGATGAGTTCGGCATCGACATCGCGCGGCTGATGCAGGCGAAGACCGAAGCAGCCGCAGAAGAGGCCGATAAGAAAGCCGGAAAGCGCTGACATGGGGACAGGGCCTGGCCAAATTGCGACTCAGGACGTTATCTACGAAAGTCCGCTGCCGTGGGATCCTGAACGGCCCAATACCGTGATCATCTGTTGCGTTGACGGCCGCTGGTTCAGCCATTTCGAGGAATTCGCGCGGACGCGCCTCAAGGCGGGTTCACGCACCGACTACCTGGCGGTCCCCGGCGGCATCGAACCGATGACGCTGTTCGACCTCGTCCCCAAAGACTTCAACTTTTTTCGCCGCCGGATCGAAGGACTGGTCGCATCGCACGGCACGCGGCGCATCATCGCGATTGCGCATCAAGATTGCGCCTGGTATCAGACGCGCAAGATCGGTCCGCTCCGGA
>Ga0209056_10006872_pt1 | contig 11732 bp, 12 predicted proteins | sample GraSoiAngelo_114_FD_185876 | JGI IMG/M metagenome (GOLD analysis project Ga0209056, IMG submission 185876) | Grasslands soil microbial communities from the Angelo Coastal Reserve, California, USA - 14_0903_13_40cm (SPAdes) (version 2) | ecosystem: Environmental > Terrestrial > Soil > Grasslands... | reverse complement strand
CTCCAGGCCGGCGCGCTGCGCCGCATACCAGAGGCGGGCCCGGACCTCCTCGTCAATGGTCGTGTCGTGCGCGAAGTCGGCGATCCAGTAGCGCAGGGCGTAGAGCACCGCGCTGTCGCCGAAGTCGACCGGGCCGCAGTCCGGCGCGGGGTGGCTCACCACCCCGGCCGTGTCCCGGACGGCGGCCAGCAGGACGCGCCGCACCTCGTGCGGCGGATGGCGGTAGTGAAAGCCGATGCGCACGGTCATGCGGTGCGTTCCCGCGGGCCGCCCGAAGTTGAGCACCTCCTTCGAGACGAGCTCGCTGTTCGGCACGAAGACCGTGTCGCCGTCCTTGGTCTGGATGCGGGTCGAGCGCCAGCCGATCTCGAGGATCTTCCCCACGTGGCTGCCGACCTCGATCCACTCGCCCTGCCGGAGCGTGCGGTCGAGCTGGAGCCCGAGGCCGCTGAAGACGTTCGCGATCGTGCTCTGGAGCGCGAGCCCGACGACGGCGGTCAGCACCGCGGAGGTGGTGACGAGCGAGAAGACGTCGAGGCCGGCGAGACGCAGGAACCCCATGCCGATCGCGACCGCGACCGCGACCTCGATCAGGTCGCGCAGGATCGACGGGACGTGGATGCGGAGCCGCGGCAGGACGAGGTCGAAGACGACGAGGCCGCTCACCCCGACCAGGCCGATCATCAGCGCGAGCACGCTCATGAGCTGGAGGACGCTGCCCGGCGAGGCGACGCCCATCGTGCCGATGGCGACGGCGCCGAGAGACAGCACGACGGCGAGGCCGAGAAAGAGCCGCGCCGGCCCGCCCCGATGCTGCTGGCCGTGCGGGACGAGCCACCGCAGGAGCGGGATGGCGAGCAGCACGAGCGTGGCCGCGACCAGCACGACCACCGCCGGCCCCGCGTCCGCGATCTGGTCCCTGAGGTTCGCGCCCGCCATGGCTACTTGAACAGCGCCGCGCCGGCCTTCGCGATGTCCTCGTCCTCCTGCGGGGTGTTGCCGCTCACGCCGATCGCGCCGACGACCTTGCCGTCCACGGTGATCGGCACGCCGCCCTGCAACGGCGTGGCACCGGGCAGGGCGAGGGCGGCTACCCGGCCGGAGCGGATCTGGTCCTCGAACTCCTTGCTGGGCCTGCGGAAGATCGCCGCCGTCCGGGCCTTCCCGATGCCGACGTCGACGCTCGCCACCTGCGTGTCGTCGAGGCGGTGGAGCACGATGAGATTGCCCCCGTCGTCCACCACCGCCATGACCACGGTCGCGCCTCTCCTGGCCGCCTCCGCCTGGGCGGCGGCCGCGATCTTCATGGCCGCACTCAGGGAGAGCACCTTCTTCACTGCGAGCTCGTCGGCCGCGCGGAGCGTGGAGGCCCCGAGAACGATGGCGGCTGCGACGAGAGCGGCGGACACGGTCCTCATGGCGGCATCCTCCTCGCCTGCGATGCCTTGGATGCCGCCGGCCTGCCGCCCGATACACTGCTCGCCTCGCCGGGGCGGTCTTGCTATGTGCTTCGAGTGGCGCAGCCGCTGCGATGGCGTGAAGTCCTGCAGCGCGAGACCGAGCGCGCCTGGCCGGTCACGCTGGCGGTGGTGACCGGCATCCTCGGGGCGGCGGGCAACATCGTCTTTCGCGCCGCCATTCGCGGCTGCACCTGGCTCTTCCAGGGGCAAGCCGCCCGGCTTGGAGACGGCGGCATCCCCCTGGCCCTCGTCGCCGGCGGCCTCGTCCTGCTGCTCCTCGACCGGATCTTTCCGGGCGAGGTGCTCGGCTACGGCTTCCCGCGCTTTCTCGAGATGCTGCACCTGCAGGGCGCGCGCGTGAAGCGACGCTGGATGGTGGTGAAGACGCTCGGGGCGGCGGTGTCGCTGGGAGCGGGCGCGGCGGTCGGCCGCGAGGGGCCCATCGCGCAGATCGGGGGCTCGATCGGCAGCGCCGTCGCCCAGCTGGCGCGCCTCTCCAGCGAACAGCGCAAGATCCTGATCGCCTGCGGCGCCGCCGCCGGCATCGCGACGACCTTCAACGCCCCCCTCGGCGCGCTCATGTTCGCGCACGAGATCGTGCTCCTCGGCGAGGTGCGCCTCGTCAACTTCACGCAGATCGTGATCGCCACCACGACGGCGGTCATCGTCGCGCGCGGCCTCTTCGGAAGCCTGCCGGTCTTCGTGGTGCCGTCCTTCACCCTCGAGAGCTACTGGGAGTGCTTCACCTACGCAGCGCTCGGTGTCGTCCTCGGCCTGTTGGCGGCGGCCTACACGCGCCTCTTCCATGCCGTCGCCGGGTATCTGCGCCGCCTCGCCTGGCCGCGGGCGGCCGTCCTGCTCGCCGGGCTCGCGCTCGTCGGCGTGCTGGACATCCGCGTGCGGGGGAACATCTCGGACGGCTACGGGGTCGTCAACGATGCGCTCGCCGGCCGGCTCCCCCCTTCGCTCATGGCCATCCTCGCGCTCGCGAAGATCGCCGGCAGCACGCTCTCGCTCGGCTGCGGCGCGCCGGGCGGCGTCTTCGGGCCCATCTTCTTCATCGGGGCCATGACGGGGGGAAGCTTCCGGGCGCTCTCGACGCTGCTCCTGCCCGGGCTGACGGGACCGCGCGGCTCCTACGCGCTCGTGGGTCTCGGCGCCTTCCTGGCGGCGACCACGCACGCGCCGCTCACCGCGATCTTCCTCCTCTTCGAGATGACCCAGTCCTACGCCGTCGCCGTCCCGGCGCTGATCACCACCATCCTGAGCTTGATGATCGCCACCCGGCTCGAGCCGGAGTCCATCGACACGCTCGGCCTCACCGCCGAGGGGAAGAGCCTGCACGCCCCGACGGACCGGGTGGTCCTGGAGCGTATCCCCGTCGCGACGGTCTACCGGCGCGAGTTCGACTCGATCCCGGCGCATCACCCGCTTCCCGAGATCCTCGGCCTGGTCCGGCAGAGCCGCAGCGCGACCTTCCCGGTGGTCGGGGGAGAGGGCGAGCTGGTGGGGGTGCTCTCGTTCGCCGCCCTGCGCACGCTCGTCCTCGAGGAGAAGCTCGATCCGCACCTCGAGGCGCGCGACCTCTGCGATCCACCCGCGCTCACGCTCACGCCGGACGACGGGCTCGGCGAGGCGTTCCGCCGCATGGAGGCCGAGGCCCTCGAGGACGTGCCGGTGGTGGATCCGGCCAACCGCCGGCGGCTGCTCGGGATGCTCTCGCGCGCCGACCTCATCGCGGCGTACAACCGCACCGTGGCGACGCTCGGCGCCACCTCGATCCCGACCTGGCTCAAGACCGCCGAGCCGCAGTGGGCCGACCGCTACCGGGTGATGTCCATCGAGGTGCCGCAGCGCTGGGTCGGCCGGAGTCTGCGGGACATCGATTGCCGGGCCCGCTACGGCGTCGCCGTCCTCGCCGTGCATCCACGTGGGCAGCAGGACGACTGTGGGTACGAGCTGCCCGACCCCGACCGGCCTCTGGAGCCGGGCGACGTGCTCGTGCTCGCCGGGACGGCGGAGGGGCTTCGGCTGGCGCGAGCCGCGTGAAGGGGGCCGGTCGGCGCGGAGCGCGCTCGCAACACGAAAGGAGGAAGCCATGCCGGCACGCAGGAAGTCGAGGAAGACCCCGGCGGGGAAGGGGCTCCAGCCGCTGCGACAGACGCTCCGGCTGCTGGTGAGGGAGAGGTCCAGGCTGGTGGCGCGCGCGCGCACGGAGGCCGCGCGCTACCTCACCACGAGCCGGCAGCGCGCCCTCGGCAGCTTGATGAAGCAGGCGCGCCGCCTGAGGACCGACATCGAGCGGCGCATGAAGCGCGGCCGGCGCGAGTTCGAGGCACGGGCCGAGAAGGTGCTCACCCGGGTCGAGCACCGAGCGGCTCGGGCGCTGTCCGCCACCATGAAGCGCCTCAACCTGGCGACGCGGGCCGACCTGCGCGGGATCGAGGAGCGGCTGGCGCGGCTCGAGGCGAGGAGCGCCAGGCGCCGAGCCCGCGGTGCCGGCGGAGGAAACGCTCCCGCTGTAGAGATCGGGGTCAGGGAGCGCGAGCGGCTCGTGCCCGGGCCGCCCGCAGCGGGCGCCCGCGCGCCGGGGGAAGCACGGTGAGCACCGGCACGGGCGAGGGTCACCGTAGCTACGGCGCGACCACGACCTTGCCGTAGCTCTGCCGCGACCCGAGGGCCTCGAGTGCCGCGGGCAGCTCCTCGAGCGGATAGGTCCGGTACACCACCGGCTCGACCTTGCCCTCGCGGTAGAGTGCGAGCAGCGCGGCCAGCGTCTCCGAGATGCGCTCGGGCTGGTGGAGGGCGTGCGCGCCCCAGTGGAGGCCGACGAGCGCGATGTTCTTCAGCAGCACGCGGTTCAGCTTCACCTCCGGGATGCGTCCGCTCGCAAAGCCGATCACCAGGAGCCGTCCGTTCCAGGCGATGCACCTGAGCGAGCCGTCGAACACGTCGCCCCCGACCGGATCGTAGATGACGTCCGCGCCGTGGCCGTCGGTCGCCGCGCGCACCTGGTCGACCCAGTCGGCACCCCGGTAGTCGATGGCGACGTCGGCGCCCGCGCGGCGCGCCACCTCGAGCTTGTCGGCGCCGCCCGCGGTCGCGATGACACGCGCGCCGAGCGCCTTGCCGATCTGCACGGCGGCGATGCCGACGCCGCCGGCCGCCGCGTGCACGAGGAGCGTCTCGCCGCGGCGGAGACCCGCTCGGAACACGAGCCCCGCGTACGACGTCGGATAGACGATCGGGAAGGAGGCGCCCGCCTCGAACGACATGCCCTCCGGCATGCGCCACGCACCGGGCGCCGGCACCACCGCGCGCTCCGCGAAGGCGCCGAGCGGCACCGAGGCGAGGACGCGGTCGCCCGCGGCGAAACCCTCCACGCCGGCGCCGACGGCGCGCACCACGCCGGCCAGCTCGGCGCCCGGGACGAACGGGAAGGGCGGCTTCACCTGGTACTGCCCGCGCACCATGAGGAGGTCGAAGAAGTTGCAGCCCGCCGCCCGCACCTCGACGGCGAGCGTCCCGGGCGCCAGCTCGGGTTCCGGCGCCTCGCGTACCCGCAGGTCCGCGGGCTCCATCCAGCGGTCGACGACGATCGCGCGCATGCGCTACTCTATCGCCGACGACGCGGGGCCGACGCAACCCGCGCGAAAGGAGCGCACATGCTCGAGGCCGCCCAGCTCGGCAACGTCGCCACGCGGCTCCTGTTCGAGAACGAGCGCGTGAAGGTGTGGGAGATGCGGCTCGAGCCCGGCGAGTCGTCGGACCTCCACCGCCACACGCTCGACTACCTCCTCTACATCCTCGAGGGCACGAGCATCGACGCGGACCGGCCGGACGGCGAGTCGTTGCGCTTCTCGGTGGAGCCCGGCCAGATCTTCTTCGTGCCGCGGGGCGGCACGGAGCGCGCCGTCAACCGGAGCGGGATGCGCTTCCGCGAGTTGCTGGTCGAGCTGAAGGACGGGGGTGCGTGCGCACCGGACCCGCTCACCTGATCGCGTCCACCACCTTCGTCCCGGCCGGCGGGTCGAGGTCGACCGCGGTCGTCTCGAGGAGGCGCGCGATCATCATGTAGTAACCGACGGTGAGGATCAGCTCGACGATCTCCTGCGCGGAGAGGCGCCGGGCGAGCTCGGCGAAGGTCGCGTCGGAGGCGCGCACGTCGCGCACCACCTCGGTCGTGAAGCGGAGCACCGCGCACTCGAGCGGATCGAAGGCGTCGGCCGCGATGTCGCCGCGCTCGAGGGCGGCGATCTGGGCGTCGGCCGCACCCGTCGCCTGCGCGATCGGCACGTGCTGCACCCACTCGTAGCGCGCCGGGGAGAGGGCGGCGACGCGCAGGATGGCCAGCTCGCGGAGCTTCGCCGAGAGCTTCTGGCGCCCGAGGATGGCCGTGCCGAGCCCGACCAGCGGGCGGAAGTCGTTCTCCGCGTGCGCCATCATGCGGAAGACGTGCAGCTTCACGGGGAGCCGGTCGAGCACCTCGCGCACGTGCTCCGGCGCGCGGGCGGGATCGACGTAGGGGAGGCGGGCCACGCGGTTCTCCTTCAGGCCATGAAGAGGCCGCCGTTCACGTCGAGCGAGACGCCGTTGATGTAGGAGGCCTCGTCCGAGGCGAGGAAGGCGATCGCGGCGGCCTGCTCGTCGGGGGTCGAGATGCGCTTGATGGGCATGAAGTGGCCGTACGCGGTGAGGCGGACAGAGCGCTCCTCCGGCGTCTCGCCGGCGCGGCCGGCACGCAGGAGCGGCGTGTCGACGCCGCCCGGGCAGATGGCGTTCACGCGCACGCCGCGCGGGCCGTAGTCGAAGGCGAGGTGACGCGTGAGGCCGAGGAGCCCCGCCTTGCTCGCCGTGTAGGCGGCCCCGGCGTTCGCGCTCTTCGAGCGCCCGGCGAGGGAGGAGACGTTCACCACCGCACCGCACCCGCGCGCCGCCATGCCCGGAAGGAGTGCACGGCACCAGTAGAAGGTGCCGCTCAGGTTGACGGCGAGGACGAGGTTCCAGCGCGCGTCGTCGAGCTCCGTGATGTCGCTCCCGACGGCGTCGCCGATGCCGGCCACGTTGGCGAGCACGTCGACGGAGCTCAGGTCACGCTCGATCGCCTGCGCCGCCGCCGCGACCTGCGCGCTGTCGGCGACGTCGCAGGCGTAGGCCCGCGCCGTGCCGCCAGCGGCGCGGATGGCGGCCGCCGTCTCCTCGGCGCCGACCAGGTGCCGGTCGACCGCCGCGACCCGGGCGCCCTCGCGCGCGAGGCGGGCGGCCGTCGCCTTCCCGATACCGCTCGCCGCGCCTGTCACGACGGCGACCCGGCCGGCGAAGCGCGTGGACTCACCCGCCATGTGCGTCGGCAGGCTAGCCAACGACGCGCGCCCGAGTCAACGCGGTGGGAGTCATCAACGCGGGTGGGAGTCTTGACCGGGCGGCATGTCCCCGAGTAAGCGCGACCACATGACGCGCGTGGCCGGGGCCTTCCTTCTCTCCGTGCTCGTCGCCGCACCCGCCGCGGCCGGGTGGACCCCGCGCGCCTGGGCCGACGCGAGCACCATCGAGCTGCGCACGACCGCCGCCGGCGAGGCCGCGCACTGGTTTCGCGTCTGGCTGGTGGTGATCGACGACCAGGTCTACGTCCGCCTCGGACCGCGCGCCGCGGGGCGGATCGAGAAGAACCAGACGGCGCCCTTCGTCGGCGTGCGGATCGCGGGGGAGCAGCTCGAGCGCGTGCGCGGAGAGCCGGCGCCGGACTACGCCGAGCGGGTGGCGAAGGCGATGGCGGCCAAGTACTGGAGCGATGTCATCGTCCGGCACTTCTCACATCCCCTCACGCTCCGGCTGGTGCCGGAGCCAGGCGGCGCTCAGCAGCAGTAGCCCGATCCCGGCGGAGCGATCATGGCCGTTCCTTCGGCGCGCTCGCCGTGCAGCGTGAGCCGTCGCCGACCTCGGGCGCGGTCGCGATCACGCGCGTGATGTGGCGCTTGGCCTCCGCCACCGCGTCCTCCAGGCCACGTCCGAGGGCGAGCGCGGCCGTGATCGCGGCCGAGAGCACGCAGCCCGTGCCGTGGAGGCGTCGGCCCTCGATGCGGGACGCGCGCAGCTCGCGGAACCCGCGGCCGTCGTAGAGCACGTCGACCGCATCGCCCGCGAGGTGACCGCCCTTGAGGAGCACGCCGCGGGCGCCCAGCCCGACCAGCGCGCGCGCCGCCTCGCGCATCTCGGCGACGGTCGTGACCGCGCGGCCCGTCAGCACCTCCGCCTCGTGGAGGTTCGGCGTGACGAGCGTGGCGAGGGGCAGGAGGCGGTCGCGGAGCACGGCGATCCCGGCAGGCTCGAGCAGCACGTCCCCGCTGGTCGCCGCCATCACCGGGTCGACGACCAGGGGCGGCAGCGGCCGCGCCCGCAGGCGGGCGACGACGGCGTCGATCACGCCGGCGCGGTGGAGCATGCCGGTCTTCGCCGCGCGCACCTCGAGCTCGTCGAGCACGGCATCGAGCTGCCGGGCGACGAAGGCCGGCGCGACCTCCGCGATCGCCTGCACGCCGCGCCTGTCCTGCGCCGTGAGCGCGGTCACGACGCTCGCGCCGTACACGCCGAAGGCCGCGAAGGTGCGGAGATCGGCCTGGATGCCCGCCCCGCCGCTCGGGTCGGAGCCCGCGATGGTGAGCGCGACGGGGACGCCGGTCACGCCGCCCGGCCGGCGCCGGCCTCGGGCCGCGGCGGGAGGCCGTAGGCCTCGCGCACGTTGTCGCCGAGGAGCGGCCGGCGCGCGGAGGGCGGCAGGAGCCCCACCAGCTCGGTCAGCTCCTTCACGTACTCCGGTGGGTGATCGGGGTGCGGAAAATCGGAGGCCCAGAAGAAGCGCCGCTCGCCGACCAGCGGGATCACGCCCACGAGCGAGCGCTCGTCGGGATCGCACGAGATCCAGCACTGGCGCTGGAAGTAGAAGCTCGGCTTCTCCTTCAAGGGGACGCTGCGGCCGAGCGGCGAGGCGTGGACCGCGTCCATGCGCTCGAGCCAGTGGCCGATCCAGCCCGCGCCCGACTCGAGCACCACCACCTTCAGGCGCGGGAACTTCTCGAACACGCCGAACTGGAAGAACGAGGTGAAGGCGTGGCGCACGGCGTCCGGCGCGGTCACGTTGATGAGGAAGGCGAGCGAGGCGTCGGTCATGCGCCCGAAGCGCCCGGGCGCGGCCCAGAAGGGCTCGAAGGTCGGGTGGATGCCGACCGGGAGGCCGGTCTCCTCGGCGAGGCGGAAGACGCGGTCGTGGTCGGGATGACCCGGCGGCTTCCTCGTCATGACGAAGGGCGCGACGAAAACGCCCTTCACGCCGTCGCGCGCCGCGCGCTCGAGCTCGCGCTCGGCCGCCTCGGGGAGACCGAGGGAGATGTGCGCGATCGGCACCAGGCGGCCGCCGCCGTCGCGGCAGAAGTCGACGATCCAGCGGTTGTAGGCGCGCGTGTAGGCCTGCGCCAGCTCGAGGTCCTCGCACTCGGCCTCCCACAGGACGCCGAGCGTGGGGTAGAGGATGCCGGCGGCGAGGTTCTCGCGCTCGAGCCGCTCGAGGCGCTCCTTCGCGTCCCACGCGCCGAGGCCGGCGTTGTCGAGGTACTTGAGGCCGGTCGGCGCGCGGGGCGGGGGCGGGATCTTCCCCACCAGGTCCATCGCGCCCAGGCCGGCGGGCAGGTTCTTGCGGACCATCTTGGACGGCTTGCCGGCGATCTCCAGGTACTCGAGGCCGTCGGACCCCCTGCGCACGCCGAGCGGGCGGTCCCGATGGGCGGGCTCGAGGTAGCGGTCCCAGAGGTCGGGCGGCTCGAGGATGTGCCCGTCGGCATCGATCGCGCCGTCCCAGGGCAGGCGGTGAAGCACGCGGGGAGGATAATGGAGGCGGCAGGCTGACGAAAGCGCCCGACCAGGAGGTGCACTCACGCCGCCGCGCAGTGCCCGCCCCGTTGACGCATCCCATGGCCCGCGCTACGCATCGCCTTCGAACCACCACACAAGGAGGATTGTCATGGCGATCCAACTGGGGGACATCGCGCCCGACTTCGAAGCGGAGACCACGGAGGGGAAGATCCGCTTCCACGAGTGGGTCGGCAACAAGTGGTGCCTGCTCATGTCGCACCCCAAGGACTTCACGCCGGTCTGCACCACGGAGCTCGGCTACGTTGCGAAGATCAAGGCCGAGCTCGAGAAGCGCAACTGCAAGGCCATCGCGGTGAGCGTGGACGACATCAAGTCGCACAAGGGCTGGATCGGCGACATCGAGGAGACGCAGCACGCCAAGATGAACTTCCCGCTCATCGGCGATCCGGACCGGAAGGTCTCGAACCTCTACGGCATGATCCACCCGAAGGCGAACGACACGCTCACCGTGCGCTCGGTCTTCCTCATCGACCCGAACAAGAAGGTGCGGGCGATGATCACCTACCCCGCGAGCACGGGGCGCAACTTCGACGAGATCCTGCGCGTCCTCGACTCGCTCCAGCTGACCGACCAGTACCAGGTGGCGACGCCCGTCAACTGGAAGCAGGGCGACGACTGCGTGATCGTGCCGTCGCTCACGGATCCGGCGGAGCTGAAGCGCAAGTTCCCGAAGGGCTACAAGGCACTCAAGCCCTACCTCCGGATGACGCCGCAGCCGAACCGCTGAGCTGGCGCCCGCGTGACGGCGGCGCCCGCCGCCGTCACCGGAGCACCGCCGCCACCAGCATGAAGCCCGTGACGTAGGTCCCGAGCGCGCCCACGAAGCGCAGCGGGTCGGTCCGGTCGAGGCTCTTCGCCAGGATCATCCCGAGCGCGTGCAGGTAGCGGCACGCGGTCGCGGCCACGAAGGTCCATGTCACGAAGCGCCCCGGCTGCTGCGAGCCCAGGTACAGGATCAGGATGGCCAGCATGGGTGCGTATTCGGCGGCGTTCCCGTGCGCCCGCACCATCTTGTAGAGCCGGTCGGTCGGGTCGACCGTGTAGGCGAAGTTCGTCCTGGTCGACCCCCGCAGCGCCGACACCCCGAACCCGAGCCCGAACACGAGCAGCCCCAGCATACCCGTGCAGAAGACGGCGACATTCATCCCGGCCCCCCTCCTTTCGTACCCGTCCAGCGAAAACACCGGATTTGGGAGAAATGCAAATCCTCTGCTAAGAGGCGCCATGCCCGGCAACCTGAGTCGCGAGGCCCTCGAGAAGCTCGTGCGCGGCGGCGAGATCGACACGGTCCTGGTCGCCTTCCCCGACTTGCAGGGCCGGCTCATGGGAAAGCGTGTCACCGGGAGCTTCTTCCTGGACCAGGTGGCGCGCGGCGGGATGCATGCCTGCGCCTATCTCCTCACGGTCGACGTCGACATGACGCCGCTCCCCGGCTACCGCATGGCGAGCTGGGCGACCGGCTACCAGGACTTCCACGCCGTGCCCGACTGGACGACGCTCCGCCGCATCCCCTGGCTCGAGAAGACGGCGCTCGTCCTGTGCGATCTCGAGGACGAGCATCACCAGCCCATCGAGGCGTCCCCGCGCCGCATCCTCCAGCGCCAGGTCGAGCGCGCGGCCGCGCGCGGCTACCGGGTCCACGTCGCCTCCGAGCTCGAGTTCTTCCTCTTCAGGGATTCCTACGAGACGGCGCGGAGGAAGCGCTACAGCGGCCTCCAGCCGATCGGCTACTACGCCGAGGACTACCACATCCTGCAGACCACCAAGGAGGAGTTCGTCCACCGCGACATCCGAAACGGCATGCTGGGCGCCGGCATCCAGGTCGAGTCGAGCAAGGGCGAGTGGAGCGCCGGGCAGCAGGAGATCAACCTGCGCCACGGCGAGCCCATCCCCACCGCCGACGACCACGTCATCTACAAGAACGGCGCCAAGGAGATCGCGCACGCGAAGGGCGTCAGCATCACCTTCATGGCGAAGGTCGACATGAGCCAGGCCGGGTCGAGCTTTCACCTGCACTCGAGCCTGTGGAACAGGGCCGGGCGGCGGAACCTCTTCCACGAGCAGGGGAAGCCGCACGGCTCGGCGCTCTTCGGCCACTGGGTGGCGGGCCAGATGGCGTGCGCGCGCGAGCTCGCGTGGTTCTATGCGCCCTACGTCAACTCCTACAAGCGCTACCAGGCGGGGACGTTCGCGCCCACGCGCATCGCCTGGTCGTGGGACAACCGTACGACCGGCTTTCGCCCGTGCGGCGAAGGCCCGTCGCTCCGGGTCGAGAACCGCATCCCCGGCGCGGACGCGAACCCCTACCTGGCCTTCGCCGCGACCATCGCCGCCGGCCTCCACGGC
>Ga0209056_10006871_pt1 | contig 11732 bp, 9 predicted proteins | sample GraSoiAngelo_114_FD_185876 | JGI IMG/M metagenome (GOLD analysis project Ga0209056, IMG submission 185876) | Grasslands soil microbial communities from the Angelo Coastal Reserve, California, USA - 14_0903_13_40cm (SPAdes) (version 2) | ecosystem: Environmental > Terrestrial > Soil > Grasslands ... | reverse complement strand
AGCAACGATTCTAGTCGCATGCGGCTTTTTTTCAATGAAGCGATATCTTCCATTTTTCATTGTCGGGACGGTTGCGTTAGTCACGCTTGCCAGCGGAGCGCTGCTTTACCGGGCGAAGCGGCTTCCCGCCCTGGCAATCCCCGAAAATTCTACCACATCAGCAATGGGCGGCACAGAGATGCTTCACGTTCGTGGACGCGCCGACGCGCTGGTGACACTCGTGGAATTCGGAGACTTTCAGTGTCCGCCTTGCGCTAATCTCTCTGACCCAATCAACCAGCTCGAGCGGGATTATCGTTCTCGTTTGCGTGTTGTCTTCCGGCACTTCCCGCTCGCGAATCATCAGCACGCGCGCGAAGCAGCATTGGCATCCGAGGCTGCGGGTCTGCAAGGCCGTTTTTGGGAGATGCACGACCTGCTTTATCGAGAACAATCCGTTTGGAGCAAGGCCCAAGACGTGCGGGTATTGTTGAACGCTTATGCCGGAATGCTCGGCTTGAACATCGATCGCTTCAAAAAAGATATGGAGAGCGAGGAAGCCAAAGCGCGAGTCGCGTCTGACGAGCAAAAGGCGGGTGCACTCGGTGTGCGGACTACCCCGACTATTTTCGTTAATAATCACCAAGTGTCCCCTGCCTACCTGAACCCGGCGGGTCTGCGCGGGAGCATCGATACGGCCCTGAGAGCGCGCACGCCGGTGTCATCAACGCAATGAACACATCGCGATTTCGGATTATTCTTTACACGTTGGCGGCGATCGTTTCATTGGCAGGATTGGCGGATGCAACTTACCTGACGGTGCAGGCGTTGACTGGCGAGACGCTGGTCTGCGGAGGCTCGCCAGATTGCTTTCGTGTGCTCGGCAGTTCGTATGCGCGGGTAGCTGGAATACCGGTGGCAGCCTTCGGCACACTCGCTTACTTCGGCGTGTTCAGCTTTGCGATGTTCGCCGCTTTCGGATACGCGCGCGCGCGCGCATTTCTCACGCTAACCGTAGGAACGATGTTCCTCGCCACGCTTTGGCTGCTGTATGTGCAGGCATTCGTCCTGCATGCGTTCTGCCGCTACTGTTTATTCTCGGCCGCGCTCGTCTTCGGGCTCTCGGCGATAGCCGTTCTCGTTCCTTCTTCGCGCTGAGGTCCCCATAATTGACAAACCAAGCTTTTCTCTTTAAATAGTCGCGGTAATTTCTCCGTCGTCAGCCATTCTCTCGCGAGGCGCGCTGTTCGGAATTTAGAGCTTTTTAGTCAGGCAACTTTCAGGTCAAGAAAACATAACTCCGCAGTATGGCGGGACACAGTAAATGGTCGAAGGTCAAGCGTTTCAAAGGCGCGATCGACGCGAAACGCGGAAAGATCTTCAGCAAACTCTCCAAGGAAATAACCATTGCCGCCAAAGCCGGTGGTGGCGATCCTACCGGGAACCCGCGTCTGCGGAGCGCGATCCAGGCGGCGCGCGCGCAAAGCATGCCAAACGATAACATCGAGCGGGCGATTAAACGGGGAACCGGCGAAGGGAACGAAGCTGCGCGTTTCGATGAAATTGTTTACGAGGGTTATGCGGCGGGCGGTGTAGCGGTCATTGTCGAAGCCGCGACCGACAATAAGAATCGAACAGCCGCGGAGATTCGCAGCATCTTCGTCAAAAATAATGGCAGCCTTGCTTCGACCGGAAGCGTTTCATACATGTTCCACAAGAAGGGCCAAATTACCGTCCCGCGGTCGAGCATCAATGAAGACCAGATCCTGGAATTGGCACTGGATGCTGGAGCGGAGGAGTTGACAACCGCGGAAGATCAGTATGTTATTACGACTTCCCACGATCAGCTCTACGCCGTAGCTGAGGCGCTCAAAAATGCGGCCGTAACCACCGATGGGCAAAAGTTTACGTTCATTCCCGATACGACTGTTCCGGTCGCCGACGAAAGCGTCGCACAGCAGATTCTGCGCTTGTGTGATGCGCTCGAAGACGACGATGACGTGCAAAACGTCTATTCAAATCTAGATATTCCCGACGAATTACTGGCCAGGTTGCCGGCCTAAAAAATTTATTGCTGCAGGAAATTTCAAAACGCCGCTCGCTGCGGCAAGCGAAGAATTCCAATTAAACTATGAACGAAGAAAACGAAAATCAGCCTGCGCCGCTGGAAGCTGAGTCCGCTTCAACGGAGCAACGCCAGCATCGTCCACGACGGCGTTATCCACGACGGCGTTATCGCGATCGGAGCAATCGGTTTGGAAGCGATAATTTCAATGATTCGTCTAACGACGCCCCGAATTCTTCGCCGGCGACGGCCGACCCTGCTACCGGGAGCGTGGGTGTTGAAACGTTGGATCGATCCGCCTCAGGCGGACCTGAAGGCGAGAGTGCCGTTGAAAACGGCGAGCAAGTTCAGCGCGAACCGGAATTTGGCGAAGGCATCATTGAAATTTCGGGCAAAGGTTTTGGATTCTTGCGCGACCCGAAGCGCAACTTCGTGCAGACACCACAGGATATTTTTGTAACGCCCGAAATCGTCCGCCGTTTTGGTTTGCGGGACGGCATGTGGATTTACGGCGAGACGCGCCGCGGCAATCGCGGTCCGCAATTGACCAAGCTGCTCACCATCAACGGGGAGGAGCCGCCGAAATATCAAGGCCTGCGACCGTTTGAGGAATTGACGACGATTAACCCAAACAAGCGGATCAAGCTTGAGACGGTGCCGGATCGATACACGACCCGGATTATGGATTTGATGACTCCCCTTGGCATGGGTCAGCGGGGATTAATTGTTGCGCCGCCCCGGACTGGCAAGACGACACTGCTGCATCACATCGCTGAAGCAGTCACGAAAAATCACAAGGAGGTGCATGTGATTATTTTGCTTGTCGATGAACGGCCGGAGGAGGTCACCGATTTCCGGCGTTCGCATCCGACGGCCGAACTGATGGCGAGCTCGAACGACAGCGATATCAAAAGCCACACTCGCATCGCGCAACTTGCCATCGAGCGCGCGAAACGGCTCGTCGAAGCGGGAAAGCATGTATTTATCCTGCTTGATTCAATTACGCGCACAGCGCGCGCATTCAATAACGCGATGGGCGGGGGCGGTCGCACCATGAGTGGCGGCATCGACGCGCGCGCGATGGAAATTCCGCGCAAAATTTTCGCGGCCGCGCGTAACACTGAAGAAGCCGGCTCACTCACCATTGTCGCCACAGCGTTAATTGAAACGGGCAGCCGCATGGACGAGCTGATCTTTCAGGAATTCAAAGGCACCGGAAACATGGAAATGGTGCTCGATCGAAAAATCAGCGACCAGCGGATTTATCCGGCGGTCGATATTTTCCTCTCCGGCACGCGGCGTGAAGAATTGCTGCTGCAACCGTGGGAACTGGAGAAAATCAACCTCATCCGGCGAGGCCTTGCCGGCCACAAACCAGAGGAAGCGATCCAGCGTCTGTTGATGTTCGTGAAAAAATTCCCGACGAACGCCGAGATGCTGAAGGGAATTCCGGGTTAAGAGTCTCGAGCGAGGTCATCGACAGTCCTCGAGAACTTCTTGGTTACGCTTAGAACGTTGAGTCCGCCGCAGCAATGCTGACTGCGACGTGCGATCCAGGCGGTGGCAATGAAATCCCGAATCGGCAATCGCAAAACCGGCCCTGAACCAAAGGGAGCGAAGCCGAACGGGTCGGGATCGGAAACGTGGGAATGGGAGGTTCTCCCTCCAGAAGTTCGACAAGAGCGCGCTTCTCTCGAGCTGCTTTTCCGGTGGCTCGCGCTCATCATGGATGAATTCCTCCGCTTTCCCGGAACGAAAATCCGCTTCGGCCTCGATCCGATTATTGGTCTCCTTCCTGGAATCGGCGACGTGGCCTCCGCAATAATTTCGGCGGTGGCACTTGTTCACGCAGCGCGATGTGGTGTTCCGAAAATTCTGCTCGCGCGGATGGCGATGAATATCTTGGTCAACGAAGTGGTCGGAATCATCCCGGGTCTGGGCGACGCGTTTTCATTCTGGTTCAAGTCGAACGTGCGCAATTATGAGCTGCTTCGGCGGTACGCTGCCGCGCCTGAGCGATCGAGAAGAGGCGATTGGATATTCCTTCTCGCGGTTCTGACTCTGCTTTTCATTATCGCTTGCGTAGGTTTGTTTGTGAGCCTGCTCGTGTTGCAGGCTATCTGGCAATTAATTTTCGGGCGGTAACCCAAACTAAGCGGATGCATTCTTAACGCGCAGGTTATAGAGAGCGTGGATGGTCTCGCGGGCGTCGACATACTTTTCACGGAAGCCATCGAGGTCATGATGGCCAAGACGAATGGCAAGCTTTCGTTGTTCGTTCGGATCGCTTGGAAACGCCGAAATGCTTTTATTGTCAAAACGCCGCAATACAGATTCACAACGGCGCAGAAACGTGTACGCCCCTTTGAGTTTGGCTGCTTCTGAATCGGTCATGCGCCTAGTTTCGCACAGCCGGTCGAGGGCACCGGCCCAGTTTGGCTCCCAAATATCGGCGCGCATTTGCAGCGCTTGAACCAGAAATTCGCCTTCAATGCTTCCGCCGGTCCCCGTTTTGAAATCAAGAAAATCGGATCCGCTTCCGCGCTCGCGGCGAATGCGCTCGAGCATGCTGTCGATTCTTATGGGAAGATCGGCATCCTGGCTGGCGCGACGCCAGGCACGTTTTGCAATTTCCGTAAATTCGTTTTGTAATGGCCCGCTGACGGCCCGCGCGCGAGTCAGAGCCTGCAACTCCCACGGCTGCGCCCGGTTTGGGTAATACGATTTATAAGTCTCAAGGGAACAAACAATCGGGCCTTTTTCCCCTTCAGGGCGCAGCCTTGCATCCAGCGCCCAAATATTTCCCTCGGCAGTCGGCTGCGCCATAGCGATGACAAGATTTTGCGCGGCGCGAGTGTCGTCGCCCACGAATAAAACGTCCAGATCCGCGCCGTAGCTGATCTCGCGTCCACCAAATTTTCCGAGCGCGATGATAGTCAATTGCTCGTTTCCAAGGAGTCTGGCCATATAAAGCAGACAGGCTTCGGCCACATCGGAAAGCTCGGTGAAGGTCGCTGCCGGGCTGGAAAGCCCCAGCACCTCGCGTAGGATGATGCGCAACAGTTGCCTCTGCCGGTATGCGCGTATCGGGTCGAGATTGCTGGCATCCGCGCCTAACGAATCGATCCGCCGTAAATTTTCCGCCATCGATCGCGGTTCATGAAATGTTGGATCTCGGGTGATGTCTTCCAGGAGTTGTGGGCGACGGATCAAAAGCTCGCTGGCAAACCGGCTGGCATCGAAGGTTTTTACCAACAGCTCGAGTAGTCGAGGATTAGTGACGAGGAGCTCGAAGAGCAAACTGCGCAAGCCATAGGCTTCAACAAACCGAACCAATTGGTTGAGAGTTGCATCGGGGTCCGCCGCCTTCGCGAGCCACTCAAGCAAAACCGGACGCAGCTTACGGAATATTTGGCGCGTGCGCGGTGCGATATGGAAACTGGCGGGGCCTTGTGCCAGATCCGCAAGCGCCTTGACCGCTCGTTTTTGGTTACTGAAAATTTCCAGATCAATTTTGGCGGGTTCGGCGTGCGTTCCGGAAATGACCCGTTCAAAAATCGAGCGCACAGTGCGCATCTTTTCTTGTAGCGCCACGGTGAATCGTTCACCGGACGAAAAACGAAGGCTGAGGGCGAGTCGCCGCAGAGCTTCCGGTTCCCGCGGAACGGTGTGAGTCTGCTGTTCGGCCTCGATTTGCAAACGATGCTCAACGCGCCGGAGAAACCGATATGCCTTGTCTAGCGTCAGCACCTCATCGCGCGGAAGAAGATCCAATTGACGAAGACCGCGCAGCGCTTTGAGCGTGCTCGCCTCTTGCAGGAACGCATGATGCGCCCCGTGGATAAGCTGAAGTGCCTGCACGACAAACTCGATTTCGCGAATGCCACCCCGGCCGAGTTTGACGTCGCGTTCAAGCTCATCGTGTCCGACGACATCGCGCTCGATGCGTCGCTTGATGTTGGCGATCTCGTCGAGCAAATCGGGTGTCGGGCTACTCGGATAAATGAAAGGTTGATGCTGCCGCAAGAATTCGTAAGCCAACTCCCGACTGCCGCCGATTCCGCGGGCCTTGATCAGGGCGAGGCGCTCCCAAGTTTCGCCGAAACCGGCATAATAATTTTCCATGCTCTCGAGCGATCGCGCGAGTGGCCCAGCTGAGCCTTCCGGGCGAAGACGGAGATCGATCCGAAACAGTGAGCCTTCCGGATGAGGTATTGAAAATGTTTCGAGAATTTTCTTTGCCAGCCGGTTAAAGAATTCGTGATAAGAAAGATGCGGCGATAGTTGACCTTCATCGCTGTAGAGGAAAAGAAGATCGACATCCGAGCTATGATTCAGCTCGCCGCCTCCGAGTTTACCGAGCGCGAGAATGGCGAATTCAGCGTGGGGCGAACCGTAGCGTTGCTTGAATTCCGCATTTATAGATTGAAATACGCGACGGACACAAATCTCGGCGATCTGCGAAAGCTCCCCGGTGGTCTCCTCAAGCGGCGCTACGTTCGCAAGTTCCCGAAGCGCGACTCGCGTCATCTCGCGGCCTTTCCAAAAACGAAGCGCTCCAAAATTTTCTTCTGAGATCGAGTCGCCTGCGAGGGTGTGGAGCTCGTTAAACATTTCTGCGTAGCCGCGAGACGCGAGACACACATCAGATTGATGAAGCCAAAGAAGAGCTTCGGGATTCCGCCTCAATCTCGCCGCGCAAATGCTTGAAACTGCGAGGAGGTGAAGCAGGGCAGCTTCGCCCAAGGGAAATTGTTCGACGACGTCGATGAGGGGCACAGCGTTTGCCGGCCACTTTTCGCTAAGTTGACTCAGGGTGGTTTCGACCTGCGGCGGGTCTAGCGAGGCGGCGGCCTTCTCGCGAATCCAACGATCACCGCGATCCATCGGGTGAAGCATCATGCGGATTGGATTGAAAGACTAGCTGTTGCAACGCCGTTGATTACGACGAAGCTGCAGGCGCCAACACGCGAACCGCTCCTTCCCGGATTTGGAAATCAACCGGACAACTCCCAGCCAGTTCGCCGTCGAGTTCCACAGGAACATCTTGTTCGCTCGTGACGCGCAGATGCCTGGTCTGAAAATATTCAATCTCGGGGACGCGAATATCCGAGCTGAACACCACGTCCTGTAGATACTTGATGATCTCGAGATAGCCGAGCCGCTTGAACACGACGACATCAAATAATCCATCATCGATGGCCGCGTGTTTGAAGAATGGGAAAGGTCCTCCATAAAAGCGCCCATTTCCAACGAGAACAAAGGACCCCTCATCGATGGAGGCATTCTCCGACTCAATGAAAAGTCTCGGTGGACGCCGTGCAGCGATTTGCGCTGCGGAGATGAGATAGCTAAGTGGACCGAAACTGCGTTTGAAGGCAAGGCTGGTTTCCTTCACGACTTGCGCATCAAGACCCACGCCGGCGAGCTGAACAAAATATTTCCCATTTGCACTCGGAAGATCGACAAGCCGCGTGTTTTCATCCTGAATAATATCCCAGCAAAGTTCGAGATCGTGCATGGGTAGACCGAGCTCCATCGCGAAGACATTCACCGTTCCCATCGGGAGGAGGCCCAGCGTGGCTCCGCTCCCGACCAAGCCGTTGACCACCTCGTTAACCGTTCCATCACCGCCCGCGGCAACGATTTTTTCGAACCCCTTATCTGCGGCGCGCCGGGCTAGCGTCTCTGCTTCGCCGGAGCGTGAGGTGGTGAACAAGTCGCCCCCGGGCGCGATCGATTTGATACGCTCCCGCCAACGCTCCGCTTGTTCGCTTCCTGCGGCCGGGTTGAGAATGATGACTGTCTTACTCACACACAGGAAAAAAGGGAAAGGGCTTTGATCTTTTCTTCAAACTGGGGCTGGGTAACGTCTCGGTGGTGCGAAAGCTACGCCTAGTTGTGCTGATTGCCTTTGGGACAGTGATTGCGCTCGGCGCGATTCTGTTAATCGGCGTGAACTTGTATGTGCAATCGCAAGCGACACAAGCAAAGATTCAGCAGGAACTGAGTCAGCGACTCGGTGCCGCATTGGAGATTCGCCGCATGAGCGTGACGCCTTGGGGCGGGCTCGAATTAAGCGGTATTACCATTGCGCAGAACTCTGCGGTGAGCCGGGACCATTTCCTGGAAGCGAGAACGTTCCGTCTTCGCGTTCGTTTTCTCTCGCTTTTTTCACGAAGGCTGGTGATCAAAGAAGTGTCACTGGTTAATCCAAACGTAATTTGGCCGCAAGACACGGCAGGGAAATGGCGATTGCCCGGTTCGCGAGAAAGAGAGACTCCGACTGTTTCAGCGGAACAGCCTCCAGGTAATTCCGAAGCGCGAACCGCAACCGTGCCACCCAATTTGGCTGCGTCTCCTCCACCAGGATTTACGCCAGTACCTCTTCTGTCGCCAGAGCCAGGCACGATCGCCAAATTCCCGACCTCACACGCTGGCTTGGCTCCGGAGATTCAGCGAGTCAACATCAAGGGTGGCAATTTCAGTTTTCTCGATCGCGCCGGTAATGTGATTGGGACCTTCGCAGGCGTGGATTTTCGTTCCAGCATGCGCAATGGTCTTGCCCTTCGCGGCAATGCTAAGGTCGCGAAAATTTCAGTGCGCGATCGTTTTTTTCTCGAGCAGTTGCAATCACCCGTCCACTATGAACCAAACGTGCTGGAGCTTTCGAACATGTCCGCGCGTGCAGGGAAGGGCGAAATCAGTGGCCAGTTCGCGATGCAGCCGGAGACAGAGGATTCTCCATTCAGTGCGAGCGTGACGTTTCGGAATGTCCAGGCTGATCAGATTGTCACAGATGCCGGCGGCCCCAAGGGAATGGTGCAGGGCAAATTAGAGGGTGAATTCCAATCGTCAGGAAAGACCGCCGATCCCGACGCGCTAATTGGGGAGGGCGAGATTTTCCTGCGCGATGGGAGAGTGCAGCAATACAGTCTCCTGGTCGCAATCGGGCAAATCCTTCAAATCGAAGAGCTGACCGAGCTCCGTCTTGAGCAGGCCCAGGCGAAGTACCACGTCAGTCCCGGATTAGTTACCATCGATGAGTTGATCTTGCGGTCGCCGAATGTTCGCCTCTCCGCATCCGGCACGATCACGTTTGACGGCAAGTTGAAGCTCGACTCTCAACTCGCGATCAACGAAAAGATTCGAGGTCAGCTTTTCAGAGCGATCCGCGACAATTTCCAACCCATTAACGACTCAGGCTACTTTGCCCTCAATTTTCAGGTTGGCGGCAGCGTTGATCGGCCAAGAACAAATTTGATGGATAAACTGGTGGGGCGCGATCTCAAGGATCTTGGTAATGCGATCAACAGTCTGTTCGGTGGCGGAAAACGAGAGAGGCCAAAAACAAAAAAACCGACCGACGTGGTAACTCCTGCGCCATCTCTTGTCCCAGAAGCGACCTCACCGCAGACCAGCGCAACGCCAATCCCATCACCATGAGAGTGATCGCCGGCAGCGCCGGCGGCCTCCGCCTGGCAGTACCGAAGAGCCGCGTTCGACCGACAATGGATCGCGTGAAAGCCGCGATCTTTTCCAGTTTGGGCGGCGCGATAATCGATGCACGGGTCCTTGATCTTTTCGCCGGAAGCGGTGCGCTCGGGATTGAAGCGCTCAGCCGCGGCGCGGCATCTGTTCTCTTTGTCGAGGAAGATAGACAATCAACCGAAGCAATCGAAAAAAATCTCGCTAAAACAAAGCTCGGGGGACGCGTGCGTAGGCAGGAAGTCTTCGAATTCCTCAGGCGGTCCTCCGGGCTCGAAAGATTCCAAATCATTTTTGCCGATCCGCCTTACGAAAAAACAAAATCTGGCGAGCGCTTTACTGAAAAGCTCCTGACGAATAAAGAGTTGGCGCGATTACTCGAGTTCGATGGTGTTTTCGTTCTGGAAAAGCGTCCGGCTGAGCAAACTCCTGCGACAAAGTTTTGGGATATCGTCCGGGCGCGAAAATACGGTGCGACCGAGGTCTTGTTCTTGCGGCGTCCTCCCTCAGCGAGCATGACATGATTCGCATCATCTACAATTTGCTCTGGCCACTCGGGCTTTTGTTTTTTTTGCCGGGCTACTTGCTGAAGATGTTCCGTCGCGGCGGTTACCGCGAAAAATTTGGGCAGCGCGTCGGAATGTACAGGGCCGATGTACGCACGCGCTTAACGAAGACAAGATCCACATGGCTGCATGCAGTGAGCGTGGGCGAAGTCACGGTCGCGCTCAAACTGGCGAGCGCGCTGCGTGCTCTCGAACCGGATCTGCATTGCCTGCTCACCACAACGACCACGACCGGATTTGCTTTAGCAAACAAGAAAGCTTCTTCCTGGATCGAGGTGATGTACACCCCCCTCGATTTCTGGCCGATCATGCGACGCGCCTTTGCGGTGTTTCACCCGGCGAGAATTCTTCTGATTGAGGCGGAGGTCTGGCCTAACCTCGCCGCGGAAGCTCGCGCACGTCGAATTCCAATTGCGCTTGTTAACGCGCGCTTATCGCCAAGATCGGAAAAGAGATTTCGATTATTCCGATTTTTCGTCGCGCCGACGTTCCGGCTTCTCGATCTGGTGTGCGTGCAAGAGCCTGCGGACGTCGATCGATGGCAGCGGCTCGGCGTGGAGCGCAGTCGAATTCGGTACACTGGCAGCATCAAATACGATCCGGTTCGTCGCGATGATCGCGTGCACGTTCAAAAAGCCAGAGTGTTCGACTTGAATGTTTCAAGTCCGGACCAGCTTGTGCTTTTCGGCGGCAGCACTCATCGCGGCGAAGAGGAAATTCTCGCCAGGGTTTTCCTAAAGTTGCGTCAGAAATTTCCGTCGCTGCGCTTGTTTATAGCGCCTCGCCATGTGGAACGGTTGCGCGAAATCCGTGCGCAACTTGAGGCTTTATCGCTCCATGTGCGTTTAGCGAGCGAAGCGAGAAGTCATCGCGACGCGAAGCCAGATTGCGTGCTTCTTGACACAACCGGTGAACTTCAATGCTGGTACGGTATCGCGACTGTTGTCTTTATAGGAAAAAGTTTGATGGCGCATGGAGGGCAGAATCCCGTCGAACCGATTCTAGCAGGCAAACCGGTCATCTTTGGCCCGCATATGGAAAACTTTGCGACGCTTGCGCAAACGCTCGTTGCAAAGAAAAGCGCGATTCAGGTGCTCGATGTCGATGAACTTGAACGAGCGGCCGAAAAGCTTCTGCGCGACGATGAAGCGCGACGATTACTAGTGCAAAGTGCCGAAGGAGCTTTGGCGCAGCATCGAGGGGCTACCGCCCGCACGGCACAGTTAATCGTCGATCTTGGTTGAGAGAGCCATCTGCAGTGGCAGGCGTGTCGCCTGCATTCGGAAGATAAAAGCAACGCCGCGCTGGCAAATTGCCTTGCGTGCCGCTGACTCAATTCCGATATTGCCCGGCTTTTACGACCCTATCGTCTAGAGGCCCAGGACACCGCCCTTTCACGGCGGTAACACGGGTTCGAATCCCGTTAGGGTCGCTTCCTCATTTTGTTAGGTAATACGGGCGAACAAAAAAGACCTGGAAGTCAGCCGGTGGCTTCGGTCTCGGGTTGTACCCGAGCACCGACATCCGGAAATTTTTAATGGGCAGCGCACGTAGCCGACCGGCCAGTTACCTTAGGCTAATTCCTTCATTTCTGTTATCTCTCACGCTAAGTCTTCGGACAACTCCGGACACCG
>Ga0209056_10006870_pt1 | contig 11732 bp, 11 predicted proteins | sample GraSoiAngelo_114_FD_185876 | JGI IMG/M metagenome (GOLD analysis project Ga0209056, IMG submission 185876) | Grasslands soil microbial communities from the Angelo Coastal Reserve, California, USA - 14_0903_13_40cm (SPAdes) (version 2) | ecosystem: Environmental > Terrestrial > Soil > Grasslands... | reverse complement strand
AAGGAGATCATGGTCAAGGCGTTCCAGGAGACGCTCGCCATCGCCCGTCGCGAGCAGATCGACATGCGGACCGCGGCGTACCTCCTCGCCGTCCAACGCGTGGCCGACGCGACCGCCTTGCGCGGCCTCTACCCGTAGGTCCTCGTCCCGGCCCGTCACGACGTGGACGCTCCTCCCGGGCGCCTCAGCGCGCGGACGCTCCTCCCAGGCGCGGATCCAGAACATCCACTCAGAGGTCGGCTCGAATCTCCGCAACACATGTCGGGATTCGAGACCAACCCTGCACAGCTGTCACGGATGTGCGCCTGACTGGAACACTGGAACAAGCGTCCTGAAGCGACGCCGGCCGGTCGCCGACCGGCCGGCGGTTCGATTCCCGGGAGGTCGATGACGAAATCTCCACCGCGCTGACGGTCGATTCGTTGCCGAGCCGTGGGACCCTCCGGCCGGACGAGCCCAACGGTCGAACGCCGCGTCCGCCGGAGATCGATGGATCGTCGCCAGTTCCTGGTCGGGGTCGGAAGGGCAGGCCTTGCCGCGGGCATCCTCGCGGCCATCGACGCCTGCACCGGACCCGTGCCGACCGGCCTCCTCGGCGTCCTCGGGAACCGGCCGACTTCGCCGCCGAGCGCCCCGACGCCCAGCGCGCCGCCGCCCAGCTCGAGGCGACTCCGGCGCAACGGTCATCGCGGCCGGCACGTTCCAGTGGTCGTGGGCTGTCGACGACTACGGCGACCGGTCCTATCGCGGGGTCGGGACGCCACTCGACGGCCGCGTCGCCCGGATGACGACGAACATCCTCGATCGGCTGGGCGACGGGCGCGGCGCGGTCTGATCGCGAACGGCGACTGCTACCATCCGCGCCATGCTCGATCACGAAGAGAAGTTCCTGTTCAAGGAAGAGATCCTCCACCTCACGAACGCGGTGGCGGAGCCCGGGACGCTCGACAACGTCGAGGATCTGCTGACCGACGTGATCACCAGCCCGCGCTTCGACTCGGAAGTGTTCACGCTCGAGCGGAGCCTCCAGGTCATGCTCGGGCCGCGGGCCGGCACGACGCTCGTCGGGCTGCTGACCGTCGCCCCCGAGGTGTTCGAAGAGGTCGCCGAGGTCCGTGTCCCGGCGGAGGTCCACGAGCGGCTCGTCGCCTGGCGCGCCCGGTTCGGCCTGGCGATCGACAACGCCCTGAACTTCCTGAACAACCCCGACGGGATCCAGGGCCACAACTTCGCCACGCAGGTCGCCCACGTCGAGGAGCGGCGCGTCCTCCAGGGCCGGCTGACGCTCGTCCGCTACAACAACGAGCCGCAGTTCTTCCAGGCCGACGCGAGCGTCTTCCTCGGGCTGGTCACCGACATCATGGAGCGGCTCGGGCCGTACCTCGAATCGGACGCGGTCGACGCCGAGACGCTGTCGCGTCTCCGCGACGCCGTGGCCTTGATCGAGCGCAAGACGGCGGCACGCGGATGATCGGCACCTAGGCCGCGTTGCGCCAGATCTATCTCGCGGCCACCGGCCAGAACCGCGGCAAGACGACGGCGGCCCTCGGCCTGTTCGACGGGTTCCAGCGGGCCGGCCTCCGGACGGCGTTCATGAAGCCGGTCGGCCAGCGAACCGTCATCGACCACGGCCAACCCGCCGACGAGGACGCGGTCCTCATGCACGAGACGTTCGACCTGGCGGCCGACTACGGCGCGATGAGCCCGGTCCACATCCCGCGCGGGTTCACCAAGAAATACATCGCCGGCCAGGTCGTCGAGGACCTCGGAGCGAAGATCGTCGCCGCCCGCGACACGTTCCGCGACCGCTACGACATGCTCCTGATCGAGGGCACCGGCCACGCCGGCGTCGGCGCGGTCATCGGCTTGTCGAACGCCGTCGTGGCGCGGATGCTCGGCGCGCCGGCGATCATCGTCAGCGAGGGCGGCGTCGGCCGGCCGATCGACGAGATCGTCCTCAACGCCTCCCACTTCGCGGCGCACGGCGTGCCCGTCGCCGGGGCGATCGTGAACAAGGTCGACCTCGCGGCCCAGCCGGGGATCGGCGGGGTCCTCGAGCGGGGCCTTGCCCACAACGGGATCCGCCTCCTCGGCGTCCTGCCGGTCCGGCCGATCCTGTCCAACCCGACGCTCGCCATGGTCCTGGACGGCGTCCACGGCGAGACGATCCACTCCGGTCCCGACCTCGACCGGGTCATCGACGGCGTCGCGATCGGGGCGATGGAGCCGCGCCACATGCTCGAGCGCGTCGGGCCGGGGACCCTCGTCATCGTCCCGGGCGACCGCGAGGACGTGATCCTCACCCTGACCACCGCCCACCTGGCCCGTCGCTTCCGGGTCGCGAGCGCATCCGAGGCGGCCCGGATCGCCCAGGTCGCGGCCGAGGCCACGAACGAGCGGACGGCAAACGTCGACGGCCACGAGGGGGCGGCGATCGGGCTCGTCCTGACCGGCGGTTACCGGCCTCGGGATGCGGTCGTCGCCGCGATCCGCCAGGCCGACCTGTTCGCAACCCTGGTCCGCGAGGATACCTACGTCGTGGCGTCCGAGGTCCACGACCTCCTGGTCAAGACCCACCCGGCCGACGTCGAAAAGATCTCGCTGATCAAGGCCCTGGTCGCTGAGCACCTCGACATCGGCGGCCTCCTGGCCGTCGCCGAGGAGGTGCCGGCCGCCTGATGCGCGGCCGGTCAGCCAGGCGCGGGCTCACTCCGCGTCCGGAGGCGGACGACCAGCCGGGCCGCCGCCCAGGCGACGAGCAGCGCGACGCCCAGCGCGAGCAGGATCGGGAGCCCGACGATCGCGAACCAGATGTCGCCCGTTCGATGTCGGTCGCCGGGTCCCAGCCGGGCGCCAGCGTCGCGGTCGGCCGCGGGGCCGGCGGCGGCCGGAAGGTGACCGTCAGGCTGCCGTAGGCGGCCCGGTCCTCGAGCTCGGACTTCTGGGCCGACAGCTGCTCGATCTGGCCGCGGGTGTCGGTCAGCTGCGTCTGGACGTCGAGGACGTCCTGGATCCGGACGGCTCTGGCCATGATCGCCTGGAGGGCGGCCTCGGTCGCCCGCAGGTTGGCGATCCGGGCGCCCAGGTCGACGACCGTGCCCGTCACCTCGTCCGACTTGATCTCCTGGCCGCGAACGGTGGCGAGCCCGCGCAGCGCGGTCAGGGTTCGCTCCCAGGCCGTCGCCGGGATCCGGTAGTCGACGGTCGCCGACGCGTCCGCGGCGGCGCCGCTCTCCTTCGAGCCGGCGACGAAGCCAGCGGCGTCGTTGACCAGGGCGGCGGCGGCCGAGACGGTCGACGCGAGCGACGTCACTTCGAGCGTCAGCGACCCGGTTCGGACGATCAGGAGCGTGGGAGGCTTCGGGGCGGCGGCGGCGGCCTGGCCGCCCTGCCCCGTCGCGCCGCCACCGCCCGACCCGCCGCTCGGATCGCCTCCATTGCCGGCGGCGGGCTGCTGATCTCCCGAGGTCACCGCCTCCCCGCCGCTGATCGACGCGCCGACCTTCGACAGGATCGTCGTCGTCTGCCCGGCGCCGACCAGGAGCATGAGACCGACGAGGGCGGCGAGGCCAACGGCGACGATGCCGATCGTGACCTTGCGGGGGTCGTCCATGGCCGCGATCGTCGGACCGCGGCGGGCTGGCCGAAAGCGATGAGAACCCTGAAGGGCGCTAGGGCAGGGGCTCGTTGTCGATGAGGCGCGTCGGGCCGAAGCGGACCGCGAGCGACAGGAGGACGGGTCCGCCGTCGGGCACCCGGTCGAGCTCGGCGAGGGAGCCCCCGTCGGCGACGCTCACGTAGGCCGGAGTGGCGAGCGGCTCGCCGCCGAGCGTCTCCCGCATCGCGTCGCGCAGCGCGTCACCCGAGCGCTCGCCCGCCTCCCAGCGCGCCCGCGCGGCGAGCAATGCCCGGCGCAGCACGGGCGCGGCCGCGCGTTCGGGCAGGGACAGGTGGACATTCCGCGACGAGAGCGCCAGCCCGTCGGGCTCGCGGACGGTCGGACAGGCGATCACCTCGGTCGGGATCGCCAGGTCGAGGGCCATCCGACGGATGACCATCACCTGCTGGGCATCCTTCTGGCCGAAGTAGGCTCGCTCGGCGCCGATCAGGTCGAACAGGATCGCGACGACCGTCGCCACGCCGTCGAAATGGCCGGGCCGGGCGGCTCCCTCCAGCGGACGCGCGACGTCGCCGACGGACACGGTCGTGTCGAACCCGGGTGGGTAGACCTCCTCGACGCTCGGGACGAAGACGAGATCGACGCCCTCCTCCTCGCAGATCTCGAGGTCCCGGGCCTCGTTGCGGGGGTAGCGCTGGTAGTCGGCGGCCTCGTTGAACTGCCGCGGGTTGACGAAGATCGTCGCGATCGTCGTCTCGTTCTCTCCACGGGCCCGCTGGATGAGCGAGCGGTGACCTGCGTGGAGCCAGCCCATGGTCGGGACGAGGCCGAGGGGTCGCGGCCGCGAGGCCAGCGCACCCCGCAGCTCATCGCGCGTGCGAACGACGATCAAGGACGGTCGACCTAGAGGTCGCGATCGAGCGGGATGCCTTCCGGAACCTCTTCCGCCCGGCGGTCGAACGCGCCTTTGCCGAGGACCTCATCGAGGACGTCGTCGGCCATTCTGACGGTCTGGTCGGGGCCCGGGAACGTCCCGGCCACGACGTCCTCCGCGTACGACCGCGCCGCGGCGAGGATGGTGCCCCGGAGGTCGGCGTACGGTTTCGCGTGCCTCGGATGCCACGAATCCCAGCCCAGCAGATCGGTGATCACCTGGACCTGGCCGCTGCAGCCGGGACCCGCACCGATGCCGATCGTGGGGATCTTCAGCCGCTCGGTGATGGCGGCGGCGAGCTGCTCCGGGACGAGCTCGAGGACGATCGAGAAGGCACCGGCCTCCTGGACGGCGAGCGCGTCGTGGAGGAGCGCCCGGGCCTGCTCGCGGCTCTTGCCGAGGACCCGGACCTTGCCGGCCGCGTTGGCCGCCTGCGGCGTCCAGCCGATGTGGCCCATCGTCGGGATCCCGGCCTTCACCAGGACCTCGATCGTCCGGGCGGAGCGAACGCCGCCCTCGACCTTCACGGCCTGGGCGCCGGCCTCGGCGAGGAACCGGCCGCCATTGGCAACCGCCTGCTCCGGGGTCGCGTAAGTCAGGAACGGCATGTCGCCGACCACGAGCGCCTGCTTGGCGCCACGGACGACGGCCGCGGTGTGATGGAGCATGTCGGCCATCGATACCGGGATCTCGTTCTCGTAGCCGAGCATGACCCGGCCGAGCGAGTCGCCGACGAGGAGCAGCGGGATGCCGGCCTCGTCGAGGAGCTTGGCGGTCGGGAAGTCGTAGGCAGTCAGCATCGCGATCCGCCGGCCGTCCGCGTACATCCGGGCGATGTCGCCGACGGTCAGCCGGCGGACGGTCTCGGCCCCGGCGCTCACGCTCGGCTCTCCTGTGTCACGGCCTCAGTCTGCGCGGCTGTGTCGCGGGCGTCCAGCGCGCCGGCGACCCGGTCGAGGATCCGCTCGGCGACCTCCCGCTTCGAGAGCAGCGGCAGCTCGTCGCGCGAGCCGTCGGCGGCGAGGATCACCACGCGGTTCGTATCGGTTCCGAACCCGGAGCCGGCCTCCGCGACGTCGTTGGCGACCAGGAGGTCGACGCCCTTCCGGCGGAGCTTGTCCGCCGCGCGATCGAGCGAGCCGGTCTCGGCCGCGAACCCGACCAGGATGGGGCGCTCCGCCGCGGCGCGCTCGCCGGCGACAAGCGATTCGGCCACCCCTGCCAGGATGTCTTCGGTCGGCTCGAGGTCGAGCTGGAGGCGCTCGTCCCGGGTGAGCTTCGTCGCGGCCGACCGGCGCGGCCGGAAGTCGGCCACTGCCGCGGCCATGATCAGCGCATCGGCATCGCCGATCGCATCCCGCACCGCACGATCCATCTGCGCGGTGGTCTCGGCTGCGACCACCTGCACCGCCGGGTCCGTCGGCAACGGCACGGAGACGTGACCAGCCACGAGCGTGACCCGCGCACCCCGGCCGATCGCGGCAGCGACGAGGGCGACGCCCATCTTCCCGGTCGAGCGGTTGCCGATGAACCGGACGGGGTCGATCGGCTCGGCCGTGCCTCCGGCCGTGACGACGACGTGGCGGCCGTCCAGGTCCGCATCCTGGGTCGCGGCCACGAGCGGCGGCCGGGCCGCCGCGTCCGGCTCGCGGATCGGTGAGGCGGAGATTGCGGCGATGACCGCCTCGACGATCGCGGGCGTTTCGGCGAGTCGGCCCTGGCCGGACTGGCCGGACGCCAACGGTCCGCTCTCGGGCTCGACGATCCGGTAGCCGAAGCCGTCCCGCAGTCGGGCGACGTTGGCCCGTGTCGCCGGATGGGCGTACATCTCGCCGTCCATCGCCGGGGCGACGATCACCGGCGCCTTCGTGGCGAGGCAGGCCGCGGTGACCGCGTCGCCGGCGAGGCCCGTTGCCATCGACGCGAGCCAGTGCGCGGTCGCCGGCGCGACGACGATCGCGTCCACGCTGTCGGCGACGACGATGTGGCCGATCCGCTGGTCCGGCAGGAGACCGCCGACGTCGGTCTCGACCGGATGGCGGGTCAGCGCCGCGAACGTCAGCTCCCCGACGAACCGGGTCGCCGACGGTGTCATCAGGACGACGACGTCGGCCCCCTCGTCAGCGAGCCGTCGGACGAGGTCGGCGGCCTTGTAGGCCGCGATCGAGCCGGTGACGCCGATGCCGATGAGCCGTCCGTCGAGCCGCCCACCGCGCACGGTCGAGCCCGTCGGCGCCGTCACCTCGGCAGCCCGAGCTCGAGCGGCTGGCCACCGCCGACCTCGGCGTGGAGGATGGCCAGGCCCTTCAAGGTCAGGTCGGGATCGATCGCGTCGACGCCATCGAGCCCGCGGGCCCAGGGCGCCGCCGAGAGCCCGCCGGTCAGGATCACCCGCACGTCGCCCGGCGTCGACCCGGACGCCTCCGCGAGCTCTGCCCGGCAGCGCGCGATCAGCCCGTTCGCGAGGGCCTGGTAGCCGAGCACCGTTCCCGACTGGATCGCGCTGACGGTGTCGCGGCCGATAGCCCGGTCGGGCGCGCGGAGCTCGACGCGCGGCAGCTTCGCAGTGCGCGCCGCGAGGGCGTCCAGGCCCAGCTCCAGGCCGGGCGCGATCGCCCCGCCGACGAAGGCGCCGTCGGCGCCGACGCAGTCGAGCGTCGTCGCGGTCCCGAAGTCGGCCACGATCGCCGGCGTGCCATGGATGCGCGCCGCCGCGAGGGCGTTGACGAGCCTGTCGGCGCCGACGTCGGCCGGTCGATCGGTCCGAACCGCGACCGGGACGGTGCCGGCCGAGGCGATGAGCAGCGGCCGCTCGCGACGCGCTGCGACCTCTTCGAGGGCGGCGGTCAGCGAGGGGACGACCGAGCAGGCGACGATCGACGAGACGTCTGCGAAGGATGCGTCGTCGAGGCGAAGGAGCGCGTCGAGGAGGTGCTCCAGCTCATCGGCCGACGCGCGCGCGTGGGTCGTCGCCCGGCGCCGCTCGATCAATGCGCCGTTCCGGAACAGCCCGGTCGTGACGTTCGTGTTGCCGATGTCCACCGCGAGGAGCATGACCGGATGATACGAGCCGTCGCACCCGGACCCCGTGGCGCGTCCCACGGCCGCCCAGCTTCCAGCCAGAGGGATCCGGTCCGTGAACGCCCAGCCTCCACGTCGACTCGTCCTGACCGCCGCCTCCGTCATCATCCTGGCGGCAGCCTGCAGCCCGGCCGCACTGACGCCGCCGGTCTCGCCCGCGGCATCGAACGCGGTGGCCGTGGCAAGCGCGGCCGCGCCCTCGGCCAGCCCGGCAGCGTCGGCCTCCGGCGCGCCGTCTGCCGAGCCGACATCGGCGGCCGCGTCGCCGACCGCGGACGCCAGCGCTCTGGCGGAGCCATCCGACGAGCCGATGAGCGGAACAGCTGGACCCGGCTGCGGCACCGGCCAGCTCGGCTTCTTCACCCACCGCGACGAGATCCCGCCGACGATCCATTTCGGCGGCGCGACGATCGAGTTCGCGACGGCATTCGTCGGGCTGCGGAACGGCACCTACAACGCCGACGACGTGATCCCGGCCGGGTTGGGACTCACCCCTGGCGAAATCGCGGTCAAGGTCGCCCCGGGAACGCACATCCTTCTCCGTGGCGAAGGTCTCACGCTGACGAAGGTCTCGGTCAGCGGCGTTCCCTGGTCGACCGTCGACTTCTCGGGCGGCCTCGGATGGTCGGACGCGACCCAGTCGCCGCTCGCCACGCGCGTTCGGAGCGACGGCTCCATCTCGGTGTCGGCGCCCGACCAGCAGGGGGACTACATGGTCTTCTTCGGGCCCCGATGGCGCTCGGCTTGCCTTCAGGGCGACGGTGCGGCCTACAGCCGGATCAAGGTCGTCGGCAGCTGACGGCGACCACCGGTCAGGCGCTCCCGGGGGCGACGGCTGCGGTACCATCGAGGTTGCCCACCGCCGCTCGTCTTCCCCAGGAGACCCGCCCGTGTCGAGCGCCCCGACCGCGAAGTTCTTCGTCAATCAGGGCCTCGTCTCCAGCCGGACGGACATGCAGAACCTCCTCCGGCCCCTCCTGAAGCAGACGGTCTCGTACCGCTATCACCGCGGTCGCGAGCTGGTTGCCTACGGCACCGGCTGGGTCGAGCGGATCGTCGTCGACGACCCCGACACGTCGACCTACTTCACGCCGATCTCGATCAGCCTGAACGTCGACTCGTTCGAGCACCTCGAGTTCGACACCCGGCCCGACCAGCTCCTCGTCTATTCCCTCGTCCAGGGCGACGAGCGGGTGGTCATCGAGTACGCCCCGCTGACCACCGGCGAGAACGGCGAGCCGATCCGCGGTGCTCAGCAGCTGACGTTCGACACGAGCGGCTTCGTCCAGATGGAGCTGCAGGGCCTCGACGAGGTCCCTGAGCCCGACCGAGGGCCCGAACCGGCCGCGCGGCCTTCGTCCGAGGCCGACCAGGAGGCCTGATCCGGCGCCTCCGCCCGCCGATATCGGAATCCGATCTCGGAGCGTTGGGCGAGAACGGGTCTGTCCTGGTGCGGCGTTCGAAATCGGACGGACTTTGCTGGCTTCGGGCCACAGTCCGGCCCGTTCATCGCCCGCGCTCGCCCCGGACGTAGGGGATGCCGAGGGCGGCAGGCGCGCCGATTCGCCGCCGCGCGGCCTGTCGTGAGCCCAGGATCACGACGGCGATGACGAACAGGTACGGCAGCATGTCGAGGAAGAACGTCGCCGAGCGGCCCGGCAGGAACGGATTCTCGAAGCCCAGGATCCGGTCGACCCCCTGGAGGCCGAGGTTGAACGGCGTGATCGTCGCGAACAGGTAGCCGCCGATCGCGGCCCGGATCGGGTTCCAGCGGGCGAAGATCACGAGCCCGATCGCGATCCAGCCGCGGCCGTTGACGGTCTGGTCGCCGAACCACCCCGGTGCGACGGCCAGCGTGATCGTCGCGCCGGCCAGGCCGGCCAGGACGCCGCCAAGGACGACGTAGGCGTACCTGAGGCGGTACACGCCGATGCCCTGGGCATCGGCCGCGGCGGGCGCCTCGCCGACCGCGCGGAGGTGGAGGCCCGGTCGGGTGCCCTCGATCCAGAACCAGGCGAGAGGGACCAGGACGAAGCCGACGTAGACCAGCACGCTCTGATCGCGGAAGACGATCGGGCCGACGATCGGGATGTTCGACAAGACCGGAACCGTGAACGCCGGCAGCCGGGCGACGTTCGTGTTCGCGAGTCCTTCGCCGAGGACCCGGGCGAGCCCCGTCCCCAGGAACGTCAACGCCAGTCCCGACACGACCTGGTCGGCCCGGAGGTGGATCGTCACGACCGCGTGCAACAGCGCCAGCAGCCCGCCGACGGTCATCGCCGCCACGAGCCCGATCCACGGGTTGCCGGTCGTCAGGGTGGTCGAGAAGCCGGCGACCGCGCCCATCAGCATCATCCCCTCGACGCCGAGATTCAGGATGCCGGCGCGCTCGGCGAAGATCTCGCCGATCGCCGCGAACAGCAGCACGGTCCCCGACGCGATGCCGCCGGCAAGGATGAGCCCGAGGTCCATCAGCCGCCCGCTCCGGGCGACGGCGCCGGCGGGGACGCGGCCGGCGGCGACGCGGCCGGCGGCGACGCGGCGGCGGCGGTGACGGGGACGCGCCGCTCGATCCGGACGCGATACCGGACGAGGACGTCGGCGACGATCAGGGTAAACAGGATGATCCCCTGGATCATCGCCGGGACGCCGGACGGCTGGATCTCGCGACCGGCCAGGATCAGCGCCCCGAACAGGATCGCCGCGACGATCACGCGGCCCGGTCGGAACTTCGCGAGGTAGGCGACGATGACCGCCGTGAAGCCGTAGCCCGGCGAGATCCGATCCTGGAGGCGCCCGACGACGCCGCTGACCTCGCTCATCCCGGCCAGGCCGGCGATGGCGCCGGAGATCGCGAACACGATGATCAACCGCCGCCCGATGTCGATGCCAGCGTAGCGGGCCGCCCTCGGGCTGTCGCCGATCAGGCGGATCTCGTAACCCCAGCGGGACCGCTCGAGGAAGAGCCACAGCAACCCGGCGGTCACCAGCCCGAAGAGGAGGCCGAGGTGGACCGTCAGCCCGGCGAAGGCGGGCACGGCGTCGGCGAAGTCGGCGAGGCGTGGCAGCAAGGCCGCGTCCGGGAACGCCTTCGTCTGCTGGAAGCCGCTCTCGCTCCACGCCCCGAAGACCCAGAACTGGATCCACAGCAGGGCGACGTAGTTGAGCATCAGCGTCGCGATGATCTCGTTGACCCCGAGGCGCGCCCGGAGCACGCCCGGGATGAAGCCCCACAGCCCGCCGGCGAGCATCCCCGCCAGCATCATGACCGGGATCAGGATGATGGCCGGCGTCCCGTCTGGAACGAGCGGGAACAGCACGACCGCGCTCGCGCCCCATGCTCCCAGCAGGAACTGGCCCTCGGCACCGATGTTCCAGAGCCGCATCCGGAACGCGAGCGCGCAGGCGAGGCCGGTCAGGATGAGCGGCGTCGCCTTCACGAGCGTGTCCGACAGGACGCCGACGCTGCCGAACGAGGCGTTGAGGATGTGGAGGTACGAGGCGACCGGGTCGCCGCCGACGGCGGCGATGACCGCCCCCGAGATCGTGAGCGCGACCGCGACGGCGCCGATCGTCAGCGCCGGCGACAGCCACCGCGGGACGGAGGTGCGCGGCTCGAGCCGGATCGTCATCCCGCCGCCTCGGCCGGGGCGTGGTCGGCCTCGCTGCCGCCCGTCATCAGCAGGCCGATCCGGCCGATATCGGCCTCGGCGGCGGTGAACGAACCGACCACGCGCCCCTCATACATGACGTCGACCCGATCGCTGAGCGCCAGGATCTCGTCGAGCTCCTCGGAGATGAGGAGGATCGCCGCGCCCTTCGCGCGGAGGTCGAGGAGCAGTCGGTGGACTGTCTCGATCGCACCGACGTCGAGGCCGCGCGTCGGCTGGACGGCCACGAGCAGGCCTGGCCTCGTCTCGATCTCGCGGGCGAGGATCGCCCGCTGGAGATTCCCGCCGGACAGGAGCCGGACCTCGGTGTCGACGGTCGGCGCCGCGATTCGATACGTGTCGCGAAGGTCGAGGGCGATCGCCCGCGCCGACGACTCGTCGACGAGCCAGCCGCGGGCAACCGGCGGCTGGCGGTAGCGCTTCATGA
>Ga0209056_10006869_pt1 | contig 11732 bp, 6 predicted proteins | sample GraSoiAngelo_114_FD_185876 | JGI IMG/M metagenome (GOLD analysis project Ga0209056, IMG submission 185876) | Grasslands soil microbial communities from the Angelo Coastal Reserve, California, USA - 14_0903_13_40cm (SPAdes) (version 2) | ecosystem: Environmental > Terrestrial > Soil > Grasslands ... | reverse complement strand
CGTCGATTGCAAACAATGTAGTCCATATCAATGAGTGCAGCGCGACTCTGAACAATACCGATTACGTCAACGCAACTGGAACATTCAACTTGCAGCCGCCTCAGCACTACAACGGCAAAGCGTCCGCGAGCGTATCGAACCTGGCGGTGTTGCAGCCGCTTTTGCGCGCGTCCGGCAGCCAGAGCCAACTGGCCGGCTCGTTCAAATTCGATTGGGAGGGCAGCGGCAATGCGCAGGCGTTTAAAAACACCGGCAACCTCAAGCTCGTTCTGGAAAAAGCGCGCTACGGAAATTTGCAAGGGCTCCAGGCGAACATCGACGCGTCGTACTCGCCCGACGGTCTTGACGTGCCGATTATTTTTTTCGCAACAACCAACATGGACTTCAATGCGATCGCTCGGACGAAGGGTGACACGCTGGAGATAGACAAGATCCAGCTGAATCAGGTTGTCACGCCGCAACCGCAGCGGGCCAGCCGCAGCGGCGCGTCCGGAGAAGCCGCCCAGTCGCAACAACGCGCGAATTACGCGTACGGCTATGTCTCAATTCCGTTTCTATGGCGAAATCTTGGGACAAAATCCGCAGTGGTTCCGTCTTCCGGCAAAGTGTCGGCGATAGTGCAGTCTGAGAACCTTGACCTAAAGAGACTGGCGCAAGATCTCGGAATCAAATCGACAATCTCGGGCGTCGTGAATGCGAGGCTCGACGGTGACGGGACAATTGCAGATTTGAAAACGCGGCTCGACGTGCAGGTGCGGGATTTGCGAAACGAACAGTGGCAGAAAATGGAACCGGCAACGTTCGAGCTAAGCGCGCAAACGGCGCAGAATCGGCTGACAGCTTCAGGCAAGCTGCAACAGCCGCGGATTCAGCCGTTGGAGATAACCGCCAACATGCCGTTCGACGTGCCGAAAATTGTCCAGGCTCGGGGATTTCCCGACGACACGCCGATCACTGCAAAAGCTCGCGTCGCGCGCAGCTCAGTAAATTTCGGTCGACAATTTGTCCCTGAGCTTCGGCAATTGGATGGCGATCTGGGTCTGGACGTTGATGTGAGCGGAACGTTTGCTCATCCGGTTTTGAGTGGAGCAGGGGATATGACGGTGAACGCCGCCCGTTTCACGAATGCGACTCTTCCCGCGCTGAATAGTTTTAATGCACGTGTCACTTTTCGGGACAACACGCTCACTCTTGATCGCTTCGGAGGCGATTTGGCTGGTGGGCCGTTTACTATGAGCGGTCGAGTTACGTTCGTTAAACTGACCGAACCGACTCTCGATTTACAAATGAGGGCTCAGAGCGTGCTCGTTGCGCGAAACGATACGCTCACCGCGCGGGCCGACGCTGATGTTAGGATAACGGGACCGTTTGCGGCGGCGACAGTCAGCGGCAATGTGGCACTGACAAACAGCCGGTTTCTCAAGAATATTGATCTTATTCCCATTGGCCTGCCTGGCAGACCGGCGCCGCAGCCGCGTGCCGAACGTCCTGAATTTTTTTCTCTGCCGTCGCCGCCGTTCCGCGACTGGAAATTTGATGTCGCGATCAAAACCAAAGATCCGGTGCTGATTCGTGGTAGTCTCGCCACCGGCGAAGCGACGACTGATTTGAAATTGATCGGCACGGGGCTAAAACCGGGTCTGCAAGGTGTGGTGCAGATGGAAGGTGTCGAAGCGACATTGCCTTTCAGCCGGCTCGACGTTTCCCGCGGTTCGCTGACGTTCAGTCCGAACGATTCGACCAATCCGACAATCGATCTGCAAGGCACATCCGTGATCCGCGATTACACGGTGCGCGTTTATGTTTACGGAACTTTGCTTTCACCGCAGGCGATTTTCACCAGTGAACCGCCTCTGCCGCAGGAGGAAATCATCTCGTTGATCGCTACCGGGGCGACACGACAGGAACTCTCGACCGGAAACGTTCTTGCCGGGCGGGCAGCCACGCTCTTGATCCAACAGCTGTATCGTAAGATCGTAAAAAAAGGCGAACCGACCGACAGCAACACGGTATTCAACCGGCTGGATCTGGATTTGGGGACGGTCGATCCGCGTACGGGTCAACAGCAAGCAACCGTACGGTTCAAGGTCACGGACCAGATTGTGGTTACTGGCGACGTCGGAGTTCATGGGGATTTTAGGGGGAAGCTAAAATATCTGATTCGTTTTCGATAGGAGCCTGTTGAAGTACTCAGCCATGCCGCGTTGCTGCCGATTTTTCGCTTCTCCAAGGCGCGAGGAGAACGCATACCCACAGTGGTCTGTAACCGACGAGCAACGCCGGAGAAGCGAAAACTCGGCGCAACCCGAAGGGCGATGGCGCTTTCGGTTGTCTGGCGTCGTTGCTTGCTCCTCACAGGTCACTTCAGACATGCTCGTCGCTCGCGCCTTGCCATCCAGCCAAAATCGCTGTCGCGCGACATGGCTGAATACTGCAACAGGCTCCTAACATGCGGTACGGGATCCTCTTCTGGCTTGGCACCGTGGCCCTGGTTTTTGAAGTCGCAGCGCAGAGCGTCGATGTTGTGCGACCAGAAGATCAACAAAAGGCGCGGCGGGCGGTTGTGAAGGAGCAGGAAAAACGCGCCAAGCAGACCAGCATCATTGAATTTCGCGGCCAGCAGGCGTTCAAGGAAAAAGAACTGCGCGTCGCTCTCAAAGAGGAGATCACTACGATCGAAGATTTTGGATTGAGCCCGGCCCGCGCAGACGATCTCGCGTTTTTTCTCGAGGTTTTCTACAGGAAACACGGCTACGCGAAAGTGGATGTGCACTACGAAATTGAATCTGGGGACCGGTTGCGTCTGGATATCAACGAAGGTCCGCGTTTCCTGCTGCGTACAGTCGTGTTCGATGGAAACGCGCATGAGCCGGCGGACAAACTGTTCGAATACATGGTGGGTCCGACACGCGAGCGGTATTCACGCATGGAAAAAAGGGTTCCGTTTGTGGCTGCAGACCTGGAGGAAGGCACGCATCTGGTGCAGCGGTTTTATGTTGCCGAAGGTTTTCTGAACGCCGTAGTCGATCCGCCGCGTGACAAATTTCAGGCTGGAAGCAGTGAGGTCGATGTCACCGTGCCACTTCACGAAGGCCGACAGTATTTTTTTGGAAACATAACGTTTGGCGGTAACACCGTTTACGGTGGAGAGGCGCTCCGCGGCCAGATATCCGATCTGCTCCAACGCCCTTACACTGATATTCGGGTCGAGGACATTCCGCGTCGTCTCGAAGCGTATTACAAGGCGCGCGGTTATTACGATGTCAAAGTAGTGGCCGACGGCACACCGGACGACGCGGTGAATGGTCGCGTTCCGGTGCAAATCGTTGTTTCACCGGGTCCCGTTTATCACTTCGATGGTGTGACTGTTTCCGGGCTGCGTCGGCTGCATCCCAGTTTTGTAGCAAAACGTTTCACCAGGTTAGAGGGCAAAACGTACAGCCCTGATGTCCTGGACGAGCGATTTCGCACGCTCATGAAGACTGGCCAGTTCAACCTGCTTCAGATCAAACCGGTCCCAATCGACGGACATTTGCTGCGGCTCGACATCTCGGCAGAGGAGGCCAAAAGCAAGGAATTTGGTTTTTGGGGCGGATTCGACACTTACGAAGGGGCACTCGCCGGCGTGCAAGTCGGCGATCGCGATCTGTTCGGCTACGGCCGCCCGGTCACCGCAAGCATTGAGGTCTCGCAACGCAGTTATCGAGGAGAAATTTTGTATGAGGATCCTTTCTTTTTTGACACAGATTTTGTGTTCACAGCGAAAGTGTACGCCCTTACTTTCGATTATGATGGCTACACAAAATTCGAGCTGGGCGGACAATTCGAGCTGAGCCGCAAAATTACAAAGTATGACGAAGCCGCGCTCGTCCTATCCATTCGTCATGTGAAGATCACCGATTCGCAGATCAAGCCGGACTTTCTCCTGGGGCAGAGCAACTATCAGGTGGATTCCATCGCCCTAACAAACACACTCGATTTCCGTGAGAGCCCGTACGTAAATCCCCGTGGCTTTCTTATCGGCAACACCATCGAGGTGGCGCCGAGCGCGCTTGGCAGCGACATCGAATTCGTCCGGAGCACGATGCGGGTTGGCTACTATTTTCCGTTTGGACCAAAGCCACTCACGCCCGGAGTGGTTGAAGATCAGCCCGTCGAAAGTGGCTTTCAAAAATGGTTTCACCAGTCTTCGATCGCGTTTGGCGCCCGTGCTGGCATCATCCATTCGCTTACGACCAGCGGCTCCGGTGAAGCGACCGAAATTCCTATCGACGAACGTTTTTTTAACGGCGGAGCCACAACAGTGCGCAGTTTCGGCGAGCGCGATCTCGGCCCGCACGATAATCACGGGCATCCTGTCGGCGGAGAGTTTTTTACCGTTTTCAATGTTGAATACACATTCCCAATTTTCGGCGAACTGCAGGGCGCCGTGTTTACTGACGCTGGCAATCTGTTGCCGACCTCCGAGGACATTGGGCTGAACGACATGCGCTACGCCATTGGCGGTGGTCTTCGTTACAAGCTGCCGGTCGGCCCGATTCGCCTCGACTACGGTGTGAATCCTGACCCGCACGAGTTCGAAGATTTCGGCGCGTTCCACTTCAGTTTCGGCTTTGCATTTTGAGCAGACATGATGCAGGAGCGGCAGCAAGGATTGAGGAGTAAGTTAAGTCAATTGGGTGACACACCACCGGAGGAATTCCGCAAACAGTTGCATGAACTCGCGGACTGGATTGCGGATTTCCGCGAGCACCTCGAACAACTGCGCGTTGCGCCTAACGATAATCCCGGCACCCTCCGGGCGAAACTCCCTGAGCGTGCACCCGAAGAAGCCGAGCCGTTTGCGAAAATTCTCAGCGACGTCGATCGCATAATCGTTCCCGGCATGGTGCACTGGAGCCATCCGATGTTTCTCGGTTACTTCGGCTGGACTAGCACCGCGCCGGGAATTCTGGGCGAAATTCTCAGCGCGCCGCTAAACGTGAACGCGATGACGTGGCGCACATGTCCCGCTGCGACCGAGCTGGAAACAGTTGTAATCGACTGGCTACGGGAATGGATCGGTTTGTCTGATGAATTCGACGGCGTGGTTTACGACACGGCGTCGGTCGGGATCATGCACGCGCTTGCGGTGGCGCGCGAAGATGCTGCGCCCGCAACGAGAAAACTTGGGCTCACCGATCGCGATCTGCCGCGCTTTCGCATTTACATCTCCGACCAAGCGCACAGCGCGGCGGAAAAAGCAGCCATCGCCCTTGGGCTCGGTGAAGAAAACGTCATCCGCGTGCCAAGCGACGATCAATTCCGAATGGACGTAAACTCGTTAGGCCACAATGTCGCGCAGGATCGGCAGAACGGTTTTCAGCCGATGGCAGTCGTCGCAACCGTTGGAACGACTGCGACCGCAAGCGTCGATGCGATTCCAGAGATCGCGAAGATTTGCCGCGAAGAAAAAATATGGCTGCACATTGACGCCGCTTACGGCGGCGGGTTTGCCATCGTCTCGGAATACAAATGGTTGAGCAACGGGTGGGAGCTCGCGGATTCTGTTGTGATCAATCCGCACAAGACGGTATTTGTGCCCCTTGATTTCAGCGTGCTTTACGTGCGCGGGCTCGAGCGGTTGCGCCGCGTTTTCATGCTCGTCCCCGAAGTCCTGCGCGGCGACACCATCGAAGGTGAAAAGAACTACATGGATTATGGGATCCAGCTCGGCCGAAGATTCCGCGCGCTAAAAGCATGGGTGATCTGGCGCTCGTTAGGCCGGGCCGGAGTTGTTGCCGGGCTGCGCGAACAAATTCGTCTGGCGAATCTGTTCGCCGGCTGGATCAAAAAGGATGATCGCTTCGAGTTATCCGCGGAACCCAGCATGGGTGTGGTCTGTTTTCGGTTCATCGGTGCGGATGAGAAGAAGCTAGACCAATTGAATAGCAATATTGTAGAGCGAATCAATGCTTCCGGGCGTGCCTATCTCACGCAGACAAAATTGCGTGGCCGAACAGTAATTCGGATCGGCCTTGGTAACGTGCTTACGACGGAAGAGCATCTGCGGAAAGGGTGGGAGATAGTTCGCAACACAGCGGCGGATCTGTAGCCGCTTCGCTGTGCGAAGTGTAACACTGATAATCGAGTCAGTTCCCCTCAAACGCCGCCTGCTGGGCGGCGGCTACAGATTTGCAGCGGGGATTGGCCGCCGCTAATTTTCATCCGTTATGATGAAGTTACTGCGCAGGCACCGGGACTGGCTCATGATCGTGATCGCGATCCTGGCGATTCCCTTCGTTTTCTATTTCGTGCAACGCCCGGATTACGGCGCGATCGGCAGGGACCACTTTGCTCGCATCTACGATCGAAATGTTTCGATGCTTGAAGCGCAGCAAATTGCGCGGCTTCTCAGTCTGGCGCAGGCCCTTGGCATGTCTGATTTTGTGGGAACCATGACGGCAGGGGCCGGCTTAAACCAGAATCAGGCCGCGTTCCAATTCATTGTTAACTTGCTTGTCCTGCGGCACGAAGCGGAACGACTGGGATTACGCCCGAGTTCTTCTGAGATTGCTGATGTCGTGCGAAAGCTGCCGGCTTTCCAGGGGGAATCGGGGTTCGACATCAATAAGTTCAATGATCTTGTACAGAACGGTCTGGCGCCGCTCGGTCTTGCTGAAGAGCACATCGAACAGCTCGTGCGCGATCAGATCTGCCTGAGCGAAATCCAAAAGCTTCTGGCAGCCGGCGTTTCGTTTCCCAAGAGCGAGTTGGATGAAAATTTTCAGCGCGGCTACGACAAACTCTATGTCAGCGTGATTCGGTTTCGGTCCACCGATTTCGATAAGGACATCAAGATTAACGACGAAGATGTGCAGAAGTATTACGACGCGCACAAAGCGGAGCTGAAAACCGACGAGAAACGCAAGGTCGAATTTGTTCAACTGACGCTGAATGAAAAGGAGATAAAGTTGGAGGGCAAAGAACGGATCGAGGCGTTACAGAAACTGGCCGATCGCGCCACGGACTTCACGCAGGCGCTGCTGGAAAAGGGCGCGGATTTCAAGCAGGCCGCAGCGAAATTTCAACTGCCATTGCACGAGACCGGTGAATTCACTGCAGCGGAACCCGATCCGCAGTTAAAGGGCGATCGTCAGCTTGGCGCCGCGGCTTTCAAGCTGTCGCCAGAGGAGCCGCACAGCGATGCCGTCCAGGTGGCGGATGGATTTTATATTTTGTATTTGACCGGGAAGACCGAGGCGCGGCCGCTTACGCTCGAAGAAGCGAAACCGAAAATCGTGGATGCGCTGAAGAAGACGCGGGCCCGCGAGTTAATGTCGACCAAAGGGGCTGAACTGGTCCAACAACTCCGGGAAACCAAACAATCCGGTCAGACGCCTGAAGCCACCATCGAAAAAGCCGGCGTAAAGCCTGAGAGGCTCCCGGCGTTCTCATTGATCGAGGAGGAATCGGAAAAATCGGAAGGGAATGAGCGGAGAAAACAGTCGCCTGAACTTCTGACGCTTAAAGACGCGGTGGCATTGCTGAATCCCGGCGACGTTACCGATTTCGTGCCTTCTGGTACGGATGGACTTATTGCCATTTTGGAAAAGCGAGAGCCTCTCGCCGACGCGAATGCCGGGGACAAAAAGGCAGCCTTCGAAAAGAGAATTCTTGAGAACAAGCAGCGCATTGTACTTATCGAATGGTTGCGTGACCGGCAGCAAGCGGCAGGCTTGGAAGTTAAGAAAGGATAGGTTCACACAAAGGCCACAAAGGACACGACGAAAGGTTCTGCCTGGCGCTTGTCGTTTCTGTTTGTTGTGACCGTTGTGGCCATTGCGAGAAGTAAAAGTGCAAACGCCCGACGAGATTTTTGACGATGCCAGCGGCGACGTTGCCATTGGCGATTTGAATGGCGCGGTCGAGAAGTACCGGCGGTGCGTGCAGCTTGATCCCGATTTTTTTGATGGCTGGCATGCACTCGGCATGGCGCTGATGAAGCTCGGGCGATTCGAAGAAGCGATCGAAGCCGGCAAAAGAGCCGTAGAGTTGCGGCCTAACGATCAGATCGGCTGGACAAGTCTTTCGCTGTTTTACAATCGCGCTGGGAACATCAAAGAAGCCGAAGCCGCCGGGACGAAAGCGAAGATTCTAAGTTGGGGCGGTAAGATCGCGGAGCAATAGCGTCTTGAACGATTCCAGAGATCCCTCGACTTCGCTCGGGATGACAGATGTGAGGGGCGGAAATATAAGGTGGGGGCGATTCACCCGACCGGCCAGCGGCGATTGAGATCAATCGGCTGCTACCAAATGTTCACGCGTTTATCCGCCGGGCGAACCATCGCCGAACCATCGGGAACGTTGAAAGCCTTTTGGAATTCAGGCATGTTCGCGAGCGGGCCGTTCACGCGAAACTGCGCTGGCGAATGCGGATCGGTGGTGAGCCGCAGCTTTTGATCTTCGTCGCGAATCTTTGACCGCCAGATCGCGGCGAAGGACAGGAAGAAGCGTTGCTCCGGTGTAAGGCCGTCGATCTTCTTGCTGCGTTCCCCCGGATGCTTGTCGAGCGCCTTTTGCAACGCGGCATAAGCGAGCTTCACTCCTCCGATGTCCGCGATGTTTTCGCCTTGTGTGAGCTCGCCATTCACATGCTGGCCCGGCAGCGGCTCGTACGCGGAATATTGATCAACGACTGCTTTGCGCCGCTTGTTGTATTCGTCCGCCGATTTCTTGGACCACCAGTCGCGCAGGTTACCATCCGCATCGAACTGCCGCCCCTGATCATCGAAGCCGTGTGTCATTTCGTGCCCGATGACCGCGCCGATTGCGCCGTAGTTCACCGCGTCATCGGCGTCCGCGTAAAAGAAGGGCGGCTGCAAAATGCCGGCTGGAAAGACGATCTCGTTCATGGTCGGCTGATAATACGCGTTTACGGTCGGCGGCGTCATTCCCCAATCGGTGCGATCGACCGGCTTGCCGATCTTCTGCAGTTCGCGATCGGCTTCAAACTTGTTGGCGCGAATGCTGTTCAAGACGAACGGGCCGCGGTCGATCTGCAGCAATGAATAATCGAGCCATTTGTCGGGATAACCGATCTTGACGTTCATGGCGGTGAGTTTCTTGAGCGCTTCCTTTTTCGTTGACTCGTCCATCCAATCGAGGGTTTTGATTCGGTCGGCCAGCGCCTCCTTTAAATTGTTCACGAGCTCGAGCGCGCGCTCTTTCGCCTGGGCTGGGAAATAAAAACCGACATACAGTTTCCCAAGCGCGTCGCCGATGTCGCCGTCCTCCGAAATGACCACTCGTTTCCAGCGCGGCTTATCCTGCTGCGTGCCGCGCAGGGTTCGCTGATTAAAATCAAAATCCTCGTCAACGAAATCTTTGGAAAGATATGGTGCGGTCGCGTTGATCAGATTCCAGCGTAGATATGCCTTCCAATCGTCGAGCGGTGTCGATTTGAACACATTATTCGCGGTTTTGAAAAACTCCGGCTGATGCACGTTCACGTCGCGCGGCTCGAGCAGGTTGATGCTGTTGAAGTAATCGCTCCAATTCCAGTCCGGCGTCAGGTCCTGCAGCTGGCGCACGCCGATCTTGTTGTAATTTTTGATTGGGTCGCGCAGCTCTACACGCGTGCGCGATGTTTCCGCCAGTTTTGTTTCCAGCGCCATGATCTTCTTTGCGTCATCGGCCGCTTTGTCCGCCTGCTGGCCTAACAAGGTCAGCATCTTGGTCACATGAGCGACGTACTTCTCGCGCTTTTGTTTCATGTCGGCGTCCTGCTTGGTGTAGTAATCGCGATCCGGCATGCCGAGTCCGCCCTGCACCGCCTGGGCGATGTCGTGCGTGCTGTCCTTCGCGTCCTGGCCCGAGCCAAAATTGAAGAATGCATTGATGCCGACGCTGTGCAGGTGTGCGATCTGCTTCAGCACATCCTGTCGATCTCTCATTGCATCGATTTTTTGGAACTCCTCCGTGAGGGGCGTTGTGCGCGCGGCTTCGACCGCCTTTTCGTCCATTCCACTCGCGTAGTAGTCACCGACTCTCTGTGTTTCCGGCGCAAGCTTCGGATCGACCGGCGTTTGCGATGCTTTCTCGGCAATGGTGTGGAGCGCGTCGTTGTTGCGCTCGATCAGCTCATTGAATGCGCCCCATCGGGAATATTCCGGCGGGATCTCCGTGTGTTTGATCCAGCTGCCATTGGCGAACAGGAAAAAATCGTCGCCCGGCTTTACCGATTTATCCATGTTGTTGGGATCGAGCGGCGGCGGACTTGGCTCGGTCTGTGGCTGCGCAGCAGCAAGCAAGGTCGAAACGGAAGCGAGAGAGAGAAGAATCGCGAGGAATGGTTTCATTGCGTAATAAGCAGGTGAACAATTGTGACGGCTAACGGGGATTAGACCCTCCAGACGCAGTTCCGTTGAAGCAGGCAGTTGTAGGGCAAGCGCATCGCTTGCCAGGTAAATGGAGCAACCGAAGCGCTCTACGCTACAATTGCTCGATTTTGTAACCGCGCTTTTGCAGGAGCGAGATCACGCTGTGCGGTCCGGAGAAATGAAGCGCGCCCGCGACAATCGCGGTGGGCTTGCCGGTTTTCAGTGCCGCCTCGATTCTGGGAACCCATTTCACGTTGCGATCATCGACGAAACGCGCCGCAATCCTGGGCGCCTTTGAGCGGAGCGGTGCGTCGCCTGCCCAGAGCGCATTGGTGTCGCCCTTCCGCCACGCTTTGTACATCCTGCCGAACTCCTTGTCGACATTGTCGGGCTGAGTAAGCGCCTGCTGCAGCATGAATTCGCCGTCTCGATCGGACAATCCACCCATCACCGCTACATGTTCGTCAACCGACTCCAGTCCGCCGATCTCCTTTCGTAATTTCATGGCCCGATCCACAAAATAGTTATCCAACCCGTGGGAAGCGGATGTTTTGCTGTACGATGCCGGTGCGGCCAGATGCTGGGCGATCCACCAGGGTTTGTAACGAAGTTGGCTGTCGAAGCTCACGAGTCGCTCATCTTTTTCGCTGCGAGCATCGGGTATCACGGTCAACATGTTTTTGCGGAGCCATGCTAGCAACTCCGGGCTAATCTTCGAACGGATGTCTTGACCCGGCCGATATTTGGCCGCGGCCTCAAATTTCTTTTGGAATTCCGCGTGCTGAGTTGGATCGAATTCAAAGAGGAAACGAGTGCTGTCTTCCAGCGCCATGTCGTAGGGCTTGGGTAGTGGATAATCTTTTTTGCTGAGCGCGTGAATTGAGCCCACGAGATAAAATGGCGCTTTCGCATTCGTCACGCGCCAAACGCAACATTTCGGAAATTTTTTGCCTTGCGGAGCTGCCTGCGTTGCGAGCGGTATCAGAGTTAGCGCGACGAGTAATGCGATCGGACCGCTGGCGGCGCGTCGAACGGGAAAAAACATTTTCCGGTTTTTAACGCGAAAAAGCTATAAGTCAATCGGGAGTTCGTGTAATTCGGCGCAGTGCGCATGGGTTGCCTCGCCCTTGCAGGGAGAGGGGGAGGTGAGGGTTTATTCGAACAAATTGGCGGTCCGACTCAACCCCTCACCTCAATCCTCTCCCCTTGACCGAGGGGAGAGGCGAGAAACGGTCACGCACTCAGTTGAGATCGACGCGGTTTTTGATACCATAGCGCAGGCATGCCCCTCCCGGTGAAGCGTTGGTCGGTTCTCATGATTGTCTTCGCTTCCTTGGCTCTTGCATCCTCTATTGCGATTGCTGCCGGCGA
>Ga0209056_10006868_pt1 | contig 11735 bp, 6 predicted proteins | sample GraSoiAngelo_114_FD_185876 | JGI IMG/M metagenome (GOLD analysis project Ga0209056, IMG submission 185876) | Grasslands soil microbial communities from the Angelo Coastal Reserve, California, USA - 14_0903_13_40cm (SPAdes) (version 2) | ecosystem: Environmental > Terrestrial > Soil > Grasslands ... | reverse complement strand
TGGTGAACGCCCGCACGGTGAGCGCGGTGATCCAGGCGTTCTTCGGCAGCTCGCAGCTGTCGCAGTTCATGGATCAGACCAACCCGCTCGCCGAGCTGACGCACAAGCGGCGCCTCTCGGCCCTGGGGCCGGGGGGGCTGACGCGCGAGCGGGCCGGGTTCGAGGTGCGCGACGTGCACTACAGCCAGTACGGCCGCATGTGCCCGATCGAGACGCCGGAAGGCCCGAACATCGGGCTCATCACGAGCCTGTCCTGCTACGCGCGCGTGAACGACCTCGGCTTCATCGAGACGCCGTACCGCGTGGTGAAGAGCGGCAAGGTGACGGACGAAACCCGCTGGCTGTCGGCCTCGGAAGAAGAGGAGTACGCGGTGGCGCAGGCGAACGCCCGCCTCACCGAGGACAGTCACTTCGCGGACGAGCTGGTGCTGTGCCGCAAGCGGGACGACTACCCGCTGTTGCCGCCGGCGCGGATCGACTTCATGGACGTGGCGCCCGAGCAGCTCGTGTCGATCGCCGCGGCGCTGATCCCGTTCCTCGAGCACGACGACGCGAACCGTGCGCTCATGGGTTCCAACATGCAGCGGCAGTCGGTGCCGCTCCTCTTCCCGCAAGCCCCCCTCGTGGGGACCGGGCTCGAGGAGACCGTGGCGCGCGACTCGGGCGCCGTGGTGATCGCCCGGCGGGCTGGGGTGGTCACCCGCGTCACGGCCGACGAGATCATCATCGACGCCGGCGAGGAGGAGGCGAAGTCCGGGGATCACCCCCTGGCGCGGCTCAAGCAGCACGACCGCTACCGGTTGAAGAAGTTCTGGCGCACCAACCAGGACACGGCCATCAATCAGCGGCCGCTGGTGCATGTGGACCAGAAAGTGAAGGCCGGTCAGATCGTCGCCGACGGCGCGGGCACGGAGCGGGGCGAGCTGGCGCTGGGCGCGAACGTGCTGGTCGCGTTCATGCCCTGGTACGGGCACAACTTCGAGGACGCGATCGTCCTGTCGGAGCGCCTGGTGAAGGACGACGTGTATTCGTCGATCCATATCCAAGAACTCGAGCTCCACGTCCGGGACACCAAGCGGGGCCGTGAGGAGATCACGCGCGAGATCCCCAACGTGGCCGAGGAATCGCTCGTCGATCTGGACGAGCGGGGCATCGTCCGCATCGGGGCGCACGTCAAGGCGGGCGACATCCTGGTGGGCAAGATCACGCCCAAGGGCGAAACGGAGCTCAGTCCCGAGGAGAAGCTCCTGACGGCCATCTTCGGCGAGAAGGCGAAGGACGTGAAGGACTCGTCGCTCAAGGTGCCGCCGGGGATGGAGGGCGTGGTCATCGACGTGAAGATCTTCTCGCGCATCGAGGACCAGGTGGTCGAAAAGGACCGCGGCGAGCGCATCGGCGAGGTGCGCCGGCTCGAGACGGACGAGAAGGCCCGCATTTCGGAGGCGATGTTTGCGGAGCTCCGCGAGCTCTTGGCGGGGCAGGACGTCGGCCTGATGCTCAAGGCCGGAACGGTCGAGGAGTACCTGCCGCAAGGCACGAAGCTGGCGCGGCAGCAGCTCGCCGAGGTCAACTTCGCGGACGTCGACCTGAAGACGCTGCGGGTGACCAACAAGCCGGTGAACGAGCGGATCCGCGCGGTGCTCGACGCCGCGGCGGCCGAGCGCGCCAAGATCGAGGAGAAGTCCGAGGACCAGATCGACAAGATCCTCCAGCCGGACGAGCTCCCGCCGGGGGTGATCCAGCTCGTGAAGGTGTACGTCGCCGAGAAGCGGAAGATCTCGGTGGGGGACAAGATGGCTGGCCGCCACGGGAACAAGGGCATCATCGCGCGCATCGTGCCGGAGGAGGACATGCCGTTCCTTCCCAACGGAGCGCCGGTGGACATCGTGCTCAACCCGCTGGGCGTGCCGTCGCGTATGAATGTGGGCCAGATTCTCGAGACCCACCTCGGCTGGGCGGCGACCATCCTGGGCTTCGAGGCCAAGACGCCCGTGTTCCAGGGCGCGGACGAGACGGAGATCGGCGTGCTGCTCCGGCTCGCCGGGCTCACGTGGGCGGCCGAGGGGCTGCAGCTCGCGACGCGCCCGCCGGAGCTCGATCCCGAGACGGTGCGCCGCATCGCCGACGACCTGCGGCGGCTCCCGGCCACGAACGGCGGCCGGCCCGACCTCGCCAAGGCGGGGATCGCGCTGCTCGCCAGCCGGGCGCTCGCGCAGGAGACGCGGGACGTGCATCACCAGTTCGTCGATTTCCTGCGGGCCGCGGCGAAGGAGCTCGCCGAGCGGCAGCTCGACCTGCGGCGGGCGGAGCGGGAGTTCCACCAGGTGCGGCTGGAAGGCGACGACCTGCCGAAGCCGGAGCAGGCCGCCCTCAAGGCGGGCCTCAAGGAGAGCGAAAAGTTCCTGGAGCGCGACAAGCCGGCCGACGTGCTCGAAGCGATGGGGTTGCCGGCGCTCGCCGCGCTGCTCGGACCCAAGTCCGAAGCGGACGTGGACCAGGCGGCGAACGAGCTGCTCAAGGCCGCCGGCCTCACGCCGACGGGGAAGGCGCGTCTGCGCGACGGCCGCTCGGGCGAGTTCTTCTCGTCCGACGTGACCGTCGGCTCGATTTACATGATGAAGCTGTCGCACCTGGTGGACGACAAGATTCACGCCCGCTCCATCGGACCGTACTCGCTGGTGACGCAGCAGCCGCTCGCCGGCAAGGCGCAGTTCGGCGGCCAGCGGTTCGGCGAGATGGAGGTCTGGGCGCTGGAAGCCTACGGGGCGGCGCACACGCTGCAGGAGATCCTGACCGTCAAGTCGGACGACGTGAACGGCCGCAGCCGCGTGTACGAAGCCATCGTAAAGGGGCAGAACCTGCCGAAACCCGGCATCCCCGAGTCCTTCAACGTGTTGGTGAAGGAACTCCAGGCCCTGGGGTTGAAGGTGACCCTGGGCACCACCGAGGACGTTGAAGAGTAAGGGGAGGGAGAGACTCGATGATTGATTTCCGGAGCGGGCGCGAGCCGAAGAGCTCGAGCTTCGACTATATCCAGATCCGGATCGCCTCCCCGGAGGAGATCCGGGGCCCTCGCGATTCCAAGGAGCGCGAGCGCCTCGAGCTGCAGGGCCAGCGTACCTGGTGGTCCTGGGGCGAGGTCACCAAGCCCGAGACCATCAACTACCGGTCCTTCAAGCCGGAACGGGATGGGCTGTTCTGCGAGCGCATCTTCGGCCCGGTGAAGGACTGGGAGTGCCACTGCGGCAAGTACAAGCGCATCCGCTACCGCGGCGTCATCTGCGACCGCTGCGGCGTGGAGGTCACGCTCTCCAAGGTGCGCCGCGAGCGCATGGGGCACATCGAGCTCGCGGTGCCGGTGGCGCACATCTGGTTCTTCAAGACGCTGCCGTCGCCCATGGGCAACCTGCTCGACATGACCCTGCGGGATCTCGAGCGGGTGATTTACTACACGAATTACGTCGTCATCGAGCCGGGCGAGCAGGAGGTGCAGGACAAGGAGCTGCTCGACGAAGACCGGTTCCTCGAGCTGCGCGCCAAGGCGAAGGCCGAGGGCGACGCGGCGTTCAAGGCCGACATCGGCGCGCCGGCGGTGCGGGCGCTGCTCGAACGGCTCAACGTCGACAAGCTGGCGGACGAGCTGCGCGAGGCAGTCGCGGGCGAGACGAGCCAGCACCGCAAGAAGCAGCAGCTCAAGCGCCTGAAGATCGTCGATGCGTTCCGGAACTCCGGCAACGCGGGCGAAGGCCGCAACGACCCGCGCTGGATGATCCTGGACGTGGTCCCCGTCATCCCGCCCGACCTGCGGCCGCTCGTGCCGTTGGACGGGGGGCGGTTCGCGACGAGCGATCTGAACGACCTGTACCGCCGCGTCATCAACCGCAACAACCGGCTCCAGAAGCTGATCCTGCACCGGGCGCCGGAGGTCATCCTCCGGAACGAAAAGCGCATGCTGCAGGAGGCGGTGGACGCGCTGTTCGACAACGGCCGCCGCTCGAAGGCGATCCGCGGGCGCGGCAAGCGGCCCTTGAAGTCGCTGTCCGACATGCTCAAGGGCAAGCAGGGCCGGTTCCGCCAGAACCTGCTCGGCAAGCGCGTGGACTACTCGGGCCGGTCGGTGATCGTGGTGGGCCCGGAGCTGCGGCTGCACCAATGCGGGCTCCCCAAGGCCATGGCGGTCGAGCTGTTCAAGCCCTTCATCATCCACAAGCTGGTGGAGAAGGGGATCGCCGAGACGGTCAAGCGGGCGAAGAAGATCGTCGAAAAGGAATCCCCGGAGGTGTACGAGATCCTGGAAGAAATCATCCAGGATCACCCGGTGCTCCTGAACCGCGCGCCGACGCTCCACCGCCTCGGGATCCAGGCGTTCGAGCCGGTGCTGGTGGAAGGCAAGGCGATCCGGATTCATCCGCTCGTGTGCGCGGCGTTCAACGCGGACTTCGACGGCGATCAGATGGCGGTACACGTGCCGCTCTCGTTCGAGAGCCAGATCGAGGCGCGGCTGCTCATGATCTCGTCCAACAACGTGCTCAAGCCTTCGGACGGCCGGCCCGTGGCCGAGCCGTCGCAGGACATGGTGCTGGGCTGCTACTTCCTCACGAAGGAGCCGGCCGACTTCGAGCAGGCGGAGGTCAAGGCGAAGGCGGCGCGCGTGGGCTCGCTCGCGGAGCTCGACATGGGGCTGGCGACCAAGCGGCTCGCGTACCACTCGCCAGTGCACTTCTGGGACGACGCGCGCTGGGTGTACACGACCGCGGGGCGGGCGATCTTCCACAGCATCCTCCCCGAGGGCATCCGGCGCGAGGGGTTCCTGAACCAGGCGATGCGCAAGCGCGACCTGTCGGAGCTGGTGTTCGACAGCTACCGGCGGGCGGGGCTCGCGAGCACGGTGCAGTTTCTCGACAATCTCAAGGAGTTCGGCTTCCGCTACGCCACCATGGGCGGCGTGTCGATCGGGGTCGAGGACCTGGAGATCCCGGCCGAGAAGGCGAGCCTGCTGCATGATGCCGAGGGCCGCGTTGAGCGGTTCCAGCGGGCGTACGCCACCGGCCAGATCACCTTCGGCGAGCGCTACAACAAGGTGATCGACGCCTGGACGCACGCGAACAACGACATCGCGGACGCCATGGTGAAGACCATGCAGCGGTCCAAGGGCGGGTTCAACCCGGTGTTCATGATGTTCGACTCGGGGAGCCGGGGCTCGCGCGACCAGATCCGCCAGCTCGCCGGGATGCGCGGCCTGATGGCGAAGCCGCAGAAGAAGCTCACGGGCGGCATCGGCGAGATCATCGAGAGCCCGATCAAGTCGAATTTCCGCGAAGGTCTGTCGGTGCTCGAGTACTTCATCTCGACCCACGGCGCCCGCAAAGGTCTAGCGGACACGGCGTTGAAGACCGCGGACGCGGGCTACCTGACGCGCCGCCTGGTGGACGTGGCGCAGGACGTCACGATCACCGAGGAGGACTGCGGCACGATCCTCGGCCTCGAGATGTCGGCGTTGAAGGAGGGCGAGGACATCATCGAGCCGCTGCGCGAGCGCCTGGTGGGCTGCGTGGCGCTCGACGAGGTCACCGATCCGCACGAGCTGGACGAGGACGAGCGGGCCAAAGTGCTGGTCGAGGCCGGGAAGCTGATCGACGAGGAGACCGCGCAGGCGATCGAGGACGCGGGGATCGAGGCCGTCCGCATCCGCTCCGTGCTCACCTGTGAGGCGAAGCGCGGCGTGTGCCGGATGTGCTACGGCCGCAACCTCGCCACCATGGACATGGTGGACCTGGGGGAGGCGGTCGGGATCCTCGCCGCGCAGTCGATCGGCGAGCCGGGCACGCAGCTGACGTTGCGGACCTTCCACATCGGCGGCACGGCGGCGCGGATCGCCGAGCAGACGGTGCGCAAGACCAAGGTCGAAGGCGTGATCGAGTACGGCGACCGGCTCATCTTTGTCGAGACGCCGGAGAAACAGAAGATCGTGACGAGCTACGAGGGCGAGCTGATCCTCAAGGCGGCGTCCCACGGCGAGGCGGGCGGTGGAGGCAAGCTCTCCGTGCACTCGCGCTTCCACGTGCCGCTCGGCGCCACGCTGATGGTGCCGGACGGTGCCAAGGTGGCGCGCGACTCGGTGCTGTTCACGTGGGACCCCTACACCAACCCGATCATGACGGACGTGGGGGGCGTGGTACGGTTCGTGGACATCGTCGAGGAGGAGACGGTGCGCGAGGAGCTGGACGAGCTCACCGGGCGGCGCCAGCGGGTGATCATCGAGGACCGGGAGAAGAAGCTGCACCCGCACATCGAGATCATCCAGAAGAAGGGGGAGAAAGAAAAGCGGCTGCGCGACTTCGTCATCCCGGAGGGGGCGCAGCTCACCGTAGAGGACGGCCAGGAGGTGTACGCAGGGCTCGTGCTCGCGAAGGTGTCGCGCGAGGCGTACAAGACCCGCGACATCACGGGCGGCCTGCCGCGCGTGGCGGAGCTGTTCGAGGCCCGGCGGCCCAAGGATCCGGCGACGATCTCCGAGATCGACGGCACGGTGCGGTTCGGCGAGATCAAGCGCGGCAAGCGCGAGATCTACGTCCACCCCGAGGAGGGGGAGCCGCAGCTGTACGAGGTGCCGGCGGGCAAGCATTTGCGCGTGCATGAGGGCGACCGCGTGCGCGCCGGCGACCGCCTGACCGAGGGACCGGTGAACCCGCACGATATTTTGAGGATCAAGGGCCCGCGGGCGGTGCAGGAGTATCTGCTCAACGAGGTCCAGGAGGTGTACCGGTTGCAGGGCGTGAAGATCAACGACAAGCACATCGGCGTGATCGTGCGCCAGATGCTGCAGAAGGTGAAGATCGTCGAGCCCGGCGACACGGAGTTCCTGGAGGGGGAGAACGTGGACAAGCAGACCTTCTCCGACGCGAAGGACCGGGTCGTGAAGAAGGGCGGCAAGCCCCCGACCAACGAGCCACTGCTCCTGGGGATCACCAAGGCAAGCCTGACGACGCAGTCGTTCATCTCGGCGGCGTCGTTCCAGGAGACCACGCGCGTATTGACCGACGCGGCGATCCGCGGCGCGCGGGACGACTTGTTGGGGTTGAAGGAGAACATCATCATCGGCCATCTCATCCCGGCGGGGACGGGCATTTACCGGTACCACGACATCGAGATCGAGCCGCCGGAGGGGTTCCAGCCGCCGCCACCCCCGCCCGAGCCTGTGGCGGGCGCGGTGCCGAGTCCGTTCCCGGAGGAAGTGGAGGCGGACTGAACGGTCGGACAGACGGACAGGTGGACGGTCGGACGGTAGGATTCATGTAGGGGCGCAGCATGCTGCGCCCCTACCAAGTAGGTGGACTGAAACGTGACGGCGCCCGGGAGAGATTCCGGGCGTTTGTCGTTTTTCGGTCCCCGGTGCGTGAGTCTGGTCCCACTGACAATGAGTTGCTGCTCTCGGCCGCCAGCGCCTGGGAAATCGGGATTAAGCGAGGACCTGTCGATTCTCACCGCCGACCGGAGCTTCCGGCTCTACAAGGTGAGGGTGATCGAAGCCTGACTTACTGAGGCAGGACCTCATCCCGCTACTCCCACCACCTCAAACCCGCACGCCCGCGCTGCCAGCGCGAGTTGCGGGTCGTGCGTCGCCACGATCAGCCCCGGATGCCGCGCCTCACGCCACGCGAGCGCCGTCGCCAGGTGGATCGCGTCGAGCGTGCCCAGCGGAGTTGGGAACGGGTCCTCGGCCCGGCGGAGGATCGGCGCCGAGACGTCCGCCAGGCTGACCGCGTGCAACAGGCGGAACGCCGCGCCGCGGCGCTCGGCCGTCTCCTCGAGGGTCAACCCGCCGCGCAGGTGCAGCCGGTCGAGCGTGCGCAGTAGCTCCACCTCCGCCAGCGCGCTCGACACCGCGGTCTCGAGCTGCCGCCACTCGCGCAGCCGGCCCGGCTCACCCAGGAGCACTCGGAGCACCACGGACGCGTCGACATAGGCGATCACCGCTCCCCCTGCCGCGCCTCGAGCAGGGCGGCGAGGCTGTCAATCGGGCGCCCCAGAGGAGCCGGCAAGTCCACGTCTCGCGGCCGGGTCACGGCCTCCCGCACCACGAGCGGGCCCGCGCGCGACTCGAGGGGCACCACCCGCGCAACCGGTGTGTCCCGATCGTACAGGGTGATTGGCTCTCCCCGCCGTACCCCCCGGAGATATGCGCTCAGGCGCGCCTTGAACTCCGCGATGCCGACGCGCTGTGGCTTGTCCTCTTTCATGGTCACATGATAGTCACGTGGTGGTCATGTGGTCAATGGTTTGGCGCTTACCTGCGGCTTGCCGTCTTGCGACTGCTGACGGTGTGGGGTGGCGCGGGCGGGGTCGCCCCCTCTATTTTGCAAGGATATTTGGCAACTTTTTCTCAGGGGTTATGCCGACCATCAATCAGCTCGTCCGCCACGGCCGGCGCGACATGGAAGCAAAAGAGAAGGCGCCCGCGCTGCGCGGCAATCCGCAGAAGCGCGGCGTCTGCACGCGCGTCTACACCACGACGCCCAAGAAGCCGAACTCGGCGCTGCGCAAGGTCGCGCGGGTCCGGCTGACCAACGGCTTCGAGGTGACGGCCTACATCCCGGGCGAAGGGCATAACCTGCAGGAGCACTCGATCGTGATGATCCGCGGCGGACGCGTGAAAGACCTGCCGGGCGTGCGCTACCATATCATCCGCGGCACGCTCGACGCCGCGGGCGTGAACGAGCGCAAGCAGTCGCGCTCCAAGTACGGGGCCAAGCGGCCCAAGCCGGCGGCCACATGAGCCGCAGAAAGAAGGCGGTCCGCCGGCCCGTCCCGGCCGATCCGCGCTACGACAGCCAGACCGTCTCCAAGTTCTTGAACAACCTCATGGAGCGGGGCAAGAAGTCGCTCGCCGAGCGCGTGTTTTATTCGGCGATGGACCTGATCGAGCAGCGCACCGGCCAGCCGGGCGTGAACATCTTCAAGCAGGCACTCTCGAACGTGAAGCCGGCGCTCGAGGTGAAGTCCCGGCGAGTGGGCGGCGCGACCTACCAGGTGCCGGTCGAAGTCCGGCCCGAGCGGCGCACCGCGCTCGGCATGCGCTGGCTGATCTCGTTCAGCCGCGCGCGCCGCGAAAAGAACATGGCGGAGCGGCTGGCCGCCGAGCTGATCCTCGCCTCGAAGGGCGAGGGTGAGACGATTAAGAAGAAGGAAGACACGCACCGGATGGCCGAAGCAAACCGGGCATTCGCGCACTATAGGTGGTAAGGGTGGGGCTAACGCCGGGGCCATGCCCCGGGGTTCACAGACGCCGGGGGCCGTGCCCCTGGCAAAACGCTTAAACCGACAACTTCGGGACCCTGCCTTAAGGGATCCTGCATCCTAGTTGCAGGGGCGCAGCATGCTGCGCCCCTACACGGATGATGGCGGAGCGAGACCGGCCCTCATGGGCGTCACGGTCGCCCCGCGTTTTTGCTGATTAAAGGGACTGAATGCCACGCACTACGCCGCTCGACAAGATTCGGAACATCGGCATCATGGCCCACATCGATGCCGGGAAAACGACTACGACCGAGCGAATCCTGTACTACACCGGCCGGACGTACAAGCTGGGCGAGGTGCACGACGGCACCGCCACCATGGACTGGATGGAGCAGGAGCAGGAGCGCGGCATCACCATCACCTCCGCCGCCACCACCGCCTTCTGGCCCCGCCGCGGCCACCAGCACCGCATCAACATCATCGACACCCCCGGGCACGTGGACTTCACCGTCGAGGTGGAGCGTTCCCTCCGGGTCCTGGACGGCGCCATCACGGTGCTCGACGCGGTGGGCGGCGTCGAGCCCCAGACCGAGACGGTGTGGCGCCAGGCCGACCGCTACCACGTCCCGCGCATCATCTTCGTCAACAAGATGGACCGCGTGGGCGCGGACTTCGAGATGTGCGTCAAGATGGTGCGCGAGCGCCTCGGCGCCAACGTCGTGCCGGTCCACCTGCCGCTCGGCTCGGGCGAGCTCTTCACCGGCATCATCGACCTGATCCGCCAGGTCGAGATCGTGTACGACGACGCGTCGCTCGGCAAAAAGTACGTCGAGGGGCCGGTGCCGGCCGCGCTGAAAGACAAAGTGAAGGAGATGCGCCACCACCTGCTCGAGTCGATCGTCGAGCAGGACGACGCGATCCTGCACAAGTATCTCGAAGAGCACGAGCTCTCCGAAGACGAGATCCGGACGGTGCTGCGCAAGGCGACCATCTCCGGCAAGGTCGTCCCGGTGCTCGCCGGCGCCGCCTTCAAGAACAAGGGCGTCCAGGCGCTGCTCGACGCCGTGGTGGATTACCTGCCGTCGCCGGTCGACGTGCCAGCCATCCAGGGCCACCTGCCACACCACGACGCCACGCACGCGCTGCGCCAGGCCGCCGACGAGGAGCCCTTCTCCGCGCTCGCGTTCAAGATCATGACCGATCCGTACGTCGGGAAGCTGACGTTCTTCCGGGTCTACTCGGGCGTGCTCGCCGCCGGCTCCTACATCTATAACAGCACGAAGGACAAGAAGGAGCGCATCGGCCGCCTGCTGCAGATGCACGCCAACAAGCGCGAGGAGATCGAAGAGGTGCGCGCGGGCGACATCGCGGCGGCCATCGGGCTCAAGGACACCAAGACCGGCGACACGCTGTGCGACGAGGGCCACCCGATCATCCTCGAGGCGATGAAGTTCCCCGAGCCGGTGATCTCGGTCGCCATCGAGCCCAAGACCAAGGCCGACCAGGACAAGCTGTCCATCGCGCTGCAGAAGCTCTCCGAGGAAGACCCCACCTTCCGGGTACATTCGGACGCCGAGACGGCGCAGACCATCATCTCAGGGATGGGCGAGCTGCACCTGGAAGTCCTGGTCGAACGGATGAAGCGCGAGTTCAAGGTCGACGCCAACGTCGGCCGGCCGCAGGTGGCCTACCGCGAGACGGTGCGCAAGCGCGTCGAGTACGTGGAGGGGAAGTTCATCCGGCAGACGGGCGGCCGCGGCCAGTACGGGCACGTGGTCATCCATATGGAGCCGGGTGAGCCCGGGACGGGCTTCGTGTTCGAGGACAACATCGTGGGCGGCGTGATCCCGCGGGAGTACATCGGCCCGGTCGAGCAGGGCGTCAAGGCAGCGCTCGAGAACGGCGTGCTCGCGGGCTACCCGATGGTGGACGTGAAAGTCGAGCTCGTGGACGGGTCGTACCACGACGTTGACTCGAGCGAGATGGCCTTCAAGATCGCGGGCTCCATGGCGGTGAAGGAAGCGGCCCGCCAGGCGCATCCCATCCTGCTCGAGCCGATCATGGACGTGGAGGTCGTGACCCCCGCCGACTACATGGGGGATGTCATCGGCGATTTGTCGGCGCGCCGGGGGAAGATCGGCGGGATGACGCAGCGCGCCGACGCGCACGTGGTCGCCGCGAGCGTGCCGCTCTCCGAAATGTTCGGCTACTCGACCACGCTCCGCTCGATGAGCCAGGGCCGCGCGATATACAGCATGCAGTTCAGTCACTACCAAGAAGTTCCGAAATCGAAAGCGGAAGAGATTGTGTCGAAAGTGAAAGGATAGAAAAAAGACGTCGAGCAGAGACGTAACACGAAGACGTAGCACGAAGGCGTCGCGCAAAGACGTACGGTTGTGTGAAACGTATTTATTCTTTTTGAGGGTTCCATGGCTAAAGCCAAATTCGAACGCACGAAGCCGCACGTGAACGTGGGGACCATCGGGCACGTGGACCAC
>Ga0209056_10006867_pt1 | contig 11735 bp, 9 predicted proteins | sample GraSoiAngelo_114_FD_185876 | JGI IMG/M metagenome (GOLD analysis project Ga0209056, IMG submission 185876) | Grasslands soil microbial communities from the Angelo Coastal Reserve, California, USA - 14_0903_13_40cm (SPAdes) (version 2) | ecosystem: Environmental > Terrestrial > Soil > Grasslands ... | reverse complement strand
GTTGTGAGACCCGCGACCCACTAAATCAATCGTTTTCTGGAATTTTTTTAAAAGTTTTTGGAAACTTCGACCCGCCGTTCCCGGAGAAGAAGGTGAGAGATGGACCAACAATCCAGACAAAACAGACAAAATTTCTCCTGAGCCCGTATGTGACGGATGAGTAAAATAAAGGTACTAATTGTTGGTCTAGATGCTGCAACATTGGATCTGATCAAGCCGTGGATCGGCGAAGGTAAGTTGCCTAATCTCGCCCAATTGATGAAAGAGGGCGCCTCGGGCCGCCTCGCATCTATTCTTCCTCCTATCACGCCACCGGCGTGGACGTCGTTCATGACGGGAAAGAATCCGGGTAAGCATCGCATCTTTCACTTCATGGAGGCGCAGCCAGGAAGTTATTCGCTGCGTTACTTGAACGCGACCTCGCGCCGCGCGAAGACGATTTGGAAAATGCTTTCAGACGCCGGTTTCACCGTCGGCACGATGAATATACCATTCACCTATCCACCGGAACACCTTCGCGGTTTCCAAATCTCCGGTATGGATACGCCGTCCGAGAAGAGCGCTTTCGTTTATCCGCCGGAGCTACGACAGGACTTGAAGGGACTTCTCGGCAGATTCAGTCTCGATGTTCGATATCTCGGTTATATGTCGACTGATCCGCGACGCGAAGAGGTCCTGGCAGAGATGGAGCGGATCGATCAGCAGTGGTTGGAGGCGAGTCTGTACCTGATGGAAAAGCATCCTGCCGAAGTCATGATGTTCACCTTCATGTCAATCGACACCGTCCAGCATTATTTCTGGCACTACATGGACGCGAGTCATCATTACCACGATCCTGTCGGGGCGAAGCGCTTTGGCGACGCTGTCCTGCGGGTTTACGAGCGGCTCGATCGCGCGGTCGGTGAAATGTTAAAAAAAGTCTCGACCGATACCTCAGTGTTAGTTATCTCCGATCACGGGGGAGGGCCGACATCGGACCGTGTCGTCTACCTCAACCGCTTTCTCGCCCAGCTGGGTCTGTTACATTATCTGGAGAACAATGACTCAGCGCTGAAGAAGCTGGCTAATAGCGTTATCCGCCGTTCCTACACTTTGTTATGTAGCTCGCTGAGCTCGCCGCAGAAGAGGAAGCTCGCCAATGCCTTGCCCGGAATGCGCAAACGCTTCGAGACCACCTTTACCTCTTTCACCGATATCGATTGGAGCCGCACCAAGGCCTACTGCAGCGAAGTGCTCGCCTCGCCCCCCAGCATCTGGATTAATCGAAAAGGGGTTAAGCCTTCTGGCATTGTTGAAGAGAGTGACTATGAACCGCTGGTCAAGTTCATTACCGAGAAAATAGGGGAACTAAAAGATCCCCGGACAAATGAGCCGATCATCAAGAGGATCTTGCGGCGGGAAGAGCTCTTTCATGGACCTTACGCCGACGAAGCGGCGGACCTGATTCTCGACTGGTGGGAGGCGAGTCATTTTTCGACCAGTCCCAGCTTTCCCGAACACACCGCCGAACCCGCGGTGATGATTCGGGAGCGAAAACCACCTAAAGGCTCCGAATGGGGTGGGACTCATCGGCTTGAGGGGACTCTGATAGCGCGCGGCCCGGCCTTTAGAAAAAATGTCGAAATCAGGGGAGCGCGTCTGTTAGACATGGCGCCGACGATTCTTCACCTGCTGGGTCAACCGGTGCCTGGCGATATGGATGGCCGCGTCCTGGAGGAACTGTTTGAACCGTCGTTCCTGGCCCAGAATTCGGTGCGGCGAAGCTGCGGCGATGATTCCGGCTCGCAACAAGGGGCGGAATATTCCGCGGAAGAGTCCGCGATCGTCGAGCAACGACTGAAGGATCTCGGCTACATCGAGTAATTGCTTCAACGGCCAGAGCCAGATCGCAGCAGGGTTGCCCGATAGACAACGCCTGCGCTTCGGGATTGACATCTCGGCCCCGTCCCGCCTCTTCGTGGTCGAGAAGATGCTGAAGAAAATTCGGGCTTCGTCGCCCAGCCGACCTTCGCCAACATCCCCACCAGTTCTTTCAAGACGCCCTGCTGTCAGAGATGACTACCGACGAGGGCGTCTGGAAGCTTCCAGATGGCGAAGCTTACTACGCCTGCATGCTGGGGCTGAAAACAACGACCACAATGTTCCCTAACGAGGGGCGAGGCCAAAAACGAAGCGGAAGACCGAGCTCCGTAGTCGCCTACGCCGCATCAAAAGGACACTGACGGAGCAGCCCCCTTCCGAAGGATGCTTGCAAAACTGTTTTCTGTCCTAACAGTGACTTCCGAGTGCCAGATAATGCGCGGCATCCCTAGCAAGCAAACATAAAGCGTCGTCGGCGACAGATGTTCTATTGGGATTCGAGTGTATTCATCGCATTCTGAAACAAAGAACCCTCTATGTCTGAGGACGTCGCGCAGATTTTGCAAGAGGCTGAGGCAGGCGAAGTATTTATTATCACAAGTTCGTTCACTCTGCTTAAAGTTGTTAAGATAAAGGGAGAAGCCCATTTTCATCGACCAACAAAAAGAGATAATGGAACTCTTTGAGAAACACTACTTCCGGTTCGTTAACGCGAATAGAAAGAATCGAGGGCTGCGCGCGATCTGATCTGCCAACCGGCCAGCTCCCTATCCATTTCTTTGGTCGCGCCACACAACTTCCACGGGAGAATGCGACACTGAATCTCCCACCGGGCGGCTGCTCGTGGCCGCCATAGCGTTTCGGTAGCGGCATCCCGAAGATTCCAAACTACGCGCACTTTTTCCAAGCGTTCAGCCGGGAAATGCCCGACTCGGTCTCTATCGGCGGCTCCCGGATTCAGTTTTCCGACGGGCAAAATCGCGAGCCGAATCACGAAAGGCGGTTTGCTCCTTTGTTAGCGAAAAATCCTCGTGCGGGTTGGTTGAAGGTTTCGGAAGAATAGCGGTAACGAATCTGGACTTGCTTGGTCTTCGCGGACCTCGAGCAGCTTGCGCCGGATCTGGCCTCGCGATTTTAGCTCCGCCACTTTTGATGATACGTCCAGCCATCAACCGGTCAATCATCGCGCTATTATATAGGATTGCTTGGCGGGCAAGCGAATTGCTTGAGAAAGGCATTGATAGGTCCCTCCTCCTTCTGCGTCGATTTTGCCGAGAAAAGTCGTTGCGTTCAAACTGCTCACAGCCGATTTTGGGGACCCAAACTGCATCCGCAATATGACGCAGAAAAATCAGCAGGTGCGTCTCAGGCTTGGCCGCAACGCATGGTTAGCCATCATAATCCTTGCGGTTGCCCTGTATGGTACGACAGCGCAATCGGCCCTGGCGAGGGGTCGCCCTGTGGAGATCGCTGATGCGGCGATCCAGCGGGATTTAGTTTACAAACGCATCAACGGCAGAGCGCTTACCCTTGACCTCTATTGTCCTCAGAAGGCCTCCGGCCCATTGCCTGTTATCCTTTGGATTCATGGTGGAGGCTGGAGCAAGGGCCGAAAAGAACAGCACAGTCCGGCTATCAGTTTCTTAAACGACGGTTACGCCATGGCGAGCATCGAGTACCGTCTTTCTGGCGAGGCGCCTTTCCCAGCGCAAATCGAAGACTGCAAGGCGGCCGTGCGGTGGCTTCGGGCTAACGCTGCCAAGTACAATCTCGACGCCGACCGGATCGGAGCCTGGGGACACTCCGCGGGGGGACATCTCTCGGCGCTGCTAGGCACTTCGGGCGGAGTGCAGGAGCTAGAGGGAAATGGAGATAACATGTCTTATTCGAGTCGGGTGCAAGCGGTGTGCGATGTGTCCGGGCCGGCCGATCTGTTGCGTCTCTACCACGACGCATCGGACGCGTCGACCGGGACGAGGCCCAAAGACAGATCTTACATCGATGCGCTACTGGGCGGGCCGGCCGACCAAAATAAAAGAAAGGCGGTGGCGGCGAGCCCAATCACTTACGTTTCCAAAGATGATCCGCCTTTTCTCATCATCCAGGGGGAGAACGACTTTTCGGTGCCGGCCAGTCAAGGCGAGTTATTAGCCGCGGCGCTCAAGGCAGCCGGGGTGGAGACAACCCTGGAGATAACTCCACAAGGACACAGCGCGGGAGGCCCAAGGTTTCTACCGATTGTTAAAGCGTTCTTCGACAAATATCTCAGGAAGAGCCAGTGAAAGCAGGAACAGGGCGCGCTGTCGCCGCGACCGGGTACGGCAGTTGATCGAGCGAACGCACGCCGCTATCGTTCTGCCACGATGGATCGCGAGGCGCTAATTTTTCTTCACATTCCCAAAACAGCGGGGACGACCCTTAACCGGATTATCGAATGGCAATACAGCCCCCTTGCGATTTTCACGATGGATCCCTATCGGATCAGGGCGACAGCGGAACGACTCAAACGACTTCCGGAGGGGCGCCGCCGCCGGTTGCGGGTGGTGCGCGGACATTTGTTCTACGGTATTCATGAATTCCTACCGCAGGGCGCTACTTACATCACAATGCTCCGCGAGCCAGTGGCCAGGTTTCTCTCCTCTTATTATTTTATCCTGCGCAGGCCGCTTCATCCGCTGCACCGGAAATTGAAAAGGGAGCGACTGGGAGTAGAAGATTATCTCCGGCTAATCCCTCATCGCCATAACTTGCAGTGCAGGTTAATTGCCGGAGTTGAGGATACCGCGACCGGCGATGAGCGATTACTAGACATCGCGAAAGAAAATCTTACGAAATCGTTTAGCGTCGTGGGAATTTGTGAAAGGTTCGAGGAGAGCTTGATCCTCATCGCGAAAACATTTGGCTGGGAAGTCCCGTTCTATGAGAATCAAAAAGTCTCGAAGAGTCGCCCTATGGTCGAACCAAAGTTAGTCGACCTCATAAGGGAGCATAATCGTCTGGATGATGAGCTCTATGAGTTCGGGAAGAAGCTGTTTGAACAAAGCCTGTGCAAAAAGGAGGACGCAGTTAGAGAAGGCTTGACGATTCTACGTGCTATTCCGAGGCCCGGGATATTGAAAAGCTCTTGCCAATCAAGCATGCGCGCCGGAAGGTTCTTATTGAACAAGATCGTATCTGCAATATGACATCCCAATATCACGTGGTCGGGCTGATACGACGGCGGTATCCATGGCTTGCTCTCACACTTGCGGCGGCGGTGTTGGGTGGGCAGATCGCGCAGCCGGTTATGGCGAGGCGTCGGCCTACGGAGGTTGCCAGTGTGGCGCCTCAACGAGATTTGGTATATAAACGCGTCAACGGCGCAGTCCTCACGCTCGACCTCTATTGTCCGGAAAAGGTCTCGGGTTCGCTGCCGGTGATTGTTTGGATCCACACTGGAGGCTGGAGCAAGGGCAGAAAAGAGCGATGTCCAGCTGTAGCTCTGGTGCAGGATGGATACGCCGTGGCGAGCATTGATTACCGCCTTACCAGCACTGCACCTTTTCCGGCACAGATCGAAGATTGTAAGGCTGCCGTGCGCTGGCTTCGCGCCAACGCTTCCACCTACCATCTCGATCCTGACCACATCGGCGTTTGGGGACACTCCGCGGGTGGACATTTGGCGGCGCTGCTGGGCACATCGGGCGGAGTGCGCGAACTTGAGGGGACTGGAGATAATATGTCTTATTCGAGTCGGGTGCAGGCGGTGTGCGATGTTGCAGGTCCGTCAGATTTGGTGCGTCTTTATCAGGAGGCCTCGCAATCGCGGGGAGACAAAAGTGGCAAAGTGATGTACGACGTCGCAGCCTTAGTCGGTGGGTCGGCCGAAAAGAATATAACAACGGCGACAGCTGCCAGCCCTATCCATTATGTCTCGAAAGACGATCCGCCTTTCCTGATCATCCATGGTGAGAACGACGCCACCATACCTGTCACTCAAGCCGAGTCATTTGCCGCAGCGCTCAAGGCAGCCGGCGTGGAGACAACGCTGGAGATCGCAAACGGCCGAGGGCACGGGGCGGGAGGCCCGAACTCTCAACCCATGATCAAGGCGTTTTTCGACAAGTATCTCAAGAAGGGTTAGGGAACTGAGTTAAACAGTACGGAGCTAGAAGCACATGCAGCCCGCCAAATTCTCCCACATTTTCCGCCCATTACTTTGTGGTCTCACGTTTGCAACGGCCAGTCCGTTCTCAGTCTTTGCCGAGCGGGAACCGCCGATCCGGACAGGCTTATGGGTCACGCAACAGGTGTCCGAAAATGCCGGCGCATTGGACGCTTTCGCCAGCAGCATTCGCGCAAACCATCAACTGACTGGCGTCTGCCTTCACGTTCCCTGGAAAGAAGTCGAGAACGAAGCTGGCAAACCCGATTTTAGCGCGATCGATAAATTCGTAGCCGTGCTCCACGGCATCGGGATGAAATATCAGCTCGGTTTTAAACCGGGCGCTAGCACGCCACCTTTTGTCTATGCGGAGGGCGCTCAGTCTTTTGAAACTCGCGTGACGAATCCCCATCGAGCGAATTTTGGTGAGGCAATTGTGATTCCTGTCCCGTGGGACCCGATTTATCAGCGGAACTTTTCGCAGGTGATCGCACAACTGGGTGAACGTTATGCCAGCGATCCTTTGTGCGTAAGCGTTGTCCTGACATGCGCGAATTTGTTGAGCGCAGAAATGCATCTGCCAAAACGCGGAGCGGATCTTGCCAAATGGAAAGCACTTGGAAACTACGAAGAGAAGCTGCTCGATGTCTACAAAAAGTACACCGATGAATGGGCGAAGGCCTTTCCGCGGCAGGAGATATCCCTGCACTTATCCAAGGTGCTGGACCTGCCTCCTCAGTTCTGCGAGCGCGTTATCGATTATGGGCTAAGCAAATACCCAGCACGGTTTAGCATTCAGAATTGTCAGCTCACAGGCCGCCGGGAAGACACCGGCATGATGACCTATGATCTTGTACAAAAGTACCGTGATCGCGCCCATCACGGCTTTCAGAGTCTCGCCAGTCTGGCCCATGACAGTGAGAGAATGGGCTCGATCGAGATAGCCGTGCTCAACGTGGTTCATGCACAGGGTGAATATTGGGAACTGTGGCACGGTGACGGTCTAAGCGTGGAGACGTCCGCTGCCGTAGCCCGGGCTTGGGAGGAAGGAAGGCGACTCGGTTACGACGCGTACAAGAAGAAACTGATATCGGAAGGTAAATACCGCGCGCGCGATGAGGATCATTACCGCGCCACGGGTAGGCGTCGGGGCGACACCGCACAAACCTCCGCCGAGTAAAAGCCCCGCCATGACCCAAGCCGATCGCGCCTCCGAAGCGGTTATCTTTCTCCACGTTCCAAAGGCGGCTGGCTCCACGCTCAATCGGCTGATTGAATGGGAATACCCTCTCTTCGAGATGTACTCAATCGATCCGGTTTTCTTCAGGTGGTCATGGGCGCACTTGCAGCGCCTCTCCAAGAAACGACTGAGGAGAACGCGTATCTTCAAAGGCCATATGTTGTTTGGCCTTCACGCCATCCTTCCCCAGCCAGCGACTTACATTACAGTCCTGCGCGAGCCTGTCGACCGCGTGCTTTCGGCCTTCTACTTTATGCGTAGCTATAAGCTGCACCCGTTGTACTGGAAGTTCAAATTTGAGAATTGGAGCCTCGAGGATTTTGTCAAACGCTCGCCCAGAGAGAACGTCCAGTGTAAGATTCTCGCCGGAGCCGAGTATGAGAAACCTTGTACGGCGGAGATCTGTGAAACAGCGAAGGAGAACCTGGTCCGGTATTTTAGTGTGGTCGGCCTTTCCGAGCGTTTCGAAGAAAGCCTGGCGCTGATGAAGCTACGCTTCGGTTGGAAACTGCAACGTTATTCGAGCTTTAATGTGACTCGCACCCGGCCGAAGAAAGCCGATCTTCCTCGATCGACTCTCGATTTGATTGTAGAGAAAAACTCCTTTGACATCTCGCTCTACGACTGTGCAGCAAAGCTATTTCAGACTGCCATCAACACACACGCAGCCGAAGTTAGCCAGATCACGCGTGAGCTGGAATCGGCGCGAGCGCGAACTCAGACCCCGCTTAGCTCGGCGCTATTTTCGATCCGTGCGGCTGGCCGGAAAGCTATTAACAGGGCCTATTCCAGCATCTAGCTCTAAGGTGTTTTGGCGATACTCTTCGGCTGCGTTGCGCGCTCAACCAACATGACTTTTGCCCGATAGGTCTCAAATTCGACCTTGGCGGTTTGGTTGAGATAATCCAGCACATTCGGGTTGCTCAATTTTTCGAACGAAGAATAAGGCGCGAAGACAACCCATGTGCGATGCGACCGAGAAACGACGTCCCGCAACTCCGTCAGATTGCGCAACACGGGTAAGCCAGCAAACTTATCGATGAATCCCGGCACCGCGAGTAACTGATTATATCCGGTTTTCGTGCCGAGGAGAGTATCCAACACATAATCGCCGGGCATTCCCGCGTAGTACGCGAACACGTGTGGAATGCCTGGCACAATCAGGTCTCCCGGCTGGAAGTGACTCTTAACATATTGCGCCGCGCCGCGGTAGTCGTAGCGGTACGTATTCATGCGCGTCATGAGTCCCGGTTCATCGCCTCTGCTGGAAAGGGAGTACTCCTTCATCAGCCATTCGTTGCTTTGCAGGAAGAGCAGAGTCATCACCGCCAGTCCGGTGGCATGTGCAGCAACGCGGGCGACGGTCGAGTTACCCTCGCGGTAAGCGAGAGAAACAACGCGATCATAAAGCATCATCGCAGCGGCTGTGCCGGCAAGTATGACAAGCGGCTGATAGTAGTAACAATAGCGTGGAGACAAAGCGGCTAGGAAGTTCGTGTGGAGGAACCACAGCATAACAAGGACCGTGAAAACATAACGAAATCCACGGTGGGCCCAGCAGAATGGAAGGCCGAGGAAAATCATGATCGTAAAGAAGACGTGGTTTTCGACCAGCCATAACTTGTCAATATAAAATTCTGGAGTATATGCCGGCGTCAGGAAAAAGAGCGACGGGCCGGCAATATTCGAAAGCCCCGAACCTATCATAAGATAGGGGATGCCGGCGATCGTCCGCGAGCAGTACTCAGCGATGACCACGGCAGCCATGAAGAAGAGGCAGCGGTAGAGATGAAACTCTTTTAACCACCACCATTCGCCCCAGCGAACAACCATCAAAGCAATGAACAAAGCGGGCAGAAGAAAGCCGCTTCCCTCCCAGGAAAGATAAGCCAGGCAAAACGCAGCCGAAGCGGCGGTCAGATACCTGCGGTGCAGCGGACGAACTCTGATTGCCTCGTAAAACAACCAAATGGTCAGTATCGACATGAACTGACATTGCGACAGGTAAAAGGCGTTTTGCGCCCACCGAATATTGAGCGGCATGCAAGCATAAACGAAAGCGGCGAACAGTCCGACACGCCAGTTGAAGAGGCGGCGGCCCATCAGGGCGATGATCCCGATGCAGAGCGTCCCCATGACGCAGGCGGGCAACCGCATTGACCACTCCGAATAGCCAAAAATCAAGCCGGACAGAGCTAGCGGATAAGGCACTGCCTCATAGGTGGTGAGCCAGCGGACTTGTCCCGCCCAGATCAGATACGGAAAACCAAGTTTATAGATACCCTTCGATTTTGTCACCAGACCCATCTCGTCGTGATCGAAGGACATGTAACCGAGATTGTGATAGCGCAGACCTAACCCGAGCGCCATAATCGCTGCGAGTAGCAGATAGGGCAAAACCGCACGGAACTCGGTCTGCCGGAGTTGCGCCATCCGGCTCTTCAAGCCAAAGGCTGTCCGGCCGTTCGCCCAGAGGTGAAGCAAGCGAATAGCTAAAAGGACCAGAATCGCGCCAATTACAAATTTCGGCTGAAATGACCAGCTCGTTGGAAATCGCAGGTCGTAATTTGGAAGGATCAATAAAAGCAAACCGGCCGCGATTGGGCCATGAAAGAGGGCGTCGCGAGACATGGCGTAGTTGAATGGTTCCCGCCTTCGACCAGCTGCAATTGCGGATACCAGGAGCCAAACAGCGACGATGGCAATGGCCGTTGACGAAATTACCATGCAAGACTTGGCTAAAGTAGCGAAGCCAGAACGATCAATCGGCCTGGCTAAGTCTTGCGAAAGATATCCCCACGGGGCCGATCCATCCTTCCCGAATTCGATAGCGCGATGACTCTGCGCGGGTTGATTACCGGCCGGTTGATCTCCTATCTGCCAGCCCGAGTTGGTTTCAAATCGCGCAGTGCTGCCATCCTTGCGGACGAGGAAACCGTTGGCAAAAAGACAGGCCGGCTGATGATCGGCGCGAACCGCTGCAACAATGGCGTTCGGGCCTTTTTTTATCCAATAGCTAATGTCGTAGGCGGACAGAACAACCGGTTCAAAAAGAGAAGTGGTCGTTTTGGCTGGAGCCTCACTCCCTTTGGCGCCGACCTCTGGTTGCGTTTCCTCACGGTTTTGACTTGCCGAAGCGGTCGAGGTCGTTTTGGCTGGAGCCTCACTCCCCTTGGCGCCGACCCCTGGTTGCGTTTCCTCAGGGTTTTGACTTGGCGAAGCGGTCGGGGCGGCCAGATGGGGAAGCTGTTTCCCGCTAGCTGAGGAAGGGATCGCGGGGGTGATGACGTGTCCGTTCACAAGGAGATCGACGTCTCCCGAACTTGCCACCTGAATCCATGTCTCCTGCCGAGCCTGGTCCGCGTTGATGGAAGTCGAGAAGACGGCCTCGGTTCCGGCGTTCTCGGCCATGATCCATGAACCGGAGGTGGGCAATTGCAGCAGAAGCGGATTGGTGTCGACCCAGGCGATCGGAATCGGCTTTTCCTTAATCACGGACCGCCGCGCGTTTGGCCAGAGCTCTTCTTCTACCAGGGGAGAGGTCCACTCCTCCGAGCCTTCTACAATGCCCGTATTCGCAGCGACTCTCCAATGCTCGTCCGATAGCAATGAAGTCACTCTGCCACCCTGTTCCTTGATGAGGCCGCGAACGAGAAGCTGCGCCGAACCCGGGTAAGACGTGCGCGAAATCGAAACGGCGATGACGTTCGTTCCAGCCTTCAAACGCTTTTTGATGTCATAGATTCCAGCTACCCGTGTCTTCACAGCGGTTTCTTTTCCGACGGAGCGGCCGTTAACGATAAGTTCGTAGTTATCAGTTGCTGCAACTTCCACCCAGGCCTGCGCCGGTGGCACGCTGAGAAACACCTCCTTTCTGAAATAAGCCAGCGGCGCAACCTCCGCAGGTTCGATCCATTGGGCATTGCCGAAATCCAGTTCATACTGGCGATGCCCCGGGCTGAAGTAGGTCTGCTGTATATAGTAGCCGAGCATGAGCCCACAGACCAAGACCAGGGCCCATGACCATCGCTGGGCACGCGAGGGGAAATGCCTTGGTGGAGTCGATAAAATTTGCATGAGTTATTCGCCGGCCAGCCGGCTTATTGCCCAGTAATTTACGAGCCAATCCGCGGCGTAAGAAAGGTTGTAATAATGGCGGGCATCGGCGTCGCGGCCAAGCTTGGCATAACAATCGCCACCAAGTGAGTAGACATCGGCCACCATGGAGCTATGATCCGCTATAATTTTGACCAGGCGATTGACCGTCTGGAGCGCGGCTTCATAACGGGCGAGCTCAAAATAGCCACGGGCGAGGTATGGCAGGACATAAACCTCCTGCGTGGGATCATTAGCAAGGGCCAGCTGCCAGCTGGTCACGGCGCCGCCAATGCCGCCGGCTTGATACAGGGCCAGACCGAGCGCTATACGAGTCTTCGCGGACTCACGTCGCACGGCCACTGCGAGCGCGCCGCCCGCTTCGGCCGCCCGGCT
>Ga0209056_10006863_pt1 | contig 11741 bp, 8 predicted proteins | sample GraSoiAngelo_114_FD_185876 | JGI IMG/M metagenome (GOLD analysis project Ga0209056, IMG submission 185876) | Grasslands soil microbial communities from the Angelo Coastal Reserve, California, USA - 14_0903_13_40cm (SPAdes) (version 2) | ecosystem: Environmental > Terrestrial > Soil > Grasslands ... | reverse complement strand
GCCAAAAGCGATCCTTGTGTCTATTACGGCGATGTCGTCACAGACCTCGGCTATGCGTTCGATAAAATGAAACACATCCGGTACATCCAAGTGATATAAGATCCCCAAACACAACACGACATCGAACGAGCCGTATTTGTCCTTACTAAGATTGCGCACATCGTCTTGGACAAAATCGACGTTGTTTAAGGAGAGGGCATCTTTGACAAACATCGCCTTCTCAATGTGAGCCTGCCGACCTTCGATACCGAGCACATTTGCTCCGTGACGCGCGAACTCTATTGCATATATCCCCTCGTGGCAGGCGAGGTCTAAAACACGAGTGCTCTCAAGTGGCTTGGTAACCGTATCAGAAACGACTTGTAAGACCCGTCTCAGCTTAACCTCGTCGCCCTGGACGTGTTCACCAATTGTGTAGAAGTGATCCCCCAAATGGATATTAGAGGCGGTCCAGGGACCAAATTTGTCAACAACTATGCGTTGCTTTTCTTTTAATGATTCAAGATTCATTCGTTACTACTCCAGCGTGGTTGGTGTTCAGAAAGGTGAATCGTGCGCGGGTTCCGTTAAAGGGTTAAATCGTTACAAAGGGTTACAACGTTACAAAGTCGCACCAGCAGCGTTCGGACGAGCTTGTCCTCTGACTTCTGATCTCTGATCTCCCGCCGGGACGTAGGCCCCTCTCGAGCGGAGGCCGACATCTGACTTCTGTCCCAGAGCCGGATAAACTTGCGCGAAGATTTCGTCCATGATTCGGGCCGTAAGAATAATCTCCCGATAAGGAATGGGAGGCGGGTCGCCCTTACGTATGCTATTATAGAAGCGTTCGATCAATTCCTTCATTCCAAAGTCCTGATACAGCCGCCTGCGAAAAAAATCGACCACGTTGAGGCGCGCATTTCTGAGATGCTCACGCGCGGCCTGGAGTGGTGGCACGAAATAGGTGAGATAGCTTTTATACGAGCGATTCACGTTTCGGATCAAGCTTCCGGTTATAATATCTGCCAGCAGCGAACCGGCCGGGCCGTAAATGCGCAACTGGTTGAGCCCTTTTATTCCAGTGGAAAAACAGAAGAATGCTGTGGTACCGCGCCTATCCCGGATCAGGACTCTTAGTTCATCCAAAACGTCATCTGCACCGAGGCTCCTTATTAGCGAGCTCTGATGAGCGCTCGCAACAATTTCGGTCAATTCTTCGTCGAGAAATTCGGCTAATCTGGCAATTCCGTGGCTGATGAGATTATGGAACAATTGCCCCGGCAGCTGATGCACCCAATGCTGGCGATTCCCGAGGATCGGCCCAACATAACTCAGGTCGCTCAAATTATATGACCAATAGCTTTCAAGATGAATCGGCTTGCCACCCAGGAAACCCCCCTTTACCAGTCTACGCATCTTCAGCATCTCAAGCGTGAATTGATAATTATGCCCGGCAGTGATTTTTAGATCGCGACTGAGAGCCAATTGAACCAGCGCTTCCGCTTCCGCAGCGGTGACTGTGAAAGGTTTTTCCAGATAAACGTGACAGCCCGATTCAAGACATTCGTTAGCTAGAGAAAAATGACTCTGTGGCGGAGTCGTAATGTGGACAACGTCCGGAGTCGCGGCTCGCAACATTTCGGGCAAGTTAGAAAAGCACTCCACGACGCCAAAACGCTCACCTAATTGTTTAGCCATTAACAGCTCGCGATCACAAAGGGCTACGATTTTGCAATCACGTAACCGATTAATGGCTAAGACATGCTGGTCGGCGATTTTGCCGCAGCCAACGATGGCGACGCGGAGCGGTCGAGGGAGATCAGAGGTCACAGGTCAGAAGTCAGAGATCAAACGTCAGAGGGCAGATCGCGGAGAACAGAGGGTGGAAGAGAGGCAGAAAACGCCCAACGCTCAACATTTAATGAAGCAAAAATCAGAGATCAGGGCTGATGGAAGCAGAATGAATCTTGAATGGCAAATTGTTGCAGTTTCGTCCGTTATATCCGCGTTATCCGCGGTTAGAATTAGATTCAAATTGGCCGAGGAACGCTTCCATCGCCTGTTCCATGTTCACCCTTGGCTCCCATCCCAAACGTTGGCGAAGCTTCTCGTTGGAATACCGGTTACCTTTCCAATCGGCAGCGCAGCGGCGGCGGTTGAAGACTGGAGGGAGCTGCCCTTTTGACCATTTAGAATACTTCTCCCAGAGCCCGCACATCCCGTGTGCGAGAAAATAAGGAATGCGAACTGAGCGGAAAGGTTTCACTTCCTTAAATCTCTTCAGGAATTGATTTCCCGTAAGCAGCTCGTCATCCACCACATTGAAGACCTCGCCCTCGACGCCGGGCCTAAGTCCAGCGAGGACAATTGCCTCAGCACAATTATCTACGAAAGTCAGCGGCAGTAGCTTCGACCCAGTGACCTGGATAAAAAATCCAAATGTATTAACTCCAACACGCCCATTTAGCTCTGCCTTACCCGGTCCAAAGACATATCCCGGACGGAGAATGACATAAGGCAACTTATATTTCTCGCCATACTCTTTGACCAATTTCTCCTGTTTGAGTTTTCCAAAGCCGTAAGCATCAAATCGTTTTTGAGGTGCCTCCTCTAATGGACAGTTCTCATCTAACAGGGCGCCACGTTTCAAACCCAAGTTTGAGTAGACGGCAAACGAACTGATATTCACAAAGCGCTTGGCCTCTCCGAACTGGAGAAACGCATCCATCAGGTTACGAGTAGCCAGGGCCGAATTCATAAATGCGCCAGCAAATGATTTTTCCATTCCGGCGGCGAGATGATAAATGATTGAAACGCCTTCGGCTGCGTTTCGACAATCGTCACGTGACAGGAGATCCCCTATGGCCAAGTCTGCGTTTCTTCCTGCTGGCAATCGGTCCAGCACTTCTTTCAAACGTGGTAAGCGGCTGGACGGTCGAACAAAGCAGCGGAGATTGGCAAAGCCGTATTCGAGAAGCTTCTCGACTACTTTAGAGCCGATAAAACCGTTGGATCCTGTGACCAGGATACGATCATCCCGCGAGGCGATATATTCCGAACTCATCACTCGAGCCGCCGACTTCAGCCTTTAGGTTCCGACGGATGCCCTACAACCGCAGCGACCTTGGATCGTTCGTCGCTCGAAATTGCTCGTCGTCGAATCTGGAACAGGGAACGCGTTATGGTCCCGTGATCCGGAGATTTGTGGGCGCGGCAGGCGACGGCGCCGGGGTCGGAGTCGGCGTCGGCGTTGCTCCGCCGACCAGCGGATGCGGGTAGGTATAGGGCGTGTAGCCGGGCATCGGCGTATCATTGTAAAAGTCGCGGCCAGCTACCAAAAGCTGCGGCGGGTTAACGTTGGATGGACTAATGTTTAGGTGTGTGCCATCAGGAGTATAAATATTGTTCCAAGAATAACATGGTTCCAACGCTTGATGTGGCCAGGCCGCCGTAGGCGTCGCGCCAGAAATCAGATCGCCTTGACCACGACACGGCTGGTCTAATGCAATTAACACCTTGTGAATTTGATACTGATCTCCCGACGCAAAAAGCAGCCCTTGCGATGTATGCCATGCCACGGTCAGAGCATTACTGGTGTTCGAGAGAATCAGTCCAACCTCGTTGTCTGAAATTCTTTTTGCGGTGTATCCAACCCAATGGTTCGCGACCCAAGTTTTAGATGTGTCCGTGAGAGTCTGAGTTCCGGCGTTCACATCAGAGGTTGCACCCGTAAGAGTGCCGCTTTGAAACAGATACGGCGAATGCCCATCTACGTGAGTTACGCCGTCTGATTCCGTCACGTTAACGTCCCATCCGCTATCCCCAGTGGCCCCGTAAAACGGCCCTCCCCGTCCATTAAACGCGAGAAATACTCGGTAGTCTTGAAAAGTGTACCCAAATGCGGGCTTGACCCCATCATAGGTATTATCGTGGGCGATAAGGCCACCGCCGCGATTTCCGGCTACGGAAAAAGTTGGAATAGTCCAGTGGAAATCGTTGTTGTAAATCTCCCTCGCTCGACTACTGCGAATCCGGCCAGTCTCAGTGCCATGATTTTCCACTAACATGTTGTAACAGTGGTTGTGACGAAACACCCAACGGGCACCCTTATTATCGTCGGTATCGCCATTAAGCACATTGCTGGTCGGGTTGTTGATATAGTTGTCTTCAAAAAAGATGAACTTCTCGCTGCCGAAATACGCCGGTTCGGCCCATGAACCATCTCCCATACCATCGGTATTGTTGCCCCAGTTACCCATCTGGAGGAAGAAGGAGTTACTCACATTAGGAGGGGTAAGATTTAGAATGTTGTGATCTATGACTCCGTAAACCGCACTTTGGATTGATATCTGACGAGCCTGAGCCTGAAGCCCATCAAAGTGACAGTGATCGACCCGCACTGCGGTCGCTTGCGTAGTTCCAGCTATGTTCACAGACCCCTGATAGCCCCTGTCAGTTGTGGAACCGGTTCTAAAGGTAAATCCACTCACACGAATCGTCTGACCCGCGCTTGGAGCTAGGGTAATGGCAATCCTATACCCAGGATAAGGGGCTGCGACGACATCATCGAGTATGATTGTCTGGTCGTTAGCGGTGCCCGCAACTGGATCAGTTGTAGTCTGCCCCTGTAACGTGATCCCTTTGGTGATGTTCAGAGTTTGTGTCCAGCTCGCAGTTCCAGCCGGAACGATTACGGTGTCACCATCGGAAGCCAGAGCGATCGCAGCGGACACGTCAGACCGTAACGGCGATGCAGCCTTAATTACGGCGGCACCGGCGTCGATCTGGCCAAGAAGACTCAAAAGTAAACCTGCCACGAGGGGCATATACCAGCGGCTGGACCTAAATCTGATTCCTACCGAAGTGGCGTCTCTATTCGCGCTGTAGAAAATCGCCATAATTTATATCTATTATGGCAAAGATAGCAGGCGGCGTGCCAGTGTAACAGGTTCAAGGCTCTCGCGGGCAGGCGATTCCATAGGATTGGTCTCCCCGCTTCTTCCCAGCTTCCAGTCGCTGGGATGCTATGATCCTCAAATCTTCTCATGAAAATGAGCCAGCTCGGCGTCCTCTTCCAAGACGGCGCAAGATTCTACCACCGATTCGGATTCAGGCTCTGGATAGTCCAAAGCAATGATATAGAAAACGAACCAGATAGGATTTAACGTTTTGAAGCTTGCTTCCGTCCAGTTGTAAACGACGATTGCGACAAGTAAGGCCAGCCGAAACCGGCCCCATTCAAAATTTCGGCAGAGCTCGGCACGTATTTTCCGAAAGGTCGCAACGAACAGCGCAATCAGGATAAACAGGCCAATCAAGCCCAGGGTCAAGTAGGTTTCCAAATAGCCATTATGGGCTTCGTTTGGGATAAAAAAGAAAAGTCCTTCCAGCCGCTGTGGCCTTTCTCCCAACCAGAAGCTTTCAAATCCCGTTCCAAGAATCGGATTGGTATGCAATTCCAGGAGGCGTGTCCAGAGCTCTGTTCTCCCCGACAGGCTGGAGCCCCTGCCCAGAGCCTCGGACAAACCTCCTGAAATCCCAAACGCCAGTTCTGCTGCGGCAAGGATAACTATTCCTGCCAACATGTACGTCCCGATAAAATTCTTATTTATAGAGCGGATGCCCACAAACACCACTGTCAGTGCCCCTATTAAAAGGGAAATGAAAGATGTGGCACTGTGCGCCTCTGAGAAAAGCCACCAGATACCGATCAAGAACCCGGCGATCAGCCGAAGCTCGTTTCGTCTCCAAGTGCTCCGCTCCGCCTGCCAGGTTTGCAGCAAATGCCAAAAGAAAAAGAAACCCAGGATCAGACAATCTGCACCCAACAGGTTCTTGCCTATCGCGATGCCGTTGTTCGTTGGAGAGCCAATCCACGGGTCGAAATCCCGTCCCCATTGAGGATAGTATTTGATGAAGAGAATGGAAACCGGGACGACCACATACGCGCATCGCTTCATCAACCGTCTCAGCGCTTCTTCGGGATCCGGTTCCGTAAGGACGATGAGCACCATGATCGGATCACCAAGAATTTTGATCCACCGCTTGAAAGCCACGAAGGGAAAATCAGACCAGGCGATGGAAATGAAACAGTAGAGCAAAAAAGCGATGAGCCAACCATTGTGCCGAACAATTTCTGAAAGACGGACTTGCCTCTTATTAAGAACATAAAAGCCCGCCGCAATCAGGACAAAGAAAAACCAGGCGTCCAGCGGACTTCCCTCTTCCACTGATGGCGCGCCAGCCACGGGCAGGCCGAAGATGTTGAGCCATCCGGAAAGACCTCTTGAGCAAGTGATCACCAGCCAAAGAAGTGGAAGCCAGAGCGCGCCGCTGACATCGGGCTTTTCCCGAATGTCTCGCCGGAAGAGGAAGACGATGAAAGCGATCGTGAGGAATGATGCTACGATTGGAGGGACGTGGAGGCCCATAACTTCTAAGAGCGAGGCAAACTAGAGCAGACCGATTTCAGAAGTCAGATGTCAGAGATCAGAAGGATAGAGGACAGAGGACAGAGGACAGACGGCAGAGATCAGCGATCAGAGGTCAGATTTCAGGTTTCACAGCCGCCGCAGCAGGCGCGCCGGATTCCCAACGTAAACTCCAGACTCAGTAATGTCCTTGGTGACAACGGCGCCGGCGCCGATCACGGCCTTATCGCAAATCGTGACGGGAAGAATGGTCGCGTTAGTCCCAATACTGACACCGTTGCCAAGCGTGGTCGGGCGCCAGAGACTGCGGTTTGGCGCCGGACGCCCTTCAACAAAGAGATCGTTGATGAACATCGCTCCGTGCGAGATGAAGCAGTCGTCCCCGATCGTGACGAGCTCGCAGACAAACGCATGGGACTGAATCCTGCACCGCTTGCCGATGTTTGCTCCCTTTTGTATTTCAACAAATGGCCCCACAAAGGTTTCATCTCCAATAGCACACCCATAGAGATTGACCGGTTGCACAACGGTGACGTTCTTCCCGAATTCGACGTCAACGATAGCGATCGTGCGAAACTCAGGCTCGTTCATGAGGGTTGTTGTCCGTTTGAACGAAAAGGGCGAGTGCGCTCAAGAATGGACACGGCGATGCTTATCCAACAGAGGGCCGAGCCAGCCAGGAACTGCTCTCTGTGGATTTCTTCCCGCGATGACCTTCATAGAAGCCGTTATTTCTCGACCAGGAGCGTCTCATACGCAGTGAGAAGATTTTTGCCGACCTTGGCCCACTGCAACTCATCCTCAACCCGGCGGCGACCATAAGCCCCCATTTTCTTTTGAAGCTCGGGTTGCTCCATGAGTTGAGCGATGGCTTCCGCGAATTCGGTTTCCTTATTCGGTTCAACATAAATAGCGGCGTCTCGGGCAGAAAATCGTGTTTCTTTCAGGTCGAAGGTGACGATGGGCTTTGCAGACGCCATGTATTCCATGATCTTGATCCAGGTGGACACGTCGTTCAACGGGCTGGAAGGGTCGGGGTCCACGCAAATATCCGCCGCCGCAAGGTTAGCCTGCAAATCTTCATCGGAGACGAAGCCAGTCAGATCAACGCAACTGTTGAGTTCCAGGTTCCCAGCCAGATCGCGTAAATCTTCCAATGAGTCTCCCGTGCCCATGATGACACAATGGAAATCCGAGCGCTTTAAATCACAATATAAGTGGCGCAACGAACGAAGCAGGTAATCAACGCCGTCTTGTGGATTTAAGCTGCCAACGTAGCATAGGATGCACTTGTTCATCCCTCTCAAACGCAGGCTGGGCGCGACTGGCGTCATGCGCATCTGGTTCGGCCCATTTCTCACCACAAAAATATTCCGGGGATCCTTGTGCGCGCGTTCAGTCTCAACCTTTTTATACGATTCATTGGTAGCGATTACCACATCCGCAAGCTTGAGGCTGCACCATTCAAACAATCGCAGTAATTCAGTATAAAAGCCCTCTTGAGTTTTATACCGCGACCGATAGAGCTCCGGGCAGAGATCGTGGTGATCGAACACAAACTTTTTCCCGAGTAACTTGAACGGTATGGCCACCACGAAGAGCGTATCGGGAGGATTGTGAGCGTGAATCACGTCGAAACCGCGACGCACGAACACATAGCTGGTGACAAGCAAGCAGGCCACTGTAAAGTAGCAATATTCCGTAAGATAACCAAGAGAAGCTCTCAATTTAAGAAAAAACAGGGCTCCCCTATTAAGATTTGCCGGCGCCGTTTTTTTGAAGAGCTCCAAATGTGGCACACGGTAAACCTCAATACCGTTTACTATTTCTCTCCGCGGCTGACCTTTTTTCCGAAGCGCAATAACTGAGACTCGATACCCGGCATCCGTAAGCAGATCTGCTTCGTTCTTGACGCGAGTGTCCTGCGGAAAATAATTCTCGACCATCATCAGAATTCTGCTCGCAGCTTCCTTCATGATCCAGCGGCCTACGCCATCCTACCAGCAGATGCCTTGATAATTGGGTGGCCAATCCATTGTCGCCGGATGCAGCCCAACGAGATCAATCACCACTGCGGAATCCTTATAGGTGACGACTGCGTCGTGAATTCGGGCAGTCTTCTTACTGACAACTACCACGTCGCTGCCCTCGATGACTTCTTGAGGAGAGGAGACCATCAAGGAGGAAATGTGGGGTATGGTCTCTTCGATATAACGCTTATTAGCTCCTACCAGCTTTGCGAGAGCGACTTCCTCATCGTAAATGACCACTTTGTAACCCTTGCCGATCAGCGTCTCAACCAACATCACAATCGGACTTTCGCGCATGTCGTCCGAACCCGGTTTAAAACTGAGTCCCAACACTCCGATTCGGTTCTTTCCGATGCGACGGATCAGGTTGAAAGCTATCTCAATTTGTTTCAGGTTCGTCCTAAGCACAGCATCGAGCATGGGCAACTCCAGATCGAGCTGCTTCGCTTTGTAAAGAATGGCACGAAGGTCCTTGGGCAGGCACGAACCACCGAAAGCGAATCCCGGTTTAAGATAATACGGAGATATGTTCAGCTTGGTATCTTTGCAGAAAACCTCCATTACTCGGTGAGTATCGATACCCATACTCTTACCCAGGTTCCCGATCTCATTCGCGAAGCATACTTTGACTGCGTGAAACGAGTTACAGGCATATTTGATTAACTCAGCTACGGGAATGGGCGCTCGCTCCACTGGAGCGTTCACGCTGGAATACAATGCCGCAACCTTTTCGAAAGAACGATCGTCGCGAGCCCCGATGATTGTAAAAGGTGGATGATGAAAATCATCGATCGCGGTGGTCTCGCGCATAAATTCGGGATTCACGGTAATACCGAAATCCTCACCATCCACTTTGCCGGAAGTTTGCTCCAGCAAAGGCCGAATGACATTTTCCACCGTGCCGGGCAATACCGTGCTGCGGATGACCACAACGCGGAATTTATGGTCGGTTCGCAGCAGTTCCCCGATTTGGGCCACCACTCTCTCGACTTGCCCAAGACCGAAGCTCCCGTTCTCGTTGCTTGGTGTTCCAACGCAGACTAGGGTGATATCGCCCAGTCTCTCCACGCTCGAACTCGCTCGCAACCGTCCGGCGGCGACTTGGCGGCGAATCAACTGTTCTAAGCCCGGTTCGATGACGGGACTATTTCCGGAGTTGATGAGAGAGACCTTGATTTCTTGCAAGTCCACGCCGGTCACTGAGTGCCCCATCTCGGCCAAGCATGCGGCCGTTACGCAGCCCACATAGCCCATTCCGAAAACTGTGACATCCATAGAAGAAGGTGTTATGTAGATCTAACCCTTGGCAGCTGCGGAAATCGTTGTGGCGCCAGCGCAAAACCGGGCAACTTCCTTCGGCGTTATGTTCCAGAAGGCGCCGTCGTAGTGCCGACTCACGTACTCCAGAAAGGACTTGTAGTGGGTGGCCGGATATTCCCTTGATCTCGGCCTCGCGCCATCAAAGCACAAATAATCAGGATGAACGTCGATTAGCGCCATTCCTCCGTGTTGGGCTATCCAGTCGAGTTTCCGCAACCAAATATCAATCGTCTCTTCGCGGAGGAGAAGAAAGAGCGTGGAATCCTGAGGTAGCGTGTAAGGAAGCTCAACATAGCCCCTGCCGATTACGCCAGAGATCGGACGTTCGGAACGGCGGATCGGTCCCTCGGCGGACTGGAGGTTGCAGCCTGAGTCTGATTTCTGACTTCTGGCTTCTGACTTCTGCGCCGTGTGCACCGATACCCAAAATGGAAAGATGGTATGATGTCCCTCTGGCTCTGGTTCGAACGGGTCGGTGTCAAATGTCGACGTATCATACTCAATATCCAACTCGTGAAGCCAATCCAGCTCACGCAGCATGAACGCCGATCGGAAACCTACCGCTCCCCATTCTGCCAGATAATGGTTGATCCGCGCGGCCCTTTGGTTGAATTCGCGCCGGGATTCAAAAAGCCGACCGTCGTGTTTGAGATCGTGAATCCCAATCTCGAATCCATTTTGTGCTAGTTCTTCTCTTAGTTCCGGCGGAACCCGATAATCGCCCTCCGGAACAAAGTTAAACGAGGAACGAAACCCCGCCTCCATCTCGAGTTGCATTAGCTTCCGGCATTTGCGCAAACCAACAGCACTTTCCACATCGTGGGTGAGAACGAGCGCGAACTTCTTGTTTTCAGGCCAGCCAGGCCAACCTTCCGGCCGACGTTCGGAGCCCGGCGCAATCGGCCAAACACTACCAATCCGATCCAGCAGCCGGAAGGCAATCCTCCGCCGGACCGCTGTCCGAAACGACTGCGGGATAAACGGCTTTAGTCTATAATATAGTCTGTTCCGAAGCATAGGCCGAGTCAGGCCCAGAAACGGCCGACTGGGTGAAAGGTTATTGAGCCGCCAGAAGGTAACATTGCTTCTAGAGTAAACCTGCCGGAAGAGGTTAGATTGCCTGGTTCCCTACCAACCCTGTGCTCAAAGCGCTAAGGGTTTAAACTTTGCGTTCAAGCCATTTCGGGACGTAGGAGCGAGCTTTATTAAAGACGACCGAGACGTTGTCTCGGCTGGTCACGAGGGCCCGATAGCCTCGCTTGACCAGATCGCGTTTGTCCTTTTCCGCTTCGACAATAAGCAAGACCTTATCCATAAATGGAGCCATTCCGACCGTAGGGCTCGTCTCACTCAGGGGAGGCATGTCGAAAATGATATAATCGAAATCGCTTGCTTTTAGGTTGGGCATGAGATCGAAAAATTTCTTCAGACCTAGCTGCGCAGGTCCGGCATTAGGAGGCGCGACCGTGGCCAAATAGAGATTGTCTGCGACGGAAGCGAGACCGTCAGCCGATTGCAAAGCTGTTTTTAAAGAATGGGCAGGCTTGCCTCTAAAGAAGGGATGGACATGCTCCGGCCCAAGATTGACATCAACCAGTAAAACTTTGCCGTCTCCTGTTTCAGATAAAGCGGCCGCAAGACCGGCCGCCAGCGTGGAAGTTCCGGTCGCTTCGGATAGACCGGTTACGCCAACCAGCTTTGGTTTGTGTGTTAGCTGATGGAGCTCGAAATAGAGACCAATGCGATCGCGTATCGCCTCGCAATAGACACGGACAAAGTGGTCGGCGTCCCACGGAGCAAGGTTTGTGCGCTTGGAATCCTTCACAACCAATGCTGAGCCGTTCCTATTTTGGCTCGGTCCGGAACGTAGCCCCCCATTTTGCGCGTATGGTATCGACAGCAGCGGCGCGATGCCCACGAACTTTTCAAGCTGAAAGGGTCGCTTGATCGTCCGATTCAAGACGAGCTCGTTGAGCAAAGA
>Ga0209056_10006862_pt1 | contig 11744 bp, 9 predicted proteins | sample GraSoiAngelo_114_FD_185876 | JGI IMG/M metagenome (GOLD analysis project Ga0209056, IMG submission 185876) | Grasslands soil microbial communities from the Angelo Coastal Reserve, California, USA - 14_0903_13_40cm (SPAdes) (version 2) | ecosystem: Environmental > Terrestrial > Soil > Grasslands ... | reverse complement strand
AACACGCGCTTCGTTTCAAATCCCAAACGGCGATACAGTTCCACCGCCTTGGTGTTCGCCTCGGTGACGGTCAGCGATAGGGTGGAAAATTTTCTTTGCTGGAGATTGCTGAGTGTGGCAGCCAGCAAAGCTTTTCCCAACCTGCGCGAACGATACTCGGGTAGCACGCAAACTTGAGTTACGTGTCCGACATCGTGGCGCACGCGGGAGCACAGAATGATTCCCGCAATAGCACCCACGCGGTCGAGGGCAACGAAAGATGATTCGGGATCGAACGTTCCGCATCCCGGAAATCGGATAATGTTGTTGAGGAACCGTAGCGAGCCGCTCAACGTGCGGTACTGGTCGTTGATCTCGGAGTCCACGTGATCGCGATATGCCGCAGTAATGACCTGTGCGGAGGGCTGATAGTCCTGCTCAGTCCATCGGCGAATCTCAACAGAAGGCGTCGTGCGCTGATCGCATTGCGAACCAGCCAGCGCCAGCGTCATGAACAACCGTGCGTGCCGGCTAAATCGCTGCTCCTGAAACGGCTTGGCCGCAGCCCCGGCTTCGTGTGCCAATAACTGCGCCTCGATGCGGTGAACACCCGGGGATTGCTGCAAAGTCTCGATCACGTGGGTAAGCAATCGCCGCTCCACGTGCTGGCGGTCGTCACCGTTGCCGCCCTCACTGACGAACAGGTCGCCAATCACGCCTTTATTGTTTTCGTAAACGAAAAATGAATAGCCAAAAATGCGTCCACGTGAAACCGCTGCATAGCCGGGCAAGAATTTCGCGTCCATGTAGCGGAGGATCATCTCGGCTGAGCCGCTGTAATCCCAGCAGAGCGCATTCGCCCACAGCTGGATTTCATCCTCCAATAAGGGACGCAAGTCTGCCGAGGAAAAATGCCTAAGATCGAGAATCTCCAATGCGGCTCCTGAAAGGACGCGACCACCGCGCCAGAACTGAGTTTAGTGGCAGCCAATGATGACGGGCAAACTCCGGGAACAAGGAATGGCAACGGGAAAGGGCAGCTGTTGGTCGGCTGTTGGTTCACTGGCTGTTGACTGTTAGGCGTTGGCTCTCCCGCTCGTGCTGTACGGGTTTCGTGCTGACCAATACATCCAGTGCCGAAGGCACACATTAGAAAGCCCGGCATGGGAATGCCGGGTCAGGCGTTCACAAAGACCGAGTCCCGCAGGGACGACACACTACCGCGCCGGTACATAGAAAAAATCAAGCTTCTGTGCAGCAAAATTTCCCAGGAAAATCGCCTTCCTTCCCGCCGCTTTGCTGATCCCGTTCGGATAACCGTGCGCCGCAACCACCATGTGCTCGCCGTCCGGCACTTGCCCCAACTCGTAACGCGGAATGACTTGATTCCGATAGAACGCCAAACCAAACTCGGTTTCGCGGGGAACCAGAAACTGAGCAACGGGCAGGCGATGAGGATCGTACTGGGCAAGTGCATCAAGCACAGATCGCGCCGACAATGCGTTATCCATCGGAGGTGACCCAAAACGCAACACAATCGCTACCACGACGATGGCGGGGACTAACGTTGTGATCCGTAGCATTCTCCAACCGCCTTTCCACAGCAGCACACAAATAACCAGCGCCACAGCGATTGTTGCAATCAGCGGAACGACAGCAGGGCGGCCCCACAAGGCCTGGCGGTCAAGCAGAAAGTACTGAATCATTAGAGCCGGAAAAATCAACGCAGACGCTGTAAGCGCATGTAAACCTGCAAGTCCTGCCGAGGGCTTCTGACTCACTCGTTGTTGGAGCCACTGTGCGGCCAACACCACTCCGGCCGGAATTGCTGGAAGAACATAGCCGGGAAGCTTCGATCGCGAAATCGAGAAGAAAACAATGACGAGTGCGATCCAGATCAGGAGAAATGTTTTTACTCGGTCTGAATCCTGACTTCTCGTGCGCCGTATTGACCAAGTGAGAGCGGCAATAACGAGCACCGTCCATGGCATCCACCCCAGGAGGCTGACCGGAATGTAGTACCAGAACGGCTCGGGATGGTGATAGAGATTTGTGCCGAAACGCGCGAGATTATGCTCCAGAACGAATACGCGAAAGAATCGTGGATTGCGAAGCTGTACCAAGATGAACCAGGGGAGGCCGATCGTGCAGAAGAGCGCTATGCATGGGAGCCACAGTGTCCTCTTCACAATCGCAATGCTTTTTTGTGATACAGCAAACAGCGCGATGAGCAGCGCCGCGAGAAAAGGAGACACCGGTCCTTTCGCAAGCATGCCCAGCGCCAAGCCAGTGTAGAAAACAGCCAAATATTTGCGGCTGTTGCTTTCAAACCAGGCATACCACGCCAGCATCGCAATGCTGAATGTCGCCGCCAAAGCCATGTCCATAGAGGCGGCACGCGCGTATCCCACCACGCCGGCGCTCGTCGCCAGCATCAGGGCACCGTTAAGCTCCATCCCCAGGCGGAAGCGCCGCAGAAACCAATAAACAGCGAGCACCAGCAAGAGAGCATCAAAGGCGGAGGGTAGCCGAGCTGCCCAGTCGCTCACCCCGAAGATGCGATACACAACCATCGCTTGCCAGTAGTACAGAGGTGGTTTTTCTAGCCATGCGGTGCCGCCGAGGGTAGGCGTGATCCAATCGTGCCGCGCCAGCATCTCGCGGGCGACTTGCGCGTAGCGAGGCTCGTCGGCGCCGATCAGGCCGAATGAAGACAATTTCCAGAAAAATAAAAAGCCACAGACCGTTAGAAGGAAAAGCCAGTCCGGAATTCGAATGCGAGGGTTCAAGTTAGTGACTTGTGGCTAGTTGTCAGTGGCTAACTTCGCGGATACGGACAGTGCATAATGGAATTGATTTCGCTTTCGCATGCTGCTAATTACTCCGACAACTGACTAGTTGCAATCAGAACGGCAACTAGTCACTAACTACTAGCCACTACACCACGAATCTTCCCCAGCACGCTCTCTACCGCTGCGTGCAGCGGCCCGTCCACGGAGCAGCCGCTAGCGCATGCGTGTCCCCCGCCGCCGAATTCTTCCGCAACGTGCGCAACGTCCAGCTTACCTTTGCTCCGCAGGCTGACGCGAAAACGTCCGTCCGGCAGCTCGCGAAAGAAAAACGCAGCCTCCACGTCGCCGATCGCAAGGGCATAATTCACCAATCCCTCGCAGTCCTCTTCCTTCGCGCCGGTGCGTTCCATCTGCTCCTGTGTGGCCCAAATCCAAGCCAGAGGGCCTTCGCGCTGTAGCGCGGAAAGTGCCAGTCCGAGCAGGCGCATTTTGGCAGTCGAATGACCGAAATAAATCGGACGCGCGCACCGTACTGGGTCCGCGCCGGCCAGCACCAGTTCCCGCGCCAGCTCAAATGTATGCTGGTTTGTGCCTTCGAACATGAATGCCCCAGTATCGGTTAGTACGGCAGTGTACAGGCAGGTCGCCATCTCAGGAGAAATTTTCACTCCCGCCTGCTTCGCCAGTTTGTACACCATTTCGGCAGTCGCGACCGCTGTCGGATCAATCCAGTTCACGTGCGCAAAGGCGCGGCCGCTGCGATGATGGTCAATGTTGATGAGGAACTGGTTTTCAAGACCTTCAAGCCGCGTGCGTTGAACGCTGTCGCATTCGAGCAATATCGCCGCGTCATAGTTGCCATTCACCCGCTCAGCGTGAAGGACTTTTTCAGAAAACGGCAGTGATTGATAAACACGCGGAACGCCGCCATGCAGGACCAGATCCGATTGTTTGCCCATTTGACGCAAAATTTCGCCGCACGCAAGTGTTGAGCCCACAGCATCGCCATCGGCGCGCGCGTGCGAAGTAAGCACGAAACGTTCGCGGCGTTCAATCTCGGTTAGGACTTGATCGAGCATTTGGACAGCGTCATTTCTTTTTCTTGGTTCGCTTCAGCAGTTCATCGATCCGGGAGCCCAGTTTTTCGGACCGATCTAGATAAAAGGAAATCTCCGGAGCGCGCCGCAGATGCAGCCGGTCGGCGACTTCATGACGAATGAAACCGGCAGCCGCCGTAAGCCCTTCCAAGCTGAGCTTGCATTCTTCATCGCTCCCTTCTACAGAGACCAGTATCCTGGCGGAGCGGCCATCTTCCGCCAGTTCGACCGTGGTGACGGTGGCCAGACCGATTCTCGGATCAGCCAGTTCCCCTTCCACCATGGTCTCGATTTCCTCCCGCAGGGCTTCTCGCATGCGCTCACGGTGATATTTCGCCCCGCGCTTCTCCATACTGAACCTCGGAATAAAACGAATGAGAATATCAGAAATTGCGCTTAGGGGTTTGTCAAAGGAATGGTGCGGAGAATCAGGATTTTGCCGCCGGCGTGGCAAGGTAAACTGTGGCATAGAAGCGCGCGTGAGTCGAGCTGAAATGAATCAGATTGAATCACCGGCGTCGACACCATCAAGCCGTTCGCTTCTGACGGTTCGGGGAATCCTTCTCTACGGCATTCCGATGATTGCGTCCTATTCGTAGCAGGCGCTGTGTTCATTCCGAAATTTGATAGTTCTCGCCAGAATGCGAATGAAGCGTTCGCAGTAGCCAAGCTACGCCAGCTCAACACACTCCAGGAAAAGTATTCGGCTGATCACCCGGGCATAGGATTTTCGTGTGCGCTGCAGCCTCTATGGTTTCCCAACCCAGACGGTCCCAATGATTACGATCCCTTAGGTTTTTTGATATCTGGCACCACGTCCGGATACAAGTTTTCACTCAGCAGCTGCAGTGCCGGTTCCGATGGCAGGATTGTCCATTACCAGGCTACTGCCTTTCCGGTTTGGCTTGGTGCGAGCGGTTACCGAGCTTTCTGCACCGATGATTCTGGACGCCTCTGATATGACCACGGCGGTTCCGCCAAGGCCTGCTTAGGGTCAGGACGACCGCTTCCATGATGCGAATGCCAGCTCTCATGACATCGCTATAAGAGCTCCACAAAAGAATCCGTCACCTCATTCCGGAGTTGGTGCTGGCAATGACCACCCTCGAAGGTTTCCAGCGCAGATCTCTGTTGAATCTCGATACACTGACTGCAGAATGGACACGTTTCCATCTTCTCCAAAACTTAGCACGATTGTATGATCCCGCAGTCCCACAATTTAATGTCATCCCGAACACGCCGGCTGAAGCGGGCGGGAGAGGGAACCTTACGTCAGCTTGCAAATTGTGTGCAGTTCGCGGGACTGCATCCGGCACAAGCAGCATCTCCGATCCCATCTACGCCGCTGCAAAAACGCACGCGCAACGTAAGGTCCCTCTCGTGCGCGCTTAAGCGCGCCCGTTCGGGATGACAATCATAATTTCTGGGATTGTTTATAAGAACTCCACAAAAGAATCCGTCACCTCGGCCCCCGCGTTATTCGCAATCCGCATGGCTTGGTGTTCGACGTTCTTCATGAGTCCATCAAGATAATCGCGCGAATCGGAGACGCCGACGACCCCAATTGTCGCGCGGTTCCATAGGCCGGATGAATCCAACTCGGCGGTTGCGACATTGAAGTGCGCGCGCAGCCGGTCTTTGAGGCTGCGCACAACTTGACGTTTGTCTTTAAGAGATTGGGCGTGCTCGATGTGGAGTTCGAGGGTGAGAAGGGCGACCATAAACCCGTCGTTGGTCATTGGCTGTTTGTCGTCGGCCAAACCCATCAAAGCCAACGACGAACGACCGAAGACCAACGACAGCTTCTAAGCAATCACTTCCGCGGCCACGCGCTCGGTCACAAATGCTTCAATCACGTCGCCAACCTTGATGTCGCCGTAATTGGCGATCGATATGCCGCATTCCATGCCGTTGGTCACCTGGCTGGCGTCATCTTTAAAGCGGCGCAACGAGCCGACCTTGCCTTTAAAGATCACGACATTGTCACGCAGCAAGCGTACTTCGGAGTCGCGCTTAAGGAGGCCATCGGCAACACGGCATCCAGCAACGGTCCCAACCTTGGGAATGCGGAAAGTGTCGAGCACTTCAGCTCGGCCTTGGTAAGTCTCTTTGATCGTCGGCTCAAGCAGCCCAGTCATAGCGCGCTTGATCTCATCTTGCAGCTCGTAAATGATCGAGTGCAGGCGGATATCAACTTCTTCCTGTTCCGCAAGTTCTTGAGCCTTGCGCTCCGGACGAACGTTGAAGCCGATGATGATCGCGTTCGACGCCGACGCCAGCAACACGTCGCTTTCGGTGATTGCGCCAACACCCGAGCGGAGCACCTTCAGCCGAACTTTGTCGGTGGACATTTTCCCAAGCAGATCGCTGAGGACTTCCACCGAACCCTGAACGTCGCCTTTCAGAATGATGTTCAGCTCTTTTATTCCGGCACTCTTCAATTGCTCGGCGAGGCCTTCGAGCGAAACGCGCGAGCTCTTTGCCAGCGTGGCCTCGCGGGCCTTTTGCTCGCGATAATCGGAGATGCCGCGGGCCTTATCTCGATCGGCGACAACCAGGAATTGATCTCCAGCCTGCGGCAGGCCTTCCATGCCAATAATCTCAACCGGAGTGGAGGGCGGCGCTACTGTGAGCTGATGGCCACGATCATCAAACATGGCGCGAATTTTTCCGTACACGTTGCCAACAATGAAGTTGTCCCCGGTACTCAAGGAGCCGTTCTGTACGAGAACCGTTGCCACCGGTCCACGACCGCGATCCAGTTTTGCTTCGAGCACCACGCCGGCTGCGGGACGATCGGGATTGGCCTTCAATTCCTGCAGGTCCGCGACGAGGCAGATCATTTCGAGCAGAAGATTCAGATTCGTTTTCTGCTTCGCGGAAACATCTACGAAGACGGTCTTGCCTCCCCAGTCCTCCGGCATCAGTCCGCGATCGGCGAGTTGCTTCTTCACGCGGTCCGGCAACGCACCGGGTTTATCGATCTTATTAACCGCAACGATGATCGGAACTTCCGCAGCGTGCGCGTGATCAATTGCTTCCAGAGTCTGAGGCATCACGCCATCGTCGGCTGCGACTACGAGCACAACGATGTCCGTGGCTTTGGCACCGCGTGAACGCATGCGGGTAAACGCCTCGTGACCAGGCGTATCCAGGAACACGATCTCGCGTCCGTATGCGGGCGAATCTTTATCCTGCATGGAAACTTTGTAAGCGCCAATGTGCTGCGTAATTCCGCCCGCCTCGCCTTCCGCAACACTGGTCGAACGGATCGAATCGAGCAGCGTCGTTTTGCCGTGGTCCACGTGACCCATGATCGTGACCACTGGTGGGCGTGGCACGCCTTCGGAAGCCGCACCTTCTTCACCGGCGGCGGTTTCGGCGACTTCCTTTGCCGCCTGCTCTTCAAAACTAATGACATTTGTTTCTGCGCCGAAAAAGCGCGCCATCTCGCTGGCAAGCTCGGCGTCAAGAGTCTGGTTGATAGTCGCAAATACGCCTTTGGCGAGTAGCCGGGCTATGAGATCTTTCGCGCGAATTTCGAGCTTCTCCGCCAGATCCTTGACGCTGATGCCCTCGGCAATCGTAATGTTCCGCGTGATCGGCTGCGGCTCGTTCGAAAGCGACAGCCTCGGCGGCGGAACAAAGCCCTTCATCGGGCCTTCTTTTACACCGCGAGGAACGTAGCGCTGGCCTGGCCGTCGCGATGGACCACCGGGACGGCTACCCGGACGTGTTGGACCCGGAGGCGGAAGCCCTGGACCAACACCGAGGGGCCGAGGACCCGCCGAACCCGTACGCGTGGGATGCATTGGACGGCGTTCTCCGGGGCGCAGAGGCGGTCTGGCGCCGGGTGCACCTGCTCCAGGTCGCGGACGCTGAAAAATTGGTTGCCCAGGAACAGGTCGCCCCGGAACTGGGCGGCTCGCGATTGGCTGACCAGGTCGCGGGGCTACCGGAGGCGGAGCTTTATATACGGGACGCGGACCGGTCTGCGGAACAATCATTCGCGGACCGGGCGCCTGCGGACGTGGCGGCTGCATTGGCACCGTTGAATGTGGAGGCCGCACACCCTGATTCGGAGGTGCAGCACTGGCAGCTGGACTAGGACTTGCCGGAACATTGACAACAGGAGGAGCAACCACACGCGGTGTGGCTGCTGCTGGTGGAACAGAAGGTGGCGATACAACCGTCGTGGCACTCGCTGGCTTGGCCGGTATTGCAGGAATGGCTGGCCTCGGCGTGGGTGCGGCGGGCGCTGACGGCGCCGGAGCAGCAGGTTTTGCGACCTGCGGCAGAGCTGGCTTTACTTCCTGAACTGATGTAGGCGTAACTGGACGAGGCGGAGCAGGCGGTGGCGCCGCAGCTGTCGCTTGTTGCTTCCCGATAATCGCTTTCAGCACATCCCCAGGTTTCGAGATGTGGGACAGGTCAATTTTGGTCTTGATGCCATCCGTTTCGGGGCGACTTTGGCGCGCAGATTTCGCCGCAGCCGAACTCTCTCCGGAGGCGCGGAAGTGGGCGCGAACTTTGTCGGCTTCATGGTCTTCCAGTGAACTGGAATGCGTTTTCTTCTCAGTGACGCCAACTTCCGTCAGCACATCGAGAATAGCTTTGCTTTTTACTTCCAGCTCCCTGGCCAAATCGTTAATTCGAACCTTACTCATCTGCCTCTTTTTTCCTCCGGACTATCCCGCTAAGTCTTCATATCAACCTCACGGATAATGTCGAGACGTAGCTCGCTACGTCTTCTTGCCCCTGCCGTACCGTTGCAAGCAACGCCACGACTATTCGTTCTTTTCTGCAGGCTCAACCGTTTCATCGAGAGCCGGCTCTTCCGGAACTGATTCTTCTGCTGCGTTGTGCTCGGCCGTAACTGCGCTGTCTTCCGTTGTTGTCTCGGCGCTTACTTGGTCCGTCGGAGCAGTTTCCGTATCCGCAGGCTCAGTGGAAACTCCCTCACCTTCATTCTCGGGAAGGGCCACCGTTTCTCCGCCTTCCAAGCTCGCGAAGTAATTATTGACTGCAACACTAATTTTTTCCACCGTCTTGGGGCCGATTCCCTCGATGGCCTCCAGTTGTTCTGGCGTCATGTCGGCCAGGGCCTCCACGGTCGAAATGCCTGCGCTCTTTAACTTCTCGACCAAGCCTTCGCCCAACCCCTCCACGCTCTCAAGTGGGGTCGCGGTCGCTGACGTGAGTTGCGCCATCTGCTCTTCCACTTCCTGGCGCTTCTCCTCTTCGCTCTTAATATCAATCTTCCAACCGAGCAACTTGGCGGCGAGGCGGACATTTTGCCCCTTCTTGCCGATAGCTAGCGAGAGCTGACTGTCGTCTACCACAACCTCCAGGTGCTTCTCCGACGGATCAATCACCGTTACGCGGCTCACCTTTGCAGGCTGTAATGCCTTCTCTGCAAAGGTGACCGGATCTTCGTGGTACTCGATGATGTCGATCTTCTCGCCGCGCAGTTCGCGAATGATCGATTGCACGCGCATGCCCTTCATGCCGACGCAGGCTCCGACTGCGTCCACCTCTTTGTCTTTGGACAGGACTGCGATCTTGGTGCGCTCTCCAGCTTCGCGCGCAGTTGCGCGGATCACCACCGTGCCGTCGTAAATCTCAGGAACTTCGGTCTGGAACAAGTGCTGCACAAGTTCCGGCGCGGCACGCGAAACCACGACACCCGGGCCTTTAGAGGCTTTCTCGACGCGCGCGATAACCACACGAACGCGCTCGCCGATTGCGAATGACTCGAGCCGCGACTGCTCCTTGCGCGGCATTCGCGACTCGGCTTTGCCGAGATCGAAAATCACATCTGGACCTTCGATGCGCTTCACGCTTGCATTCACGATCTCGCCTACGCGGCCGATGTACTCGTTGTAAACGGTGTCACGCTCAGCTTCGCGGACCTTCTGAAAGATGACCTGCTTCGCTAATTGCGCGGCAATTCGTCCAAGAATGCCTTCAGTGGGTTTCGGAATTTGGAGCTCGCCGCCGACCTCGGCGCCGGGATCAGACTTACGCGCTTCGTCGACCGTGACCTGCAGGCTTGGATCTTCCACCTGCTCCGGCGCCTCGACAATGGTCTTCACGGCAAAGGCGCGGATCTTCCCTGTATCTTTATCGAGCTGCGCGCGCAGATTTTCCTGGGTCTTGTAATACTTGCGCGTAGCGACAACGATGGCGTCTTCCACCGCGCTGACTACAATTTGCGGATCAATTCCCTTTTCCCTGCTCAGAGCATCGATGGTGTTATAAAGCTCGCTTGCCATAAGTGAATCCGAACCCAGCCTTTAGCTGTTAGCCTTTAGTTGTTACCTTTTAGCTTCAAGCCAACTCCTTGGATTCAAGCTAAGAGCTAAAGGCTAAGAGCTAATCGCTCTTCTAAATTTCCGGAACCAAATTCGCCTTTTCAAGATTGGCCAATTCAATTTCTAATTTTTGCGGCGCATCCGTACTCGCGCGAAACTTTTTCCGTGCCTGCGCCAAATCCAGTGTCAGCCGTCCAGACTCGAAGTGTTCAAGCCGGCCTTCAAAATGCCGATTACCGTTTACCGGAGCTTTCGTAGTCAGCTTGATACGGCTGCCTTGAAATCGCTCAAAATCACCAGGCTTGACCAGCTTGCGATCCAACCCTGGCGAAGAAACCTCCAGCACATATGATCCGCCGGGTACTGCATCCTCTACATCCAGTATCGTGCTCACTTCCCGGCTGAGGTTTGCGCAATCTTCATGCGTTACGCCGCTCGGCTTATCAATGAAAATCCGCAACATGCGCGATTTGCCGCCGCCGCGCAGCTCGATCTCCACAACTTCCACACCCAGCGAAGCAGCCACGCGCTCCGCAATCGCATGTATGTGATCCAGGTCAACTGCCATAAAAACAGCGGTTTAGCCAGTCCGCAGTGTCCGCGAAAGGCCGTGCAAGTAAAAAGTGGGCTTGCGCCCACTGGTGTGTTCCGCCAATCCTGGTACTACACAGCAGTTCCAGTAGCTAATATACGCTGGCACAAACTAAAAGACAAACTAGGCGAGGATGGGAAGCAGCGGATTTGGAAGAGAAAAACGCAAGTCGTCGGAGAGCAAAGCAATGTTGCGTCAGCCAGCAGAAAACGGCCTCAGTGGGTCGCCGTTGAAGCCTCAAGCTGTTCCTGATTCGGCAGTTCCAGATTAGTTTCTGCGCGGTTGCGGCCGTTGCGCTTGGCCTGATACATGGCAGCGTCAGCCATAGTGACCAAGAATTCAGGATCGCTCTCGGCGGTCCCCAATGTCGCTCCCAAGCTGACAGTGACTGTCGTGCTGTCGTTCCCAAGATCTATCACTTCGTCACAAACTGCGGCGCGAATGCGCTCAGCCAGTTTCTGCGTCAGTTGCAAGTCGCATCCTGGGGCAAGGATGAGGAATTCCTCGCCACCGTATCGGCCAATCACGTCATACGGCCGCAGCGTTGCCGAGATACGCTGAACTACTGCCACCAGCGCCGCGTCTCCTGCGCCGTGCCCATAGTGGTCATTGATTTTCTTGAAGTGGTCCACGTCAGCAACGATTACACCGAGTGTGTTGCTTTCGCGTCGGCAGCGCGCGAGTTCCCGACGCAACACGTCCCGAATTGCACGCCGGTTCAGGATCCCGGTCAGCGAATCATGCTCGGCATGAAAACGCAGCGATTCTTGCGCCTGCAAAAGCTCGGACTTGGCTTTCTGCATTGCCGCCAGCATAGCGTTGACGGCGCCCGCAAGCCCGCCAAGTTCGTCTTCGCCACTCAATTCCAGCCGGAGAGACAGGTCCCCACTGACGGTGATTTGTTTGATCCGCCGATTCAACGTCGCCAGCCGCGACAAAAGATTTTCTTCGAGAACCAACAACAGCACGC
>Ga0209056_10006859_pt1 | contig 11749 bp, 8 predicted proteins | sample GraSoiAngelo_114_FD_185876 | JGI IMG/M metagenome (GOLD analysis project Ga0209056, IMG submission 185876) | Grasslands soil microbial communities from the Angelo Coastal Reserve, California, USA - 14_0903_13_40cm (SPAdes) (version 2) | ecosystem: Environmental > Terrestrial > Soil > Grasslands ... | reverse complement strand
CCCGCCTCGCTGTCGTGGCCCGGCATCTCGCGTGAAAGGTGCTCGTGCGCAGGCGAGCCGGAATCGCTGAGCGAGGCGACAACGGTTCCCTCGTCGAGTCGCAACGCGTAGTCGATCGGCGTCGCTGTCCCTGCCGGTCGGCCATGCGTAAGGACGTTGCTGCCGATCTCGCCAAGTGCGGTCTCGAAGAGCAAGAGCAGCCTGTCGTCTGCGCGCCGTCCGGTGGCTCGTCGCAGGCGATCGATCGATTGATGAAGGATATCGAGCCCTTCATCAAGCTCGGAAAACGAAGCCCGGAATTCAAACTCGTGATGCCCAGCTCTCATCGGCCTAAAAGCCGGTGAGGGCTTCCTCGACAGTCGCGTAGTAGGGGAAGACCCGATCCAGGGTGGTGAGCTCGAGCACGACGCGAGCCTGCTGGTTGGGAGCTGCCAGGCGCAGCTCGCCCTGGCTGCCGCGGACCTGCTTCAACGCCGAGATCACGGAGCCGAGGCCGGTCGAGTCGACAAAGCTCACGCCCTCCATGTCGATGACGATCCTCGGCGGGCCGTTCTTGACCACCTCCGAGATCGCCTCTTTGAGCGCCGGCGCGCCGGCGACGTCGAGCCGGCCTGTGGGCGCGACGACCGTGATCCCGTTGTCGGCGGTGCGTGTCTCGACTTCGAGCGCCATAGACGGAAGAGCATATGGCAGAAAGTACGGACTTTAGCCACCCTACACTCCTTGTCCGTGGCCGCCTCCGAACCCACCCAGCGCGTCCTCGTCGTGGAAGACGAGGCGCCCCTGGCGAAGGTGATGGCCCGCACCCTCCGCAGCCGAGGCTTCGAGTGCGACGTGGCGCTCAGCGGAGCTGAGGCCAGGGCGCTGATCGAGAAGAAGGACTACGCGGTCGCGCTGCTCGATGTTCGCCTGCCGGATGAGTCCGGCTACGGCTTGCTCAAGGAGCTCCGGTCGACGCGTCCGGACACGGCGGTCGTGATGATCTCAGGGGTCGACGATCCCGAGCTCGGCGCCGCCGCGCTGGAGAACGGGGCATACGCGTACCACGTCAAGCCGGTGGGCGCGACCCAGCTATATCTGCTCGTCGTCAACAACCTGCGGCGCCGCAGCCTCGAGATCGAGCACCGCGCCAGCCTCGGCCGACTCGAGGCAATGCTCGCCGAACGCACCGAGCAGATGCGGCGGGCGGCCGAGCTTCAGGCGGGGATGCTCCCCGTGTCTCCCTTCCGGGAAGAAGGGCTCGAGATCGCGGCCCATTTCTCGGCGGCTCGCGAGATCAGCGGAGATTTCTACGACTGGCACCGGGCGGCCCGTGGGCGGATCGCGTTGACGCTCGGCGACGTCATGGGCAAAGGGCTGCCCGCGTCGTTGATGATGGCAACGGCGCGGGCCGCGTTGCGGGGAGCCGCGGATGTCGAGCCATTGGAGGCCGGCATCAAGCAGGCGGCCTCGGTGATGTCCGCCGCGCTCGAGGTCAACCATGCGTATGTCACCCTCTTCCACTGCAGATTCGACGTCCGCTCGGGTGATCTCGAATACGTCGACGCGGGACACGGCCACGCCCGCCTGCTACGCGGAGTCACGTCGCAGGAGCTGCTCGGGGAACGAAGCGCACCCATCGGGATCTTCCCGGAAAGCAAGTTTTCGACCGGCAAGGCGATCCTGGGGCATGGCGATTCGCTGGTCGTTTTCTCCGACGGCCTCCTCGACCTCCGGCCTGATCTCGCCACGAAGGACGTCCAGCTCCCGTACGAGGTCCGCCGAGCCCCGACCGCGCAGGAGATGGTCGACATCCTGGCCCACGGAGCCGGTGAAAAGACGCTTCAGGACGATGTGACGGTGGTCGCCCTGAAGCGGATCTGAATCCGCCGCAGGCCTCCAGCCGCCGCCCAAACGTGGCATGCAACGGAGGGGGTTCCGCGGGGGAGGCCTGCCTCACCCGCGATCTTTTAAGACGGCTGAAGCGGTTGAGTCCGCCGATACACTGTGCGTCCTGCGCACCTTCCATGCCGCCAGGGGGGGCGAGGCATCTGGGGTAGGGCCGGGGACCGAAATGCGCCAGGTGGCGCGGGGTTCGTCAAGAACCCGGATCCTGGTTCGCCGAGCCACGCCGTTCGCCGCGGTGGCAGCGGTGTTCGCCGTTCAGGCTCTGGCGCAGGCGGAGCCGGTCGTCGCCTTTCCTCTATATCTGAGCATCGTCCTTCTCGCGTCGCTCCAGCCCGACCGAGCGCAGTCGTTCGCGGTCGCCGCCGTCGCGGCGGTGGCGGTGGTGATCCGGCCGCTGGCGGCGAACAGGGATGCGTCCGAGGTTGCGTCGTCGGTGCTCCTGGCCGCGGTCCTGCTGGGTGTCGCGCTCGCCATAGGAGAGCTGACACGGCACGCCCGTGCTGCAGCGAGCGCCACCGAGCGCCAGCTCGACGAGCTGACCGCGAGCGACCGCCGCCTGCGGGCCGCCCTCGAATCGGCGGAGGTGGGACTCGGATTGTCGGAGCTTGACGGAAAGCTGATCCAGGTCAACGAGCGCATGGCGGCCCTGCTGGGCCGCGCACGCGACGAGGTCCTCGGGGACAGGCTCGTCGACTTCGCCTCTCCGGCCGACCGGGCCGGCCTCGAGGAAGGCCTGGCGATGCTGCAGAACGGCGACGTGACCAGATGGGAGGCCGAGATCAGTCAGTCGAAGGGCGACGGCTCGACGGTTCCGGTGGCTATGTTCCTCGCCCGGCTGCCCAACACCGCGACGGGCGAACCGGTGGTGCTCGTCCAGGAAACAGACATCACCGCCCGCCGCCGCGCCGACGCGCTCCTGGACTGCGTCGCCGCGGTCCGCCAGATCATCGTCAACTCGTCAGGCGTCGATTCCGCGATGCCTGCGCTGCTGAGCACCCTGTGCTCGTATCTGGGTTGGACCGCGGCGCAGCACTGGGCTCTGGACGCCGACGGCAAATCGATGCGCGTGCGTTACGCCTGGAACGGTTCCGGCGCGCGGGCCGACGGATTCCTGCACGCGAGTCGCGGCATCGCGCTGGCGCAGGAATCAGGCGTCGTGGGGCGAGCCTGGCAGGCGGGAACAGTCACTGCCGAAGTCGACCTGGAACACGCCGCCGACTACCCGCTCTTGGCGGCGGCCCGCGCGGCCGCGCTGCTGTCGGCGGTGGCGCTTCCCGTCGTGGCGGGTGGCGAGGTCGGCGGCGTGATCGAGCTCGTGTCGGATGTGCGGCGAACACCTGACGACGACCTCGTGACCATGCTGGCTACAGCGGGCGTCGAGATCGGGCAGTTCATCAGCCGCGCGGAGACCGCCCAGGCGTTGCGACGCAGCGAGGCCGACCATCGCACGATGTTCGAGCGCTCGCCGATCGGGATCGCCCGCATCAGCAGTGGGGGAGAGTTGCTGGAGGCGAACCCGGCGCTGCTTCAGATGCTCGAGCACGATGTCGACACCATGCGCACGAGCGCGTGGCCGGACATGCTCCGCGCGTATGACCAGGCTGCTTCACGCTCGCAGAAGGCGCCCTTCCTCGCCGGCATCACTGACGGAAGCAGCCTGCAGGTACGCGCGGCGACGGGTGCGGGCAACTGGCTGTGGCTGCAGCTGACCGTGACATCGATCCCGGACTCGAGCGGCGTACCGGAGCACGTTCTGGTGATGATCGAGGACGTCACCGCCGTGCGCGAGACATCCGATCGCCTGAGCGAGGCGCTCGAGGCGCAGCGCGACGCGAACGCCAATCTCGAAAAGATCGACCGCACCAAGAGCGAGTTCCTGAGCATCGTCAGCCATGAGTTTCGGACCGCGTTGACGGGGATCCAGGGCTTCAGTGAGCTGATCCGCGACGGCGGCCTCGAGGCGGACGAGGTGCGCGCCTATGGCGGCTACATATTCAATGACGCGGACCGCGTCAACCGCCTGATCAGCGACATGCTCGACCTGGACCGCATGGAATCGGGCCGGATGTCCATGCGGACCTCTGAGGTCGACATCAACGATGTGCTCATGGAGGCGATCTCGAGGGCGGTGCCGGGCGCGGTCACGGTGGAGTTCAAATCCGACCTCGACCCTCGCCTGCCGATCGTGGCCGGCGACCGCGACAGGCTGATCCAGGTCGTCAGCAACATCGTCAACAACGCGGTGAAGTACTCACCCGAGGGCGGGACCGTCACCCTGTCCAGCCGCGCCGACGGACGCTACGTCCTGATCAGCGTCACCGACACCGGCATCGGCATCCCGCAGGACGAGATCGGGCACGTCTTCGAACGCTTCCGTCGGGTACGCAGCGGCGCCGCGCAATCGATTCCCGGGACTGGCCTCGGCCTCACGATCGTTAAGCAGATCGTGGAGATGCACGGGGGCAAGATCTGGGTGGAAAGCGCCGTCGGTCACGGCTCGTCCTTCCACTTCACGATCCCGCTCGCGCCCGAAAGCACGAACGCATTGCAGCTCCGGCATGCCTGAGACAGATGGAGCTGGCACGACGAGTCCGCCCTCGGTCCTGGTCGCCGATGACAACGAGGTGGCGCAGCGGCTGTGCAAGCGTGTGCTCGAGAAAGCGGGGTACCCGGTCTTGATCGCGGGAGACGGGCTGCAGGCGGTCGACATCGCTCTCCACCAACGGCCGGCGATGATCCTCATGGACGTCGCCATGCCTGGCATCGACGGCCTCGAGGCGATGCGCCGCATCAAGGCCGAGATCCCGGCGATGCCGATCGTGATCGCCAGCGCGCACTCGATGTCTAGCGACCGCGAGCGCTTTCTTGCCGCGGGCGCCGACAACGTCCTGAGCAAGCCGTTCCGGCTCGCCGATCTCATCTCCATGGTCCAGTCGCTGGTGGATGCGAAGTGAAGGACCTGACCGGGACCCGGCTCGGCCAGTACGAGATCGTCGAGCGCCTGGGCGGGGGCGGGATGGCGGTGGTCTATCGCGCGGTGCAGCAGCCCCTTGGTCGCGAGGTGGCGCTCAAGGCGCTGTCGTCAGAGCTGTTCCAGGACGAAGGTTTCGTCAAGCGGTTCGAGACCGAGGCCAAGACGCTCGCCAAGCTCGATCACCCGAACATCCTGCCGATCTACGACTTCGAAGTGCTCGATGGCAATGCGTTCCTCACCATGCCGTTGATCCGCGGAGGAACTCTTCGCGACATCCTCAACCGCGGGCCCATGGACGCGCTCACTGCATGGCGCTACCTGCGCGAGATCGGCGATGGCCTGCAGCACGCGCACGACGCAGGCATCGTGCATCGTGACCTCAAGCCGACCAACGTCCTCATACACACGGATGGTCGCGCGATGCTCGCGGACTTCGGCCTGGCGCGCGGCGCGGGCCAGCCGACGCACCTGACCACCATCGGCCTCGCCATCGGCACGCCGGGCTACATGGCGCCGGAGCAGGTGATGGGGCACGACGTGGACAAGCGCGCCGACATTTACGCCATGGGCGCGCTGACTTTCGAGATGCTGACGGGACGTCTGCCGTATGTCGGTGCGAACCGCATGGAGGTCGCGTACGCGACGGTCAACACGCCGATACCTTCGGCGGTCAAGCTCAACGCGAACCTGCCCGATGAGCTCGACCAGCTGCTCCAGAAAGTGCTGGCGAAGGATCCGGCCCAGCGTCCACAAACCGTGCGCGAGCTACTCGCCCAGATGGCGCGCCTGCCGCAGCGGCGAACCACGGCCGCTGGTGTCGCGGCTGCGACGCCGGTAGCGGCGTCCACCTCGACGGGTGGAGTCGCGGTGATGCCGCGGCCGACGACTTCTTCGAACGGACCCGACACGACGTCGATGCGTGTGATCCAGCAGTCAGCGCCGCCTGGGTTCCATGGATCGCCGCCGCCGACGCCGACCGCGGCCGGCGCGTCGACGATTCGCACGCTGGAGCTGATGGGTGTGCGACCGGCGCGCGCGAGAGGCCGGTTCATCCTCAACTCCCATTTCAGCAATTTCGTGCACATCGCTCGAACGGTGACAGGTGACCGGTGGCCCGAGGTCGCCTACGCGGCGGGGCTCGTCCAGTACATCGAGCAGGACGCGCCTCACGACGACCAGCTCTCGTCTCCGGTCGAATCGCTGAGCCGACTGAACGAGGCGTTCGAGACGATCTTCGGACCGGAGGCGGAGGACATGATCCGCGCGTGGGGCCGCCGCGCGACGGAACGCTGGCTCGCCGACGGCCGGCACGGCCTGGGTGGGGCGCGACGCTTCGTGCCCGGCCGGCAGCGAAAGCTCGCGGGAGTCGTCAAAAATTTCACCGAGGCGATGGACAACGTGCGCGGCGAGCACACGCACGCATGGCTCCAGGTCGACGAGCACCAGTTCTGGCTCGTGAACTTCTCGAACATGTTCGCGCTGGGCCGGATCAAGACCGTGAAGTCCTGCTACGTGTGGACGTCGGCGATCGAGACGATCCTCCGATGGGCGGGCCTGGCCAACGACTGGTATGTGGAAGAGGTCGAATGCGGTTCGGTCACCGGCACGTTCGACTGTGCGTTCGCGATCCGCAGCGCCGAAACGATCTAACTCGGCGCATCGGGCGCCGGCGAGTCAGAGAGAAGGCCCTCCACCGGGGGGCAGAGGACCTTCAGAAAGGAGGGAGGGTGAGCTAGCTGTAAGGCCATATTACCCCCGGCGCCGGAAGGCGCGCGCGCCGGATTTTGCGTCCTCTTCTAGAGTCTTCCGGTGCGTTTCGCGATCGACGTGACGGCATGCTGGCGGCCCCAGCGCGTCGGCATGGTCACAGTGGCGGTCGAGCTGTCCCGGGCCCTGGTCGCGAATCGAGGTCAGGACGAATTCGTGCTCCTGTGCAGCCGCGAGCGGCCCGCGTCGCTGGCTGATCTCGACTGCGAGGCGGTCCTCGCGCCGTACCGCCACGAGCTCGTGCTCAAGTCGCGCTGGCTGCCCACGGTCGAGCCGTTGCTGGAATGCGACGCCATCCTCTATCCGTACTGGCCAAGCCCGCCATTCCGCCGGCCAGGGGCGCCGCCCGCGGCGATCTTCGTCCACGACCTCGCGTTCCGGATCCGCCCCGGCGAGGTGCCCTGGCAGCAGCGACTCTACTTTCGAACGGTTTTGAGGCGCGCGCTTCACCAGGCCGCCGCGGTCCTGGTGCCGTCCGAATCGACCATGCAAGACCTGCTTCGCCTCTACTCGATTCCCGGGCTCGCGCAGAGGCTGGAAGTGATCCCGGAGGGACTCCCGACCGGGGTCGCGGCCGGACCTTTGCCGGACGGTGTCGAGCCCGGGTTCGTGCTCGCGGTGGGGACGGTCGAGCCGCGCAAGAACTACCCTCGCCTGCTGGCCGCGTATCGCCAGCTGCGCGGGCGCGGCGCGCTGCCCTTCATCATCAACGGCCGTCCCGGCGTGCCGCAGCTCGTGATCGCCGGCCGGCCGGGCTGGGCATACGGCGACACGCTTCAAAGAATCGGCGGCGAACCTGGCGTGCGTTACCTCGGCCACGTCGACGAGCCGACGCTGGCCGCGCTGTACGGGTCGGCCTCGGTGCTTGCCTTCCCGAGCCTCTATGAAGGCTTTGGACTGCCGCTGCTCGAGGCCATGTCGTATGGCGTACCGGCGGTGGTCGGCCGGACCGGTGCGCTGCCCGAGCTCGCGCTGGGCGCCGCGATCTTGGTCGACGGTGAGGACGTGGCCGCGATCGCGGGCGGTCTGGAGAGGCTTTTGGCCGACGAGGGTCTCCGCAAGAAGCTCGGTGAGGAAGGCAGGCGTCGGGCGCTCGTATACACGTGGGCGAACGCGGCGAGCCGCACGCATGATGTCCTGCGCCGGATCTCTCGGCGTTCGCACGAGAAGGTGGCTTAGCTGGGCAGCGGCCGCCGTCTGGGTTGGGGCGTGCTCGGGGCCGCACACATCGCCCGGCGCGCGGTGCTGGAGGCGATCGCAGCATCCCGCAACGGCGAGGTCGTCGCGATGGCGAGCCGGGATCCTGCGCGGGCACGCGAGATCCTGGCGCCGTATCCGGATGCGCGCGTCCTTGAGAGCTATGAGTCGTTGTTGGCGGATCCGCGCGTCGAGGCCGTCTACAACCCGCTTCCCAACAGCCTTCATCGGGAGTGGACGCTTCGCGCGCTGGAGGCGGGCAAGCACGTTCTATGCGAGAAGCCGATCGGCTTGAACGCGGGCGAGGCGGAGGAGATGGCAGCGGCCGCGAGCGACGCGGGCAAGCACCTGATGGAAGCATTCATGTACAGATTCCATCCCGCGATGCGCGAGCTGGTCGCAAGCTCGCGAGGCGCGATCCATGTCGAGGCCAGCTTTGGATTCAAGGTGCGCGAGGCATCGGACATCCGTGTCCAGACGGCGCTCGGAGGCGGCGCGCTGCTCGACGTCGGCTGCTACACGGTGAGCGTGGCGCGCTGGATCCTGGGCGAGCCGGATCGCATCGTCGCGCGCTCGTCGATCCGCAACGGCGTGGACATGACGACCTGCGCGTTGCTCCATTTCCCCAGCGGGTCCACCGCAGCTACGTGGTGCAGCGTGGAATCGGCCGAGGTTCAGGAGCTGATGGTCATCACGCCCGACGACGTGCTGCGCAGAACGCGGGCCTTCAATGCTCGACATGACCCCGACGATCCGTACCAGCTGATGGTCGAGTCGTTCGGCGACAGCGTCATCCATGACCGGCCGGTCGCGATCCCGCTGTCGGAATCCATCGCCAACATGGCAGTGCTCGATCGTATCTCGGAAGCCGCTCGGTCTTGAGGGGATCGCTAGCCCACAAACCCCCTATCCGGCCCGGCGCTCCGCGCGGGGCCACCTTCCCCGGCAAGCGGGGAAGGGAAATCAGGCCTTGATGAGCTCCTGGAAACGGACGTCGTCGCGCAAGGCGCCCAGGTGTGAGTCTTCGGCCGCGGCCGCCTTGATGTCGGGCCGCATCGGGAACGCTTCCTTCAAAAGGGCCAGCGCGTCTTCGCTTCGGCCTTCCGCGACGCGGCCGCAGGCCAGGTTGTAGAGCGCGGCACCCAGCGCCAGCCGCGGCGCTTCGGCCGCGCGCAGCTCGTCGACCGTTTGCTCGGTAACTCGCCTGGCGCGCTCCACCTCGCCGTTCTCGCGGTAGTACTCGGCGATGTGAGTGCGAGGGTGCGTGAAGCTGTTGCGCAGAACGGCTTCAGTGGTCGTTTGCGTCAGGCCCCAGTCGATGGGCCGGTCGCCGAGCTTTTCGTACAGCTCGATGATCTCGGCGAGCAGGTGGTCAGATCGGGACGCCGCATCGGTCAACGGCGTGCCGATTCCGCGCGCGAGCTCAGCCTCGTTGACCTCATCGATGTTCGCCGGCGGCCGCTCGTAATCCTTGCCCTCGCTGATGTTGGTCAGCGCGTTGCGCAGCCGCTCGCGCCACATGCCCAGGTGGAACATCACCAGCGCGGCAGGCCAGCCTCGCGGAGCGGACTCCGCGCCGCGCGCCGTCTCCACGAACTCCTGCTCGGCCTTCCGCTCCGACTCGAGCGCCTGGCGAATCGCCGCGATGTCAGGCAGGGTTGATGTCCTCGGTCCGTGTGCCCTTCAATGTGATCGCCCCGCCGGAGGCGACTTCGAAATTGATTGTCACATCAATGCCGTTTTTGGAATGAGTCTTCACGATCCGATGGCCATCGATGTCGATCCACGACGTGACATCAGAGGAGATCATCCCTTTCACGGTGACGTTCTGGATCGCGGTTGACGTCGGACCCGACTGCAGCATCGCCAACGGGGCCAGGCGTCGCATCGACTCCCAGCCTACGCCAGGCGGCTGTCTTGGGCGCCTCTTCCGCGGCTGCCGGCGTGGCGCTGTCGACGATGGGGGTGGACGTGACCGGAACGATCTGGCGGAATGTTTTCAGCGCCCCCTCCCAGTCCGCGAGCATGGCCGCCGCCCGCGCGCTGCGGGTCCTGCGGTGATGCTCGTCGACGAGAGCACGGAGCTCGTCGGCGTCCTCCGCCGGAACCTCTCGCGCGACGACGCTGTCGAGATTCAGCTGCCGCCACTGGACCGCGTAGGCGACGCCGCCGGTCATCCCGGCGCCCGCGTTCCACCCCACAGGACCGAGCGCAACGGCGACGCCGCCGGTCATGTACTCGCAGAAGTGGTCGCCCGCGCCTTCCACCACGGCGACCGCGCCTGAGTTGCGGACGCAGAACCGTTCGCCGACGCGGCCCGCGATGAACAGCTTTCCGCCGGTGGCGCCGTAACAGATCGTATTTCCCGCCAGCACGGGATCCGGCGCGCCGTTGCCTGCCGACGGGCGGATCGTGATCACGCCACCGCCCATGCCTTTGCCGACGTAGTCCTGCGCCTGGCCCTCGAGCGCGAGCTCCGCGCCGTGGTCGAGGAACGCACCGAAGCTCTGGCCGGCGCTGCCGGTGTATGACCGGTGCTCCCCGGCGGTGAGCGATGCACCGACCGTGCGGTGCGAGTTGTCGACCTCGCCGCTCGGCGGCGCGGGCGCCGGCGGGTCGCCGTTGCGGTGCCACATGCGCTTGCGAGGCAACGCGGCGTCGGTCGCGGCGAGGACGAAGCCGAGGTCCAGCTTCGTGTCCGGCCGAGGCTCGAGCAGTTCGACCCGCCCCACAGCCTGGTCGAGCGATCGCAAGCCAAGTCGCGCCAGGTGCTCGCGAGCCTCCTCGGCGATCAGGAACAGGTAGTTCACGACGTGCTCGGGCCTGCCCTCGAACTTCCCGCGCAGATCTTCGCGCTGGGTGGCGATGCCGGTCGGGCAGGTGTTGAGGTGGCACTGCCGCGCCATATCGCATCCGAGCGCGACGAGCACGCCCGTACCAAACCCGAACTCCTCGGCGCCGAGAAGAGCTGCGACAACGACATCACGCCCGCTGCGCAAGCCGCCGTCGGTGCGCAGGCTCACGCGTTCTCGCAGGCGGTTCGCGACGAGGATCTGCTGCGTTTCCGCGAGGCCGAGCTCCCACGGCGAGCCCGCGTTCTTGATCGAGGACAGCGGCGACGCGCCCGTCCCGCCGTCGTGGCCCGAAACGAGGATGTAGTCGGCATGGGCTTTGGCGACCCCGGCCGCGATGGTCCCGACGCCGGCCTCGGAGACTAGCTTGACGCCGATCCGGGCGAGCGGGTTCACGGTCTTCAGGTCGTGGATCAGCTGCGCCAGGTCCTCGATCGAGTAGATGTCGTGATGAGGTGGCGGCGAGATGAGCTGCATCCCCGGCTGGGCATGCCGCAGCCGCGCAATGAGGCTTGTCACCTTGAGGCCGGGAAGCTGGCCTCCCTCGCCCGGCTTCGAACCCTGCGCGATCTTGATCTCGAGCTCGTCGGCGCGCTTCAGGTACCGGGGGGTGACGCCGAAACGCGCGGACGCGACCTGCTTCACCTTGTTGTCGTGTCTGACTCCATCGCGGTCTTCGTACGTGTCGGGGTCCTCGCCCCCTTCGCCGGAGTTGGACCTCGCCCCGACCTGGTTCATCGCGATCGCCAGGGCTTCGTGTGCCTCTGGGGAGAGCGCACCCAGTGACATCGCCGTGCTGACAAAGCGCTTGACGACCTCGCTCGCAGGTTCCACTTCGTCCAGCGGAACCGGCTGCGTACATTCCCTGAGCCGGATCAGCTCGCGAAGCGACTGTGGCTGGTCCATGGACGACAGACGGCGCCATTCCCCATACGCCTCCGCGTCCCCGGTTTGCGCGGCCTTCTGCGCGGCTCGCACGGCGAGGGGGTTGTACGCGTGGTGCTCACCCGCCTTGCGGAAACGGACGCGGCCGTGGTCCGCGAGCGGCTGCGGCCGGCCGCGGCTGACGCGC
>Ga0209056_10006858_pt1 | contig 11749 bp, 12 predicted proteins | sample GraSoiAngelo_114_FD_185876 | JGI IMG/M metagenome (GOLD analysis project Ga0209056, IMG submission 185876) | Grasslands soil microbial communities from the Angelo Coastal Reserve, California, USA - 14_0903_13_40cm (SPAdes) (version 2) | ecosystem: Environmental > Terrestrial > Soil > Grasslands... | reverse complement strand
AATCCGCCAGACTCATCGCCGGCCTCGCCCGGATCGTGGGCGACGTGGGCCGGGCGGAAGACCTCGCGCAGGACGCGCTGGTCTCGGCGCTCGAGCAGTGGCCCGAGTCGGGCGTGCCGGACAATCCCGGTGCCTGGCTCATGGCGACCGCCAAACACCGGGCCATCGACCAGCTGCGCCGCCAGAAGATGCAGGGCCGGAAGCATGAGCATCTGGGGCGCGAGCTCGACGAGCGGCAGGTCAGTCCGGAGTCCGCACTCGCGGCGGCGATCGACGATCACGTGGGCGACGATTTGCTGAGCCTGATCTTTACGGCGTGTCACCCGGTCCTCACCACCGAAGCGCGCGTCGCGCTCACGTTGCGGTTGCTCGGCGGGCTCACGACCGACGAAATCGCGCGCGCATTCCTGGTTCCGAAGGCGACGATTCAGCAGCGGATCGTCCGCGCCAAGCGCACGCTCGCGGCGGCGCGCGTGCCCTTCGAGGTCCCGCCCGGGGCCGAGCTGGCGCAGCGGCTCGAGTCGGTGCTCGAGGTCATCTATCTCATCTTCAACGAGGGATACTCGGCGACCGCGGGCGACGAGTGGGTGCGGCCGGCGCTGTGCGAGGATGCGCTCCGTCTGGGCCGTATTCTCGCCGAGCTGGCGCCCGGGGAGGCCGAAGTGCATGGGCTCGTCGCGCTCATGGAGATCCAGGGATCGCGCATCCGCGCGCGCGTGGGGCCGGCGGGTGAGCCGATTCTCCTGCTGGACCAGGACCGCGGCCGGTGGGATCACCTCCTCATCAGGCGCGGGCTCGGGGCGCTGGAGCGCGCGGAGGCGCTGGGCGGGGCGTACGGACCGTACACCCTGCAGGCCGCGATCGCGGCGTGCCACGCGCGCGCGCGTACACCGGAGGAGACTGACTGGACCCGCATCGTCGCGTTGTACGACGGCCTGGCGCAGCTGCTGCCGTCGCCGGTGGTCGAGTTGAACCGGGCAGTGGCGCTCGGGATGGCGTTCGGCCCGGCGGCAGGTCTCGAAGTTGTTGATTCGCTGACGACGGATCCGGCGCTGGCGGGTTATCATCTTTTGCCGAGCGTGCGCGGGGATCTCCTCGCCAAACTCGGCCGTTTCGAGGAAGCGCGCGCCGAGCTTGCGCGGGCTGCGGAGCTGACCGAGAACGTTCGTGAGCGCGAATTACTGATCAAAAAACGGGAGGCTTTGTGAAAAAGGAGTGGGCGCCGCAACTGCGGAGCATTCTCAGAATCGTCGTCGCCTTCCTGTACTTCCAAGTGGGTTCGGCAAAGTGGTTCGCCTTCCCGGCCGCGATCCTGCCGGGCGGCGGCACGGCGCCGGTGGGGTCGCTGGTGTGGTTCGCGGGGGTCATCGAGGTCGTCGGGGGCACACTCTTCTTCCTGGGCCTGTTGACGCGTCCCGTGGCGTTCATTCTCTCCGGCGAAATGGCGTTTGCATACTTCATCGGTCACGCCCCGAACGGCTTCTGGCCGGTCTTGAATCAGGGAGCGCCGGCCATCTTCTACTGCTTCACCTTCCTCTATTTCTCAGCAGCCGGGGCAGGGCCGTGGAGCCTCGACGCACTGCTCGCCCGACGCCGTAGCACGATTCCGGTCAGCTGAGTGACGGAAACCGCCTCACGCTACGATCGCTCGATCGTCGCGGGACCGCTGCGCGCCGCCGTCTGGAAAATCGCGTGGCCGACGATGCTCACCAACGCGATCGGCGGCCTACAGGGGATCGTGGATCACGTCCTGGTCGGTAACCTGGTGGGCTACCAGGCCAACGCGGCGATCGGCGTCAGCTGGCAGATCTTCCTCGTCGTCATCGTCTTCATCTCGTCGCTGTTCACCGGGATGAGCGTACTGGTCGCGCGGTTCGCCGGGGCGGGGGAGCCGGATAAGGTCGACCGCGTCGTCTACCAGGCATTTCTCACGGCCGTCGGCATCTCGATCGGCATCCTGGCACCGTTGGGCTACTTCGCGACGCCGTGGCTGCTCAATCTCGTAAACGCCTCGCCGGCCGTGCAGGCCGAAGCGTTGCCTTACCTCCGGATCATGTTCGGCTTCTCGAGCGGCATGATGGTCTTCTTCATGCTGGGCGGCGCGCTGCGCTCGGCCGGCGATGCGCGCACGCCGATGCTGCTCGGCATCACGATGACCGTGCTGAACCTCCTGCTGAATATCGTCCTCATCCGGGGACTGGGACCGATTCCGGCGTTCGGAACCCGCGGCTCGGCGATGGGCACCTGCATCACCGCCGGACTCGTGGCGATCTACGCCCTCTGGAAACTGTGGACCGGCGGGTGGGTCGTGGCCTTCCCGCGCGGGCGCGGGCTCGGCCCGGACTGGACGATTATCCGTGAGTTGTTCCGGTTTGGTCTGCCCACGGGGATCCAGGGCATCGCGATGAACATCGGTGGCGTCCTGATGCTGTCGTTCATCGGATCGCTGGCGCAGAGCGCCGCCGCCCAGGGCGCGTTTGCGGTGTCGTACACCGAGCTGTTCTCGCTCATCACCTGGACATCGGTGGGACTGATGGGCTCGGCGGCGGCGGTGGCCGGGCAGAATCTCGGCGCGGGGCACCCCGACCGCGCCGATCAGGCCGTGCACATCGCGGCGCGCTATGGTCTATCCGTGGCCGCGTTCGTCGGGTTGTTCTTTCTCTTCCTGCCGCGGCAGCTGTTGGCGGTGTTCGGGATGCACGACGCGGTGGTGGTGGACATCGGCGTGCAGCTGCTGCGCGTGTTGAGCCTCTCCGGGCTCTTTATCACCGTCGCGCTGTCGTATACGGGCGGCCTGCAGGGGACCGGAGACACCAAGAGTCCCCTATACATCTCGATGATCTCCCAGATTCTCGTACCGCTCGGGATCTGCTTTGTGATTCAACAGACCGGCACGCTCGATACGATCGATATCTGGCTGGCGATCCTGGCGGGGCACATCACGCGCTGCATCCTGAGTATGCTGCGGTTCCGGCAGGGCCAATGGCGGCACATCGCGGTCAATGTCCAATGATCAATGTCCAATGATCATTGATCATTCCAATCGGCCGGTCGTCCCGATGATCGCGCGCGCGTTGTCGACCTGGCCCCACGTATTCCACAAAAGCACGCCGCGCACCTGGCCGTCCTTCAGATAGTAGACGACGCCCTCGCGGAACGGCTCTTTCCAATGGCTCTCGGTTTCGAGCCGCGGATCCAGCTCACCTACCGCTTCGTATCCGAGCGCGAAGAGATCGGAATAAAAGAAGGGCAGATGCGTATAGGGCGTGCCCGCGCCGGCCATCGAGCGGCCCGCGGCGGCGCCCATCGCGTTGGCGTTGTCCTCGTGCTCGACGCGCATCCGCGTGCCGAGTGCCGGATTGAAGAAGTTGGCGACATCACCGGCCGCGAAGACATCAGGCGTGCTGGTCCGGAGCAGCTCGTCGACGACGATCCCGTTCTCCACCCGCACGCCCGCTTGCTCGGCGAGCTCCACGTTGGGCTGAATGCCGAGACCCGCGACGACGACGTCGACCGGGAGCTCTTTGCCGTGCGTCGTCCGCAAGCTCACCTTGCCGGCGCTTTGCCGCATGTCGGCCAGCCCCTCGCCGGTGCGGACGTCGACGCCCTGCTCGCGGTAGTAATCGACCAGAAACTTGGACAGATCGGCCGGGAACACGCGCGCGCCGATGCCGTCCTCCGGGACGAGCAGCGTGACATCTCGCCCCACCAGGCGCAATGCGGCGCCAACTTCAGAGCCGATGAATCCACCGCCGAGGACGGCGAACCGCAGCTTTTCGTTGGCGAGCGCGCGGAGCCGGACGTAGTCGTCGAAGGTGCGATAATAGATGACCTGCCCCGTCTGCATCGGGAGGCGGCGCGGCGTGCCACCCGTTGCCAACAACAGCTTGTCGTACGAGATGACATTGCCGCGATCGTCGGTGACGGTCTTCTGCTTTGCGTTGATCGCCGTCACTCGGCGGCCGAGGCGCAGCTCGACGTTGATCTTGTCAGTGCCGCGCCAGACGGTCTTGTCAGGATCGTCGCCCTTCCACAACCCTTTCGACAATGGCGGGCGGTTGTACGGCGGATGCGGGTCGGAGGAGATGATCCCGATGCTGCCGGTGGCGTCGATCTCGCGGATAGCGCGCGCGGCTGCATCTGCCGTCATGCCGCCGCCGATGATCAGATAGCGATAGCTCGTCACTTCGCACTTCCTGCCAGCTCAAACCCGCAGCGCGGGTGCTCGCCGCGTTGGCAGCATTCCGTCACCGGAGCTCCGGCGACCTCTTCCACGAGCGCCTTGCCGAGCTCGCACATCTCCGGATGGCCCGAAGTCACCGCGGAGAGCGGGCATCCATATCCGTGCAGCCGCCAGCCGTCGGCCGTTCTTTCTACTTCGACGTCGGCACCGAGATCGCGAAACACACTGGCGGCTGCCTCCATGCGCTGTTGGGGATTGGCTCCCGCCCGTGCGCCGGCGGCGGCCTGGGCGCCGACCGCACGCAACAGCTCGATCGCGCGCGCGCGGCCCTGGGTCCGCACGATCTCTTCGACGAGCTTGGCCAGGACGAGGGCGTAGGCCTTGGGGAACAGCTCCTCGCCATCGCACGTGAGGCCATAGAGGCGCGCGGGCTTGCCACCCGTATCGCGTTGCGTGCCGACCTGCTCGACGATGCCGTCACGGTGCAGGGCAGCGATGTGCATGCGCACGGCGTTGTCGGTGAGTCCCAGCGCTTCGGCGAGACCGGTGATGGTCCGGCGGGAGCGCCGCAGGAGGCCGAGCACCCGGGCCTGCGTTTCTCCGAGAAAGCGTTCCAGCCACTTGTGCATGGCCCAGAATAGCCTGGAAACACTGATTTGTCTAGTAACACAAGCAAATACTTGACAAAGTGTGATTACTCGTCCAAGTTCACCGGACCTACAACACCACGGACCTTTTTGAGGAGGTTGGGATGTCCCGCACCGCCCATCGACTACTCGCTTGTGCCCTGACGCTGGTCTTCGCCACGGCGCTCCACGCCCAGAATCCTGCACCGGCGCCGGCCGCAGCGCCTGATCTGTCGGACCCGGAAGTCGCTCATGTCGCCGTGACCGCGAACAGCATCGACATCGACATGGCGAAGTTCGCGCAGACCCGCACCCGCAACGCCGCGGTGAAGCAGTTCGCCGCCACCATGATCACCGATCACACCGCCGTAAATGCGCAAGCCGCCGCGCTGGCCGCCAAGCTCGGCGTCACGCCGGCGGATAACGCCGTCAGCCAGTCCCTCGAGGGTGGCGCCAAGCAGGCGCGCACCTCGCTCGAGGCGCTGCACGGCGCCGCCTTCGATCGCGCCTACATGGATCGCGAAGTCGCCTACCATCAGGCCGTGCTCGACGCAATCGACAAAGTGCTCCTTCCGACGACGGAGAACGCTGAGCTGCGGAAGCTGCTCGTGGACGTTCGCCCGGCGATCGCGACGCATCTCGAGCACGCCAAGCAGGTCAGGAGCCAGCTGGGCGCACCCGTCAGGACGGGGATGTGATCGTCTGGCTGCTGATGCTCCTGGTAGTTCCCAAAGCGCCAGCAACCACGCACACCGTCGAGATCCGCGGGATGGAATTCCATCCCGCGGTTCTCACCGTGGCGGTGGGTGACACGGTCGTCTGGATCAATCGCGACATCGTTCCCCACACCGCGACCGGCCACGGTCGATCGAGGTGGGACACGGGACAGCTAACGCAGGGGCAGGAAGGTCGCTACGTCGCGCGCCGGGCGGGAGAAACGTCTTACGCCTGCACGCTCCATCCCACGATGCACGGAAAGTTGATCGTTCGTTAAGGACCGTCTGTCGGCGGGATGCGCCGCGCGCGATCCCACAGGCCGGGCACACCAAGCTGCTGGGCGACGCGCTCGAATTCCGGCGCCGGGCCGCGCCACCGCAGGTCCTCCACCGCCCTAAACACGGGGACGTCGATTCTGAGCGTCGCCAAGGTACGAAACAGCATCGCGAGCGGACGATTCTCCTCCAACGCCGCGGCGAGACGTGCGGCGCCGCGCACCGGCACTTCCCACTGCGCATGGCTGGCCGGGATCTTCTCGAGATGGATGTAGCGGCCCAGGATCGCGCCGGAGGTCTTCTCTCCCCAACCCGGAATACCTGGAAAACCGTCGGCGGAATCGCCGACGAGTGCGAGGTAATCGGGAATTGACACGGGGCCGACGCCGAACCGCGCGACCACGCCGCGCTCATCGCGCTGCTCCCGCTTGCGGCGGTCGAACTGCACCACCCGCTGTCCACGGACGCACTGGCTCAGGTCCTTGTCGGGCGTGCAGATGATCACCTGCTCGACAGCGGCCGACTCGGCGGCGAGGTGGGCGGCAGCCGCCAGCGCATCGTCGGCCTCGAACTCCTCCATCGCCCACACGACGACCCCCAGCGCTCGCAGTGCGTCCTCGAGCGGATGAAATTGTGCCAGCAGCTCGGGCTCGATGCCTTCGCTGGTCTTGTAGCCGGCCCAGAGGTCGTTGCGGAACGACTCGATCACGTGGTCGGTCGCGACGCCGAGGTGCGTCGTCTCGCTCTCCAGCATGCCCAGCACGGAGCCCACCACGCCGACGATCGCGCCGACCTCCTGGCCGTCGCGAGTTTGCTGCCGCGGCATGGCGTAGAAATGCCGGAAGAGCTCGTAGGTGCCGTCGAGGAGATGGACTCTCACGCCGCGAGGTGTCCGAACAGATCGGCGCGGACGCCGGGATCCCGCAGCTTCCACACCACGCCATCGGTGAAGTAGTGGTGGATATTGAAGAACGCGCTGATCGCAAACCCCACCACCTGTCCCGGCCGCGACCCCAGCCAGCTCGTCACCACGGCCATGGCGCCGAGCGGCAACAGAATCGACGCGACGATCGAGCCGACCAGCAGCACCGTCAGGTAGATCATGATTTGAAATGCGACCAGTTGGGACGGGCCTCCCCCGGCGCCGACCGCGCGGCGCGTGCGGTTCACCTCGACCCGGAAGGGAAAGATCAGATACTGCAGCGCATGGGCGATTTGGACGATAAAGAGTGCGGGCAGACCCACCCGCGCCATGGCGCCGTACCACACGAAGATCGCGAGCCAGGGAATCCAGGCGCGCAGCGGCGCGATGCGGCCGGTGCGCACCTTGTGCATGGCAAATCCTGCGAGCCCCATCACCAGCGCGACGGCGGTGAGGACGCTGAGCCCGATGTACAGCGGCGTGAGATCGACGAGCTGGTCGTAGCCGAGATAGAAGAACCAGACGACGTGCCACGCCGCGAGGATGTACAGCGATCCCCGCACCAGCTTGCGTTCGGTCGGGGTGAACGGATTCCCGTCCAGATACGTGAACGTCGACACCATCCCCCAGGCCTGGCTGGTGTAATGCCACGCCAGGTAGGTGCTCGAGATGGTCAGCAGCGCCGAGACGGGGATGTCGGTCCAGCGGCTCGCGACGACGGCCGAGATGCAGCCGATCACGAGCAGCGTGGGAACGTAGATCGCCGCCCAGGGGTGCGCCCGGATGCTGTCGCGGGTGCGGTACACCATCCGGTACGACGCCAAAAAGTGCGGCATGTTCACGAGCGCGCCGACCCATGCCTGCACTCCTGCGCTCAGCACCAGCACGTCGGTCCGGCCCATCACCAGCAGCGGCACGAGCACGAGCAACGACAGGCCGCCCGTGCACAGGGCGTCGACGAACGGCGAAACGATGGCGGGCGTGTCGCGTGCAACGGCGACCACCTTCATCGTCCCGGAATCCCCGTCTGTTGCTGGCGCCGGAGATCGAGCGCGAGCTGATCGCGCAGCGCGCCGATGGCGCGGCCCCGGATGTTGAGGATGCCGCCCGGGAGGTTGTCGAAGCGATAGCGACGCAGCACCACGAGATAGGTCCCGGGGTTGCGATCCACGACAGCCGTTAGGTCCACGGCCGTCTCGAAATAATGGTCAGCGTAGATCTGCTTTGCGGCGGCCAGGGTCATGCCCGGCAGCTCTGGCGGCGTATAGACGACCAGGTGCGTCACGCTCAGGATCGGCCGCAAGCGGGGGAGCACGTCCTCCGACCAGAAGATGATTTCCGCAGCGCCGGCGGGAAGCGCTCCGCGCGGATAGCTCGCGAAATAGGTTTGCAGTGACGGCACCGTCTGGTAGACGTATGGCGATTCGGCGAGCTGGGCGGCGAACGCTTCGCTCGAGCGGACGGTGAGATTGCCGCGATCGTCATAGAGCGCCATGGCCGAATCGCCCCGTGTGCGGTAGTCGGTGACGTACTCGACCAGACGACGTCGCGCGTAGGCGCTCAGCTGCGCCTGCAGCTCCGCGGAGGGCGCCGACCAGTTCATCTGCTCGTGAATGCGGCGCATGTCGGTAGCCGGTAGCTTGGCGACGCAATCGCCCGGCTTGCAGCTCTTCATGTCGCCCACGTCGCGCGTGTTGATCGTGACCGCCGCGACGTCCGACTCGGTGGCGGGATCGCTGAAGATTCCCAGCTGCGTGCGGTTGGGCGTGCGCAGCGACGTGGGGAAGTCACGCAGCGCGCGCACGTACTGTTCGCGCGGGGCGGGCGTCGTGATGATCCCGAACAGGGCGACATCGCGGCGGTCTCGCGTTTCCAACACCGTCACCACCGGCTCGCCCCGCTCGACCGTCGCGAGCTGCTCGGCGGTGAACCCGATGCTGTGTTCCAGAAACTGCGTCAGCTGCGCCGGCCGCTGGGGGGGTGGCGTGGCGACTTGCAGGAGCAACAGCAGTGTGCGCATGCGTCCCCGCTAGATCAGTGATTCGATGGGAAGGTGCGAGAAGAATCTCGCGCCGAGTGGCCGCCAAAAACCAGCCTCGGGCTCAGCGGTAAAACCGCCCGTCCATTCCAGGCGCCCGGCCGCGTGAGACGTGACTTCGTAGGCGAGCGCGGGGCTCGACCAGTGATCGAACAGGCGCACGACCTCGGCGGCGAGCTCGGGGCTATGCACCAGCACCCCGACCTCCGTGTTCTGCTCGAGCGAGCGCGGATCGAGATTCACCGAGCCGATGAACACCGAGTTGGCGTCGAACACGAACGTCTTGCCGTGCAGGCTCGCCCGGGAGGAGCCGATGGCGATCCCGGACCGCCGCGGGCCGTTGGTACCCGCGGCCTCGGGCCGCAGCTCGTAGAGCCGCACGCCGGTGGCGAGGAGGGGCCGCCGATACTTCATGTAGCCGGCGTGGACGAGCCATACGTCGGTGGCGGCGAGCGAGTTGGTGAGGACTCGGACAGTGACGCCGTCACGGCGCCGCTCGCCGAAGAATGCGACGCCCTCCTCGCCCGGCACAAAATAGGGCGACACGACCAGCAGGTCGGAGCGTGCGGCGCGGGCGTGCGGCGAGATCTGGGCGCCGAGGAACGTGGCGCTGCGCGCGCCAACAGGCTGCGTCAGCTTGTCGGGTGGATCGGCGATGATCTCGGCGTCCGCCCAGTGCAGGTGCAACGCATGCGCCCGCAGGTCCTTGGCGAGATCGGACTCGGCGAGCGCCCGCGCGTAGGAGGAGTCACGCAGCTGCTCGCAGCGGTCGTGCAACCTGTGCCGGGCGGCGGTGAACGCGGCGTCGTCCAGCCGGGATGTTGTGAGCTCCGTAATCGGCACGGCGAATGAGCTGTCCCAGTACGCCATGAAGCTATCGCAAGACTGGCCGGCGACGGGCCCGACGGCGATGACGTCCACGTCCTGGAAGTCCAGCTCGCCGCGGCTGAAGTACTCGTCGCCGATGTTGCGCCCGCCCAGGACCACGGCGGTGCCGTCGGCGACGAGCTGCTTGTTGTGCATGCGGCGATTGACGCGCGTGAAGCTGGTGAGCAGCTCACCCAGGCGCCCCAGCCGGGTGCGGTGCCGGTACGGATTGAACACGCGGATCTCGACATTAGGATGCGCATCGAGCGCCGCGACCGCTGCGTCCTTCTTTTCGAGGGTGCCCCAGTCGTCGAGCAGCAGGCGCACGCGCACGCCGCGATCCGCGGCGGCCATGAGGCGCTCGATGACCAGTGAACCGGTGTGATCGGCGTGGAAGATGTAGTACTGCAGGTCCAGCGTGCGCTCGGCGAGCTCGATCAGCAACCCGCGGGCCACGAAGGCGTCGAGGCCCGTGTGCAGCAGCCGAAATCCGGAGCGGCCGCCGCTCTCGGCGGCGCGCGGGGCAATCCAGCGTTCGAGTCGAGTCAAGTCTTCGGAAGGTTCGCATCGTAATCGAGTAACGCAAGGTGTGGAATGCTGTCCCCCCAGCGCGCGGGTGTGGAACAGCTTGAACTCGGATTGCTGCGCCATATATCTCACATACCCATAGCGATATCGAGGTGAACGCATGAAAGGGTTGTGGCTTGCCGTCGGCGCTCTCGCAGCGCCTGTTGGTGTACTCGCCCAAACACCGCAGCGAGCACCCGCGCAGCATGTCATCGTGGCCGTCCCCGACTCCATGACGTGGGGTGACGCGCCGCCCGTTCTCCCTGCCGGTGCGAAGGCCGTCATGCTCGAAGGGAATCCGATGAAGCCAGGTCCCTTCACGCTGCGCCTCTCGTTCCCAGATGGGTACACGATTCCCCCCCATTATCACCCCACGCCCGAGCACGTCACAGTGATCAAGGGGACGCTCCTGGTCGGCATGGGGACTCAGCTCGATCCGATGAAGTTCAACGAGCTGCCGGCAGGGACATTCGGCGTCATTCCGCCGGGGATGCGGCACTTCGCGCGGGCGAAAGGCGATGTCATCATCCAGCTGCATGGTACCGGGCCGTGGCGACTGATCTACGTGAATGCAGCCGACGATCCGCGGAGGAGTAAGCCGGCGAGCTGACGGTGTGATGCGGAACAGTCCTCAGGCCGAAACCTGGGGACTGTTGCGTGTTCTGCTCCTACGGATCCAGCCGTTGCCCACCACGCCAGGGTGAGGTTAGATAACCAACGCAGAGTGCGTGAAGGCTCCTTCAGTGAGAATTCAGCAATAGCATCGGTCCCGTGAATAGGATTCTGTCAATGGAGGTTCCGGTATGATGTCGAAGCTTGGTATCGTCGTGATCGCGCTGGCGGTCGCCCCGCTCGCCGCGCAGCAGCCCGGCATGATGGGGCACGATCAGGAGATGATGGCGCACATGCAGCAGATGGAGCAGATGATGGCGCCCATGATGCGCGCCATGGCGTTTACACCCGACCATCTGCTCGGCCGCAAGGACACGCTGAACCTCACGCCACAACAGATCACCCGCCTCACTGCTCTGCGTGACGCCGCGAAGATTGCCCACGACGCCGCCGCAGCGGAGGCCAAGGCTCACATGGACGGCGTGGCGCAGGCGCTCAATGTCGCGACCCCCGACACGGGAGCGGTGAAGATGCACTTCCAGGCGGCGCATACGGCCATGGGCAAGGCGCAATGGGCCATGCTCGCCGCCGCCGCCCAGGCTAGAGCGGTGCTCACAGATGAGCAGCGCGCCCGGGTGGATCGCTGGGCCGGCATGACGATGGATCACCGGATGGAACGTCCGTAACGAGCCAGGCGTTATATTTTGCCCTGATGACCGCACGCTTGAGGATCGTCGCCGCCATTGTGTTGGGCGCTCAGCTGTCTCCACTGGGCTTGCCACTGCTTTGCCCAGATTTGTCGCGCATCCCAGGAGGCTGCGAGCAAGCCATGCAGCATGGCTTGGGTGGTCCAGCGCTGATGGCGGCGACGACGCCGTCTTCGTGTCCGAATTCCGCTTTGTGCGCCGTCGTTCCAAACGCGGTGGCGGTTACTATTCGCCT
>Ga0209056_10006856_pt1 | contig 11749 bp, 10 predicted proteins | sample GraSoiAngelo_114_FD_185876 | JGI IMG/M metagenome (GOLD analysis project Ga0209056, IMG submission 185876) | Grasslands soil microbial communities from the Angelo Coastal Reserve, California, USA - 14_0903_13_40cm (SPAdes) (version 2) | ecosystem: Environmental > Terrestrial > Soil > Grasslands... | reverse complement strand
GCCGCGTCCCGTCCACGCTCCCGCGTCTCCCGCACTCGGAACGCCGCCAGGCTACGCGGAGGCTAGCAGAGGCATTTCGCGCATGTCAAGGCTCACGTGCCGAGGGCGCCGCAGGGTCTGGAGCGCATGGCTCATCTTCGCCGGACTCGGCGGTCTGCTGGCCGCGGGCCCCCGGACCGCGGGGAGCGCCGAGGTGTCGCCGGGGTCACGAGTCGAGGTCGTGGTCACGGGGATTCCACGACCGATACAGCTCGCTCGCGACGGCGACGGGATGCTGGTGGTACTCGGCCAGGGGTGGCGGGGAGACGCCGCCGCGGAGCTCTACCGCATCGACGTGCGCGGCGCCCTCCCCGTGAACGCCGCGCGGGCGCCCCGGGTGGTGATTCCCTTCGCCACGGAGCCGCGGAAGACGGCGCTGGGAAGCCTCGCGGTGGATCCGCGCAGCGGGGATCTCTTCCTCGGCGAGGAGAACGGCAATCGCATCTATCGACTCGGGTCGAACCAGCATCTGCGGCCCGTGGCGGTGGGGCTGAACCATCTCCTCGGCGGGAGCACCATGACCCTCGACCGCCTCGGGCGGCTGATCTTCATCGACTATGCGAGCCCCGAGACCCATCTTCGAGCGGAAACGCCTCTCCCGCCGTCGCTCAGCTGGCTTACGGAAGAAGGATACCGGGGTCCCGTGGTCTTTCGGGTCGACGTCCACGAGGATCGGCCACTCCCGCGCCGCGCCGATCTTCTCCTACCGATCTTCCCGCGCAACGGAAAGATCGGGACTGACCGGGAGCCCCTGTGGCGGCTCATCGGCGTGACGGCAACCGGCGAGGACCTCGTCTTCCTGAGCGCCATCGGCGAAGTGTTCCGGCTCGGATCTGACGGCGAGCTTCGCCTCATGGCCCGCCTCCCCGCCGGCCACTATCACCGGACGAACCTTGCCACGGGGTCTGACGGGAGCGTGTTCGTGTGTGGCGGATTCCATATCCGCCAGATCTTCCGGATCTCGCCGGCCGGCGAGGTCACCATCGTGGCCAGCGAGCTGGGCGATCCGGGCGGCATCGTGATCGACGACACGGGCGCCCTCTACGTCGCCGAGACGGCGCTCCACCGAATCATCCGCATTACTCCCGCCGGGCGGCGATAGGCCGGCTCTAGGAGCCTTCGATCATCGAGGCGGTGAGGCCGCGCACGTAGCCTCGGGCGAAGAGCGCGGAGATCAGAACCACGGGAATGGCCAGGAGGTTGATCCCGGCCACCGCGGCCAGCTCGTCGAGGGCGACTTCGACGGTGCCGAGGCCGGCGGGGATCGTTTGATTCTCCGGGCTCAGCAGGAACACGGAGGCGATCATGAAATCGCTCGCGATGGTGCCGAGCGTGAAGATGCCGGCGGCGACGAGGACCGGGCGGCTCATGGGCAGGATGATCCGGAAAAAGGCCGTGGCTCGGCTCGCCCCTTCGATGAGGGCCGCCTCCTCGATCTCCCGGGAGAGGTTGTGGAAGTAGGCGGAAAGGATCCAGATGCAGAAGGGGAGGGCCATGGTGGGGTAGATGAGGAGCAGGGCGAGGAGGTTGTCGTCGAGCCCGAGCCGGTTCACGACCTGGTAGAGGGGAACGAAGAGGATGGTCTGGGGAATGACATAGGTGGCGAAGATGACGCGCCGCCACCACCGGAAGCCGGGAGGGCGGAGCCGGCCGAGGGCGTAGGCGGCGGCCACGCTCACCACCAGGGTAAGGCAGACCGTGCCGGCGAAGACGACGAGCGTGTTCTCGAGCCAGTCCAGGAAGGGATAGGAGCGGCGGAGCACGGCGCCCACGAAGCCACGGGTCTCGCCCTTCCGCTCGAACAGCTCCTCGAAGTTCTCCAGGGTCGGATGCATGACGATGAGCGGGTTCCCGAAGATGTCCTCCTGGGCGGTCTTCAGCGATTGCACTACCATGAAGTAGATCGGGAAAAGGCAGTAGACGGTGGCGAGCAGGATCAAGCTCAGGCGACCGAGCTTGGCCCACCACGGCCTGGGGTTCACGCGGGCTCTCCGTCCGGACCGTCGAAGAGCCTGAACAGCACGAGGAGGGCGCCCAGCAGGAAGGGGACGAGCATGAGCGACAGGGCCGAGGCGGGCCCGAACTGGCCGGCCTTGATGGCGAGCCAGTAGGCCTGGGTGCCGATCACGGGGAAGACGATGCGGCCGGCCGTCAGCATCCAGACATTGGCGAGATCGACAAAGGCGCTCGTCAAGGAGAGGAAGACGGCGAGGGCGAGGAAGGGCTTCAGGAGCGGCAGCGTCACCATCCGGAACCGCTGCCAGGGGCTCTTCGACTCCAGGAGCGCGTACTCGAACAGCTCCGGGGGGACGGCGTTGATGCCCGCGAGGAGGAGCACGCCGATGAAGGAGCTGCCCCGCCAGATATTGAAGAGGGTGACGCTGAGGAAGGCCCAGGCCCCCGTGCCAAAGGCGCCGTCGACGCTGAACTTCAACGTGCCCATGAAGGCAGCGTAGGCGGTGGGGATGGGAGGACTCAGGGTCCAGTACCACCCGATCACGCTCACGCTCGCGGGATACGCCCAGGGGAGGAACATGGCCAGGAATACGAGTGCCCTACCTCGGAAGGGGCGGGCGAGGAGGAGGGCGAAGCCGAGCCCCAGGGCGAGCTTTGCCGCGCTCGTGACGATGGCGTAGACGAGCGTGACGGCCGTCGCGCGCCAGAACTGGGAGTCCGAGAACTGCCGGCGATAGTTCTCCAGCCCCACGAAGGCCGTGCCTCCGTCCTGGAGAGGGGAGAGGCTGGTGAAGCTCGTCCAGATCTCCCAGCCGAGCGGATAGGCGAGCACGGTCAGGAGCAGGAGCACCGCGGGAGACAGCAAGAGATAGGCGGTCCGGATGTCGCGCTGACGCTGCCCCGGCCTCATGGCATCGGGAGGAGGGCCGGAAGGCCACGCCCGAGCACGCCCCGAGGGGCGCGCTCGGCGAGGCGCATCACGGTGAGCCGGGAGCTTACTTGATCACCTGCTCCGTCTTGGCGTCGAAGAAGTGGATCCGATCGGGGACGAAGGTGAGCCGCACCTTCTCGTGCGACCGCGTCTTGACGGTGGGCTCCACGCGGGCCACGATCTGCTGCCCCGCCGCCTTGGTGTCCAGCAGGATCTCGGCGCCCAGCGGCTCCACCACCTCGACCACGGCCTCGAAGGACAGGTCGGGCGAGTCCGAGCCCGCGCCCACGCGAAGATCCTCGGGGCGCACCCCCAGCGTCACCCCCTGACCCTTGTAGGGCATCAGGCTCTGCGCCTTCTGGGGCGGAACCTTGATCTTGAGGCCGCTGGCCTCGGCGAAGAGGGGGCCGCTCCCGTCGGTGAGGGTAACGGGTATGAAGTTCATGGACGGCGACCCGATGAAGCCCGCCACGAACCTGTTCAGGGGCTGCGAGTAGATCTCCAGGGGCTCGCCGACCTGCTGCACCCAGCCGTCCTTCATGACGACCACGCGCGATCCCAGCGTCATGGCCTCGACCTGGTCGTGGGTGACGTAGATGGCCGTCGTCTCCAGGCGCTCGTGCAGCCGCTTGAGCTCGACGCGCATCTGCACGCGAAGCTTGGCGTCGAGGTTCGAGAGCGGCTCGTCGAACAGGAACACCTGCGGATGCCGCACGATCGCGCGGCCCACCGCCACGCGCTGCCGCTGGCCGCCGGAGAGCTGGCGCGGCTTGCGCTTGAGCAGCTCCTGGATGCCGAGGATCTCGGCGGCGTCCTGTACGCGCTTCTGGATCTCCGCCTTGGGGAACTTCCGCATCTTGAGGCCGAAGGCCATGTTGTCGTACACGCTCATGTGCGGGTAGAGGGCGTAGTTCTGGAACACCATCGCGATGTCGCGGTCCTTGGGGGGCAGGTCATTCACGATCCGGTCGCCGATGGCGATCTCGCCGGCCGTGATCTCCTCGAGGCCGGCCACCATGCGAAGGGTGGTGGTCTTGCCGCAGCCCGAGGGACCGACGAGGACCATGAACTCCTTGTCGCGGATCGTCAAGTTGACGTCCTTGACGGCGTGGACTTCGTCGTACTTCTTGTTCAAGTCCTTCAGGACAACCTGTGCCATGGGCGACCTCACTCGTCGAGCCGGATTTGGACACTGCCGCGGGCGGGGGCCCGGAAGCCCGCGCGGCGGATACTAGCATAGTTAGGTGCTTGTGGGTATCCGTCCCTGGCTACCCCTTGACGGAGCCGGTCAGGCCGGTGACGTAGTACTCGACGAAGAACGAGTACACCACGGCCACGGGAATCGAGCCCAGGAGGGCGCCCGCCATGAGCTGCCCCCAGAAGTAGATGTCCCCGCGGATCATCTCCGACACCACGCCGACGGGGACGGTCTTCTTCTCCGGGGAGGAGAGGAAGACGAGGGCGTAGATGAACTCGTTCCAGGACAGCGTGAAGGCGAAGATGCCCGCAGAGAGAATGCCCGGGACGGCGATGGGGAAGATGATGCGCATCATGGCCCCGAACCGCGTGGCGCCGTCGATGCGGGCGCATTCCTCGAGCTCCTTCGGAATGGTCTTGAAGTAGCCCATGAGGAGCCAGGTGCAGAAGGGAATGAGGAAGGTCGGGTAGGTCAGGATGAGCGCCCAGGGCGTGTCGCCCAGCTGGAAGGCCCGGATGATGTTGGCGAGCGGGATGAAGAGGAGCGTGGGCGGCACCAGGTAGGTGACGAAGATGGACGTGCCGATCGTCCCGGCCAGCGGGAACTTCAGGCGCGCCAGCGCGTAGCCGGCCAGGAGCCCGCAGAAGAGCGAGATGGTCGTCGACGCGCAGGCGATGAAGAAGGTGTTCCAGAGCCAGTGGGGAAAGGTGGTCTTGGCGAACAGGTCCTGGAAGTGTTCGAGCGTCGGGTGGAGCGTCCAGAAGGGGGCGTTGTTGACGGCCCGCCACGATCGGTAGAGCTCGGCGTCAGGCCGGACGGCGGTGATAAACATCCAGTAGAAGGGGAAGAGCGTTCCCACCACGAAGAACGTGATGGGGACGTAAAAGTAGACCCACCTCTTCCACTTCCGCTCGATGACCATTTAGGTTCCGGGGGGGAGCGAGCGCCGCTCCTCCCCCGGGCCCCCCCACCGGTCCTGGCAGCGTCGGTCCGTTCTCAATGGCCGCTCGCGGAGCATCAAAGTTCCGGGGGGGAGCGAGCGCCGCTCTCGTTGAGGGTTGGCTCGTCTCGCCTCCGGCTGCGCCTCACACTGCGGCCCCGGGCCCCCCCACCGGCCCTGGGAGCGTCGGTCCGTTCTCAATGGCCGCTCGCGGAGCATCAAAGTTCCGGGGGGGAGCGAGCGCCGCTCTCGTTGAGGGTTGGCTCGTCTCGCCTCCGGCTGCGCCTCACACTGCGGCCCCGGGCGTCCCCACCGACCCTGGGAACGTCGGTCCGTTCTCAATGGCCGCTCGCGGAACAGTATGGCGAAGGTCATTGGGCCTAGTCTTAGGCGCCTTCGAGTCTTCTCAGGTAGCGCAGCTGCAGCCAGACGACGATGAAGAGGACGGGTAGCATGAAGAGCGAGATTGCCGCACCCTCGCCCAGGAGCCCCGTGGCAATGCCGATCTGATAGGCGTAGGTGGCCAGGAGGTGGGTGGCATTGGCGGGGCCGCCGCCCGTGAGCACGTAGATGAGCTGGAAGTCGGAGAAGGTCTGGATGATCGAGAACACCACCACGACCACGGTAACGGGCTTGAGCAGGGGCCAGGTCACGTGCCAGAAGCGGTGCCAGCCGTTCGCCCCGTCGAGCGAGGCGGCCTCCTGGAGGTCCGGGCTGATGGTCTGCAGCCCCGCCAGCAGCGTGATGGCGAAGAAAGGCATGCCGCGCCACGTGTTGACCACGATGGCGCACCACATGCCGTAGGTGCCGTCGGAGAGGAAGGGCAGCTTGGTCGTGATGAAGCCGGTCTGGTAGAGGAGCCAGTTGAGCACGCTGAAGGTCGGGTCGAACATCCAGCGCCACGCGAACGTGCTGAGCACGGTCGGCACGATGAAGGGAAGGAGCATGGCGGCCCGCACGATCCGCTTGCCTCGGAAGCTGCGGTTGAGCAGGAGGGCGAGCCACATCCCCAGGGCCAGCTTGAAGATGGTGGCCCAGAACGTGTAGAAGAACGTGTTCCCGAAGGCGGTCCGGAAGATCGAGTCGTTCCACGCCTTGACGAAGTTGCGGAACCAGACGAACTCGCCGACATTGCCCACGCTGGTGTTCGACAGCGACAGCCACACCCCCATGATGAAGGGATAGGCGATGAACAGCCCGAGCAGGAGCACGGCCGGGGCGAGCAGGAGCGTTGCGAGCAGGCGCTCGCTCTCGAGCCAGCGGGTCATGCGCCCGGGACTGGACGCCCCCGCGCGGGGCAGCGCCGTCGCGATTCCCGTGGCGCCCCCAGATCCTCCGGCGATCGATTTCTTCAACTGACTATCCGTAGATCTTCCCGAGCTCTCCCGCCGCCCACGTGACGGCGTCCTCGGCCTTGGTGCCCTGGCAGGCCTTGGCGTACATGTCGGTCAGGATGTACTTCGAGTAGACCTCGGTGGCCCGGGCCGAGGGCGGCCCCGCATAGCCGATCATCCGCGAGGCGGCGGCGGCCTGGCGGTAGCCCTTCATGGGCTCGTCGATGGTGTTCCAGAGCGGGTGCTGCTCCCAGTACTTGGTCGAGCCGACCGAGAAGCCTGCTCCTTGCCGTGAAGCCACTTGAGAAGGTCCTTGGCGAGCTTCGGGTTCTTGCCGTACTTCATCACGGCGTGCGCGAAGGCGACGTGATAGCCCCAGGTGCCCGCCGGCCCGTTGGGGATGGGCCCGTGGAGAATGTCCTTGACCATGGCCTCGCCCTTGTCGTCCTTGATCTTGTCCTGGCCGCGCTTGGCCGCGATGTAGATGCTGGCGCCGTTGAGGGTGGCCGCGATCTCGCCGGAGAGGAAGGCCCGGTTGTTGCTCGTGTCGTCCCACGCGAAGCCGCCCTCGTCGCAGGCGTCCTTCCAGTAGGCCTGCATGAACTTCACGGACTCGATGGTCTCCTTGCTGTTCAGGACGACCTTCTTGCCCGTCTTGTCGACCTCCGCCCCCCCGAAGCCCCACACGAGAGGATAGGACCACGCGGGCGCGTCGCCGAAGGTGTGTCCGAGGGTCTGGCCGATCGGCTTGCCTTTCTTCTTGAGCTTCATGCCGACCTGGCGCAGCTCGTCGAGCGTCTTGGGCCACGAGGTCTGCCCGACCTCGTCGAACCACGACTTGCGATAGGCGAATTGCAGACCCACGATGCCGTGGGGGAGGGCGAGCCAGCGCTTGCCGACCTTGCGCAGCTCGTCGAGCGTCTTGGGCCACGAGGTCTGCCCGACCTCGTCGAACCACGACTTGCGATAGGCGAATTGCAGACCCACGATGCCGTGGGGGAGGGCGAGCCAGCGCTTGCCGTCCTTGGCGGCGGCCTCGGCCTGGCCGTAGTACCCGCCCTGATCCTTGCCCTGCCACTCGCCGAGATCGGTCATGTCCACGAGGCTGTTCTGGTAAAGGTGCGCCCAGTTGTGCAGCATCATGATCACGTCGGGGCCGCTCGCCGACTGGATGGCCGCCGTGATGCGCGCCTGCAGGTCGTTGGCGTTGATAAACTCGAAGACCACCTCGGCCCCCAGGGCCTTGGAGGCGTCGACGGCCTGCCGCTTGAGCTCGACGTCGCAGGCGGGAATGAAGTCGACCCAGCGGAGGATATTCAGCCGCGTCCCCTGCGCGAAGGCGGGCGCGCGCCGCGCGGCGAGGATGCCCTCGATCCCCGTCGCCGCGATACCCACGGCGGCGGACCCCGCGATGAACCGTCGACGCGTCACCCCTGAGACCACGCCATGTCCATCGGACTCTGGAGTCTTCATCGACGCCGCCTTTCCGAGGCTATGCCTCATAGATCTTCTTGAGCTCGCCTTCCGCCCACTTCACGGCATCCTCGGCCTTCATGCCCTGGCAGGCCTTGGCGTACATGTCGACGACGATGTACTTCGTGTACGACTCCGTGGCCTTGGCCGACGACGGCCCCGGATAGCCCAGCATCCGCGTCTGGCGCGCGGCCTGCCGGAAGACCTGGAGGGGCTTGTCGACCTTGCTCCACATCGGGTCATCCTCCCAGGCCTTGGTCGCGCCGACGGTATAGCCCTCGTTCACCTGGAACCACTTTCCGTAGTTCTCTTTCTGGTGCATCCACTTGAGGAATTCCTTGGCCGCCTTCTGGTTCTTCGAGTACTTCATGACGGAGTGTTGGAAGGCGCCGTAGAGGGCGAATTGCCCCCCCGGTCCCTTCGGGAGCAGGGCCTCGTGCTCGATGTCCTGGTAGAGAGGCTCGCCCTTCTCGTCCTTGAGCTTGTCCTTCTGCCGCTTGGCCACGATGTAGATGGAGGCGCCGTTGAGGGTGGCCGAGATGTCGCCGGAATGGAAGGCGCGGTTATTGTTCGTGTCGTCCCATGCCAGCCCGCCCTCGTCGCAGGCGTCCTTCCAGAAGGCCTGCATGAACTTCACCGACTCGATGGCGCCCTTGCTGTTGATGACGACCTTCTTGCCCGACTTGTCCACCTCGGCGCCGCCGAAATCCCAGAGAAGGGGATAGGCAAAGGTCGGCGGATCGCCGAAGCTGTGGCCGAGGGCCTGGCCCACCGGCTTGCCTTTGGCCTTGAGCTTCTTGCCCACCTCGCGCCACTCGTCCCAGGTCTTGGGGAACTCCTTGACGCCGATCTCTGCGTGCCAGGACCGCCGGTAGGCGATGGCGTTACCGCCCGTGCCGTGGGGGACGGCCAGCCAGCGATTGCCGACCTTGGCGGTGCTGGAGAACACGTCGTAGTAGCCGCCCTGCGCCTTGCCGATGGGCTCGGCCACGTCCGTGACGTCCACGAGGCCGTTGGCATAGAGATGCGGCCAGTTCCAGAGCATCTGGATGATGTCGGCGCCGCTGCCGGACTGGATGGCGGCGGTGATGCGGGCCTGGAGGTCGTTGGCGTTGATGAACTCGAAGGTGACCTCCGCCCCGAGCGCCTTCGAGGCCTCCGGCGCCTGGCGCTTGAGCTCCACGTCCGCCTCCGGGATGAAGTCCACCCAGCGCAGGATGTGGATCTTGGTGCCCTGGGCGAAGGCGGGCGCGCGCCGCGCGGCCAATATCCCCTCCACACCGGCTGCACCGAGCGCCGCCGCCGCAGACCCTGCGACAAACTGTCGACGCGTCAAGTGGGACGCTACCCTCTGACCATCTCGCTCTCGAGTCGTCATCGACCCTCCTCGCCACGCCCTCGCGGCGCTCCTGACAGGTCCACTCCGAGCGCCGGCTTTGCCGGCGCCTCTTGGGGGGAGGCAGGGCGAGAGCGAGCCGCACGGCTCGCTCCGCCCGTCGGAAGGGGGGCAAAGCCCCCCTCCGAGTTTAAGCCTCGTAGATCTTCTTGAGCTCGCCTTCCGCCCACTTCACGGCGTCCTCGGCCTTCATGCCCTGGACGCCCTTGGCATACATGTCGGTCACAATGTATTTCGTGAAAGTCTCCGTGGCCTTGGCCGTGGACGGCCCGGCATAGCCGAAGAGACGCGTGTTGCGCGCCGCCGTCCGGAACATCTTGAGGGGCTCGTCGAGCTTGCCCCACATGGGGTCGTTTTCCCACTTCTTGGTGCCGCCGACGCTGTATCCCTCCTGGGTGGTGAACCACTTGCCGTAGTTCTCCGGCTTGTGGAGCCAGCGGAGGAAATCCTTGGCGAGCTTCTGGTGCTTCGAGTACTTCATGACGGCGTGCGACTGGTTGAGGAAGAGCAGGTACGCGCCCGCGGGGCCTGAGGGCAGCGGGGCGTGGCCGATGTCCTGGAACAGGGGCTCGCCCTTGTCGTCCTTGAGCTTCTCCTTCTGCCGCTTGGCCACGATATAGATGCTGGCGCCGTTGAGGGTGGCCGAGATCTCCCCCGCATGAAAGGCGCGGTTGTTGTTCGTGTCGTCCCACGCCAGCCCCCCCTCGTCGCAGCACTCCTTCCAGAAGCCCTGCATGAACTTGACCGACTCGATGGCCCCGCTGCTGTTGATCACGACCTTCTTGCCGGTCTTGTCCGTCTCGGCGCCACCGAAGGCCCAGAGCATCGTGTAGGTGAAGGTGGGCGCGTCGCCGAAGGTGTGGCCGAGAGTCTGGCCATACGGCTTGCCCTTCTTCTTGAGGATGGCGAAGAGCTTTCGGGTATCGTCCCACGTCTTCGGGTACTCGCTCGCCCCGGCGTCCTTCAGCCACGACTTGCGATAGGCGACGGCGTTGCCGACGATGGAGTGCGGGACGCTGAGCCACTTGCCGTTGACGTTGCACGAGGGCGGGAACACGTCATAGAACCCACCCTCGGCCTTGCCGAGCTCGCCGGCCACGTCGGACACGTCGGAGACGGCGCTCTGGTACAGATGCGCCCAGTTGTACTGGAAGTTGAAGATGTCGGCTCCGGCTCCCGACTGGATGGCCGCTGTGATGCGCGGCTGGAGGTCGTTGGCGTTGATGGTCTCGAACACGACCTCCGCCCCGAGCGCCTTGGAGGCCTCCGGCATCTGGCGCTTCAACTCGACGTCGGACTCGGGGATGAAGTCGACCCAGCGCACCCAGTGCAACTTCGTGCCCTGGGCAAAGGCCGGGGCTCGTCCCGACGCGAGAATGCCCTCGAGGCCCGCTGCCACACCCGCGGCCACGCCGGTGCGCTTGATGAAGGTCCGGCGATCCAGCTGAGAGCCGTCCGTGGACGCCTCCTCGTGATTGTCCGTCGTCATTGACCAAATCCTCCAGGGCTAGTGAAACCGTCGATGGGGTGGGGCTGTTCCTGCGGATCGAGCCGGCAAGCGGAGAGTGTCGGAGCCGAAAGCTCGGCGGCGATATGGGACCTCGTGAAGGGCATCAAATGATCTCGAAGTGGTGAGAAATCCGGCACAAATCGTGCTTTTCTAGCAGGAAAAGACGAATGTGTCAACGGCCCCGGCCTCTCGACGCGATCACACGGCATGGCTCGACGCGTCAAGACGTCCCATCACGCCGGCGGGGGCGCGCAGGCTCGTGGCGAGAACGAAGGCCATCCCGCCGATCAGGCCCGACGCGACGAAGAGCCAGGCGTACGTGCCCAGCGTGTCGTGGATGGCGCCGCCCGCATAGGAGCCCAGCCCCATCCCGATGCAGGAGATGAAGAAGATGAAGCCGTAGGCGGTGCCCACGCCGCGCTCACCGAAGTACTCACGCGTGATCACGGCGTAGAGCGGCATCGCGCTGCCATAGGCGACGCCGAAGATGGCCGCGAGCCCGTACACCGACCCATGGCTGCGCGCGAAGAGATACAGAAAGATCACGCTCGCCTGGAGAGCGAGCGCCGCGAGCATGGTGCGCTTGACCCCGACGCGGTCGGCGACGATGCCGGTCCCCACCCTGCCGAAGATCGACGTGAGCCCGGAAAGACCGAGAGCGCCCGCTGCTGCCAGGGCAGGCACGCCCTGATCGATGGCATGGGAGACCATGTGGAAGATCGGTCCCGAGTGCGCGGCGCAGCATCCGAAGTGGGTGAACACGATGGCCCAGAAGGGCCAGCGGGCAAAGACGCTCCGTGCCCGCGCCGGGCGGCCGGCCCAGGCGGAGGCCTGGGTGAGGCCGCCGGCGCGGTCTCTGAGGAGCAAGGCGGCGGGGATGACCACGAGCGCGGAGAGCTCGGCGAGCACGACGAAGGCCGTGCGCCAGTCGAAGGAGTCGATGAGCCAGCGTGACAGGGGCGAAAGAGCGAG
>Ga0209056_10006854_pt1 | contig 11755 bp, 14 predicted proteins | sample GraSoiAngelo_114_FD_185876 | JGI IMG/M metagenome (GOLD analysis project Ga0209056, IMG submission 185876) | Grasslands soil microbial communities from the Angelo Coastal Reserve, California, USA - 14_0903_13_40cm (SPAdes) (version 2) | ecosystem: Environmental > Terrestrial > Soil > Grasslands... | reverse complement strand
GGTACTGGCCTTCGTCAACGGCATGGGCGGCACGCCGCTTATCGAACTCTACGTCGTCGCCAACGCCGTCAACCGCTACTTGCAGAAAGAAGGGATCAAACCTGCCCGCTGGCTGGTCGGCTCGTACATCACCTCGCTCGAGATGGCGGGTTGCTCGGTGACGCTCTTGAAGCTCGACGCGGAGACGACCAAATTCTGGGATGCGCCAGTTCATACGCCGGCGCTTCGCTGGGGTGTCTGACCCGCTGACATGGCAGTGAGCAGCGCCCAGATCTACAACTGGCTCGAACGCTATGCCGGCATCGTCGCCGAGCAAAAGCAATACTTGACCGGCCTGGACGCGGCCATTGGCGATGGCGATCACGGGATCAACATGGACCGGGGCTTTCAGACCGTGCTGGTCAAGCTGGCCCCGGTCCGCGACAAGGACGCCGGCACGCTGCTCAAGACGACCGGAATGGCGCTGGTCGGCTCGGTAGGCGGCGCCGGCGGACCGCTCTACGGCACGTTCTTCCTGCGCGCCGGCGCGGCGCTCGATGCGAAGACCGAGGTCTCCGACGCGGAGTTCGTCGAGGCCCTCGAGGCCGGGCTCAAGGGCGTGCAGGAGCGCGGCAAAGCGAACCGGAACGACAAGACGATGGTGGACGCGTTGGCGCCGGCCTTCGAACGGGCACGCCAATACCTCGGCGAAGGAGCGCCGCTGGAAGAAGTGCTGGCCGCGGCGGCAGACGCGGCTGAGGAAGGGATGAAGGCGACGATCCCGCTGAAAGCGTTGAAGGGACGGGCCAGCTACCTCGGCGATCGCAGCATCGGCCATCAGGACCCCGGCGCGACATCGTCCTACCTGATGCTGCGGGCGCTGAGCGACAGCCTGGCGGCGCTCCCACAGCGGGCAACCACGACAACCACGTAAGGAGGACTGGGATGGCGGAGAAAAGTACGCGGCAGCCGTCGATCAGGGCACCACGGGGACGCGCTTCATGGTGTTCAGCCACGACGGCAAGGTCGTGTCGTCCGATTACCTCGAGCACGAGCAGATTTATCCCAAGCCCGGCTGGGTCGAGCATAACCCGATGGAGATCTGGGAAAAGACCCAGCGCGTAATCAAGGGCTCGATGCAGAAGAAAGGGATCAAGGCCGACGAGATCTCGGGCATCGGGATCACCAACCAGCGTGAGACCACCGTGGTCTGGGAGAAGAAGACCGGCAAGCCGGTCTACAACGCGATCGTCTGGCAGGACACCCGCACCCGTGACATCTGTCAGCGCTTGATCGATGACGGCGTCGAGCCCACGGTGAAGAGTAAGACCGGGCTCGTCGTGGCCACGTACTTCTCCGGGCCGAAGATCCAGTGGATCCTGGACAACGTGTCTGGTGCGCGGGCGGCGGCGGAGCGCGGGGACCTGGCGTTCGGCAACATCGATACCTGGGTCACCTGGTGGCTCACGGGTGGGCCCGAGGGTGGGGCGCACGTCACCGACTACAGCAACGCGTCCCGGACGATGTTGATGGACCTAAAGACTCTGGACTGGGACCAGGAGCTGCTGGGCAAGATCAAGGTCCCGCGGGCCATGCTGCCGCAGATCCGACCCTCGAGCGACAAGAAGTTCTACGGCCAGACCAAGGCGAACGGCGCGGTGGGCGGTGTCGTCCCGGTCTGTGCGGACCTGGGCGACCAGCAGGCGGCGCTGTTCGGGCAGACCTGCTACTCGGTCGGTGAGGCGAAGAATACCTATGGCACCGGCAACTTCATGTTGCTCAACACCGGGACTTCGCCGGTCCCGTCGAAGAGTGGCCTGTTGACGACGGCGGCCTACGGCCTGGAGCAGGGCAAGTGCGTGTATGCCCTGGAGGGCTCGATCGCCATCACCGGCGCGGCCATCCAGTGGCTGCGCGACAACCTGGGGCTGATCAAGGATGCGGCCGAGACCGAGGAAATCGCCAAGTCCGTCGAGGACTCGGGCGGCATCTACTTCGTCCCGGCGTTCTCCGGGTTGTTCGCCCCGCATTGGGATATGTACGCCCGCGGAGCGGTGGTGGGACTGACGCGTTACGTCAATCGCGCCCACCTGGTCCGCGCCACGCTGGAGTCGATCTGCTATCAGACCAAAGAAGTCGCCGACGCTATGGAGGCGGACTCGGGCGTCAAGCCGACCACCGTCAAGGTCGACGGTGGGGCGGTAAAGAACGACTTCCTGATGCAGCTGCAGGCCGACATTCTCGGCGTCGACGTCATCCGGCCCACCGTACAGGAGACGACCTCGCTGGGCGCCGCCTACGGCGCCGGGCTGGCGACCGGGTTCTGGAGCACCCTGGACGAGTTGCGGAAGAACTGGCAGGTGGACAAAGTCTTCAAGCCCAAGTCCACCGAGCAGCAACGCGCGGAAGGATTGGCGGGTTGGAAGAAGGCGGTACAACGGACGCTGCATTGGGTCGAGAAGGAGCCGGCCAAGGAACCGGTCGGTGCGGCCACGAAGTCCTAAACAGCCCAGTAGGATGAGGGGAAAGGGCCGCCGTGGTCCTTTCCCCTTTCTGTTGAATGCCTGATACCACGACCGGAGTTGTCGTCATCGGCGGCGGGTCAACGGGCGCAGGGGTGCTCCGCGACCTGTCGCTGCGCGGCATCGATGCGCTGCTGGTCGAGAAGGGCGACCTTGCCTCGGGCACCACCGGACGCTCGCACGGCCTGCTGCATTCGGGCGGGCGCTACTGCGTCAACGACCTGGCCGCCGCCATCGAGTGCGTCGAGGAGGGCCGAATCCTGCGTCGCATCGCAAAGACCACGATCGAAGATACCGGCGGCTACTTCGTCTCGGTCTCCGAGGAGGATCTGGCCTGGGAGCCTCGTTTCGTCGAGGGCTGCGGCAAAGCGGGGATTACCTGTGAGCGGATCTCGGTCGAGGAGGCCCGCCGGCGCGAGCCGGCCCTGTCGAAACACGTCCGTACCGTCTTCTGGATTCCTGAAGACGGCCACCTGGACCCCTTCTATCTGGTGATGGGCAATGTCGAATCCGCGCGTCGCCGGGGAGCGCAGGCGCGCACCTATACGGAGGTCACCGGCTTCACTCGCGATGGCAACCGGCTGACCGGCGTGCTGACGCGCGACACGATGACGGGAGAAGAGACCAGCATCGGCTGCAAAGCCGTGATCAACGCAACCGGCGCCTGGGCAGGCTTCGTCGCCCGGCTGCTCGAGGTCGAGGTCAAGGTCGTCCCGGTCAAGGGCGTCATGGTCGTTCTCTCGCATCGGGTGGCGCATGCGACGATCAATCGCTGCCACAAGCCTGGGGACGGCGACATCATCGTCCCGGCATTGAGTGTCGCGATCCTGGGGACGACGTCGGCCAGGGTCCCGCACCCCGAAGTGTTGCCGATCGAATGGGACGAGGTACGCCACATGATCGAGGAAGGGGCGCTTATGGCGGATGGCGTGAGCACCGCCCGGGCGATGCGGGCCTATGCGGGCGTACGGCCGCTCTATGACCTTGGCGCCGAGGCCGAAGGCCGCGAGATGAGCCGCAACTTCGCGGTGATCGATCATGAAGAGCGCGACGGCATCGCCGGATTCGCCAGCATCGTCGGCGGCAAAGTCACGACCTACCGGCTGATGGCCGAGCGCGTCACCGACCTGGTCGCCCGGTGGCTTGGGGTGACGACATCGTGTACGACTGCGGAAGTCCCGCTCAACGATCGCGATGACGAGCTGGATCAGCTGCGCCACCGTCCGGCGCAACTGGGCGTCCCCAAGCCGCACGGCGACGAGCTCTCACTTCAGCCACTGGTCTGCGAGTGTGAGCTGGTCCGGCCGCAGGACGTCGCGCCCTGGTTCGAGGATGCCGCCGTCCGCACGCTCGAAGACATTCGCCGCCGCACGCGGACCGGTATGGGTCCCTGCCAGGCTGCCATCTGCTCGTATCGGCTGGCGGGCCGACTGGTCACCGACCGCCACCAGGACGGGCCGACGGCGACCCGGGCGATGGCCGATCTGCTGGAAACGCGCTGGCGCGGTGTCCGGCCTGTGTTCTGGGGCAGTCAGCTGCGGCAGGCCCAGGTCACCGCCGGCCTGCACCTGGAGCTCTTCAACCTCGACCGCCAACTCATGTTTCAATCACAACCTCCTTCGGACGCACTCCTCCCTCCCCCGCTCCCGGGGGAGGGTCGGGGAGGGGGCGAGGAAGCGCATGCGCCTGAGGTCGCCAGTAAGCGATGAAGGCCGACGTCGCGGTCGTCGGTTCCGGGCTTGCGGCGCTGATCGCCACGCGCAGCCTGCAGAAGGCGGGGCGCAACCCGGTGCTGATCTGGCCCGGATTGTCATCGCTGTACTTCGTCTATGCGACGGTCGACGTCCTCGGATACAGCGATGCCACCTCGCTCCAACCGGTGGAGCACCCCGGGACCGGCGTTGCCGCCTTGATCGCCGATCATCCGGATCATCCCTATGCGCGCGCCGGTCTCGATGCGCTGGGCGACGGCATCGCGCTTCTCATGGAATGGCTCGAGGAGGCTGGATTCAGGTGGCGGGGAAGCCTCGATCGCAACCTGCTCCTCCCCACCGCCACCGGGACACCAAAACCCAGCTGTCTTTATCCGGAGTCGATGGCCGCCGGGGACCTCGGCCGCGATGAGCCAATTGTCTTGTGCGGGTTCGAAGGCTACGAGGATTTCGTGCCTGAGCTCGCCGCCTCGAATCTGTCGAGGTCCTGGGGACGGGGCGACCAATCCGTCCGGGCCATCCGCGTTTCGCTACCGGGATTTGAACCGGGAAAGATGTTTACCTCGATCGACATTGCCCGAAATCTCGAAAATGATGCGTTCCGCCGCGAGGTCGCCCAGCAGATTCGTGGTAAGGCGAGCCGCGGTGGTGACCACGTCCGCGTCGGCCTGCCGGCCGTTCTCGGCCTCACCCACGACACGGATGTCTATGAGCGATTCCAGAGCGAGCTCGGCCACCCCATCTTCGAGATTCCGACCCTTCCTCCGTCCGTGCTCGGGCTTCGGCTCTTCGATCGCCTACGCAAGCATCTCCAGGAAACCGGCGTCGAGATGATCTGGGCAGCTCCAGCCCACGAGGCGGAGGTCAGCGATGGGCAATGCCGTCGCATCTATCTCAAGTCGGCCGGCCGTGAGCACCCGATCGACGCTCGCGCCTACGTCCTGGCGCTCGAGGACATGGTCGACGGCGCGCTGCGGGCGGGTGTCCATTCCGTGGTCGACCCCTTCTTTCACCAATCGCTCGCCCATCACGCGGTGCCAACCGAGCGGACCGATGAATCGCTGTTCAAGCCCCAGCCATTCGCGTCCATCGGGTACGCGGTCACCGATCGGCTGCAGCCCGCCGCCGGCGATGGCCATCCGCTGGCGAGCAACCTCTTCGTGGCCGGAGGCGCGATCGCCGGTTATGACCCGACTGGAACGAAGTCGCGCGGCGGGCTGGCGATTGCCACGGGACATCGCGCCGCGCAGGAGGCGATGGCGGCATGATCACGGAAGAAATCGAACCCTTCTCCGACACCGTCGAGGAAGAGGCGCCTGTAGAAGCCTGCACCAAATGCACCGCCTGCAATACGGTGTGCCCGGTGGCGCGTTCGACAGAAATCTTTCGAGGCCCCAAGTCCCTCGGACCGGAATCCGAGCGCTACCGTTCCCACCAGGAAACCGCGGTCACCGCCGGCCTCGATCTATGCTCCGGTTGCAAGCTCTGCGAACTGACCTGCCCCTCCCAGGTGACCATCCAGGAATACATCCGGCGCGCGCAGAGCAAGGGCGCCGACGAGAAGGGCCGCACGCTTCGCGATTGGGTGCTCGGCCATACGCGGTTGCTCAGCACCTTCGGTAGCATGACGGCTCCGCTGGCAAACCTGGGAAACCGAAATCCGTTGGTTCGGCTGCTGATGGAAAAGGTCGTCGGGATTCATCGCAACCGTCCCCTGCCTCGCTACCAGTGGCTGACCTTCGAACGGTGGATGAAACGACATCCGCGACGGGCTCAGGCGCGCCGCACGGTTGCCTATTTCTACGGTTGCTGGGTCGACTTCAACGAACGCAGGCTCGGAGAGCAAGTGGTCGCCGTGCTGGAGCGCAACGGCATCGAGGTCATGATTCCCAAGCAGAAGTGCTGCGGAATCCCCGCGGTCGTCAACTCGAACATGAACCTGGCCCGAAAGTACGGGGCGGAAAACGTTCGGCGTCTCAATGAGCTGCCCGACGGCGTGGACATCATCGCCAGCTCAACGTCTTGCGGGCTGATGCTCAAACACGACTATGCCCACCTGCTCGAGATCAAGGATGCCGAAAAAGTTGGGACACGCGTCTACGACATTTGCGAGTACTTGTGGATGTTGCATGAGGCCGGCGAACTTGACGTTGACTTCCAACCCGTCCCCATGCGGCTCCTCTATCACGCACCATGTCACCTGAAGTCCCACGGCATTGGGTATCCGGCGATGCGCCTGCTGCGCCTGATCCCCGGAGTGCAGCTCGAAGAAGTTGATGAGGGATGCTGCGGGATCTCAGGAACCTTTGGCATGAAGGTCGAGAAGTACGATCTCTCGATGAAGATCGGCAGCCGGCTATTCGAGGCGGTCAAGGCGGCTGGTCGCGATTCCGTGCTGGCGGACTGCGAGACCTGCCGGATGCAGGTCGAACACGGCACGGGCGCCCGGTCCGCGCATCCCATTGACATCGTGGCGAGGGCGTATGGCCACCGTTAGCCTGGTCCTGGTCTCCCACAGCCGGCAACTGGCAGAGGGCGTTCGAGAGCTGGCGGCGCAGATGACCCAGGGGAAGGTCAAGATCGCGATCGCCGGCGGAACAGCTGACGGCCGGCTTGGCACGGACGCGACCGCGATTCTCGCCGCCATTCAAGATGTCCGTGGAGCGGAAGGCGTACTGATCCTGGTCGACTTGGGCAGCGCCGTGCTCAGCACCCAGATGGCGATCGAGCAACTTCCCGACGGCCCCGGTCGCGTGCTCGTGAGCAATGCCCCCTTCGTCGAAGGCGCCGTGATCGCTGCCGTGCAAGCCTCCATCGAGAGCGACCTCGAGGGTGTCGCGGCGGCGGCGCTCGGCGCCCGCGAGATGGAGAAGGTAACCGGCTAGGCGATGGCGGATACATCCGAGCGCGAAGCACGCCGCCAGGCAAACTTTGCGCACGCCCGTAAGACATCTCCCCTACCGGCTGCGATCACGGATATCGCGCTCCCCGGCGGACTTCAACTGGATGATGACGAGTTCGTCGTGCGTACCGCGAAGGATTGGGGAGTCTCGGTCAAGCCTCTCGTTCTCACCACCCGTCGCCTGATCTGCCCAAGCGATCTATCGGGTCGCGCGGTGGCTGCGATTGGGCTTGCCGATGTCCAGGACGTCCAGCTCCGAAAGCACTGGATCGGGTTCGCCACCATCGTGGTGAACGTTGCCGACCAGCCGCAGGCCTCGTTCCCCGCCCATATCAACGGGGCTCGGATTCGGGCGGACATCCAGGCCATGGTCGACGCCACTCAGCGGTCGGCCGCGCCCCGGCTATCCGTGGTCAGCCCGCCGCCACCAGCCGCGGACCGCTACGAGCGGTTGCGTCAGATCGGCGAGCTGCGATCCTCCGGCGTGCTGACCGAGGCCGAGTTCGCGGAGGAGAAAGCGCGGATCCTCAAAGAGCCGTAGCCGGAGCCGCCGCCACATCGCTGGAACGCCGGCCGCTGGGCCGAACCGGCCTGTCGGTGACGCCCATCGGGTTCGGACTCGCGGCCGTCGGCCGGCCCGGATACATCACCCTTGGCCGCGATCACGACCTCGGCACGGACCGGAGCGTGGAAGCGTTGGAACGGCGCTCGCATCAGGTGCTCAGCGCCGCTTACGACGCGGGCATCCGGTACTTCGATGCCGCCCGGTCGTACGGGTTCGCCGAGCGGTTCCTATCGTCGTGGCTTCAGCTTCGCCGGCTCACGCCCAGCGATCTCACGGTGGGATCGAAGTGGGGCTATACCTACGTCGGCGATTGGCACGTCGATGCGAAAGTTCACGAGGTCAAGGACCACTCACTCGCGGCCCTTACCCGCCAGATCACGGAGAGCCGCGCGCTGCTGGGCGATTTTCTCGACCTCTACCAGATCCACTCGGCAACATTGGAGAGTGGGGTTCTCGATGACCAGCGGGTGCTGGCCGAGCTGAACGGGCTGCGCGAGAGCGGGCTCGTCATCGGCCTGTCCGTCAGCGGTCCTCGCCAGTCTGCGGTGATCCGGCGAGCGCTTAACGCTGACGTCGACGGCGTCAATCCCTTCCAGAGCGTGCAGGCCACCTGGAACGTGCTGGAACCGTCCGCGGGAGCGGCGCTGGCCGAGGCCCATGACGCCGGCTGGGGCGTCATCATCAAAGAGGTCCTGGCGAACGGCCGGCTTGCCGCTCGCGACGCGACCGCGATCGCGGCGGCGCTGGCGAACCCGTGGGTCGACACAGTGCTCTCCGGCGCGGTCACTACGGAGCAGTTGCGGAGCAACCTGCGAGCACTCGAGCTCCGTCCCTCGACGGCCGAGCTTTTGGATTTGCTGCAAGGTGCCGAACCGGCCGATCAATACTGGGGGGAGCGCAGCAGGCTTCCCTGGACCTGAGCGAGCCGGTCGCGACGCGACCCCACATGCCTGGCTACGGGGTCCTGGCTGCCCACCAGGGGACCGGACTATTGCCATGGTCGTGGGCACTCGAGCGTCTCGAACGATCGCACGACTACTGGCTGGCGACCGCGGGAGCCGACGGCCGGCCCCACGTGATGCCGGTCTGGGGTGTATGGATCGATGACGCGCTCTGGTTCAGTTCGAGCCGTGGGTCCCGCAAAGCGCGCAACCTCGCCGTTCGACCGCAGTGCGCCATCACCACGGACAACGCCTACGAGCCGGTTGTGATCGAGGGTCAAGCCGAGTTGATCGACCACCCCACGGCCATCGCCAGCTTCGTCGCCCGAACCAATCAAAAGTACGCAACCGAGTATTCCATCGAGTTCTTCAGCTCGCCGTCGAATGCCTGCTTTCGGGTTCGACCGGCCTGGGCGTTTGGCCTCACCGAATCAGACTTCACCGGCTCCCCCACCCGCTGGACGTTTTCGCCCACCACGACCTGATCTTTTGCGCGGCCGATTGCGAACCCTATCTCAATATTGACGCTCCGCCTGCCAGAGGATATTTTCGTCTCGGCAGGAGGACTTCCTGAAGGGGAGGATGCGTTGTGGGACCACTGGCGACCGCCAATCACGAAATCCGTGAGGCCGAGCGCTCGGAGCAGGAGCGCCGGCTTGCCAGGCTCGTCGAGCCGCGACGCCTGACAGACCGGCTCCTCAATCAACTCGAGGAGTTGAATCTCGAGGATGTGCATCTGGTGCCCGACGACTACGAGCCGACTCTGGCCGAGCTGCGCACTCACCTCGCCGGCTGGGCCGGAGTCGAGCGCTCGCTGATCGACCGCCTTCAATCAGGCACAGGGACAGCGGAGCTGATTGAAACGATCTTCAACATCCAGGAGGTTATCTCTCCTCCGACACTACCGCCGGGCACCTTGCCGGTCGACGACCTCGAACTCTAGCGCCGCCGGAACAGAAAGACGTCCGTACGATATGGCAGCGTGATTGGCGTCTGGTCCGCCAGCGCTCTGACTCGGTCTGCTACCGTTGCGCGCTCGTCGTCGCGCAAGGTCGCGATGAAGCTGATCGACAGGACGCGATCGACAAGGCCCTCGACGTCGACCGTCTGCTCGTGGCTGAACTGACGTTCCCCGGCGGGGTCGAAGAGTGCGCTCGCCATCATCGGTTCGCGCCACTGATCGCGTTCATGCCCGGGAGCCCGACCACGACACGGGCGGATGATCTCGTCGATCGCCGCCTGCAGTGGATAGCGCTTATCGCGTCGGTTCCAGATCAGTCCGAGTCCTCCCCCGAGGCGCAACACACGGCGGATCTCGCTCAGCGCCGACGCGCCGTTAAACCAGTGAAACGCCTCCGCCACTGGGAGCCAGGACGGCGATCGTCCGGCCGGGTTCGGTCTGGGGCGCGCCCTGAGTCGGCTGGCGACTCAGGGCGGCCTCCAGCTCCGTTTCCAGTTCCGCTTCATCCACATAGTCGTCGAACCTATATGGCGAGACCCGCACCTGTCGAGACGCGAAACACCAGGGACCGCGTTGGCGAGTTCGACCCGCATGGCCGCCACCGGTTCGATGGCGATGACCCGGGCGCCGGTCCAGCGCATCATCCGGCTGAACTTCCCGGTTCCTGCCCCAAGATCGATGACGGTCGACGCCGGCGTGATGCCGAGCTGGTCAACCATCCAGTCGATGGCGGCCTGCGGGTAACCCGGCCGGCCGCGCTCGTATGCGGCGGCGGCCCGACCGAAGCCTTCGGCCGCCGTCCAATTCACGCTCATCGTGCCAGCCTACGATTTGCCTTGACACCGCCAAACGGCGGTGCTAGCGTCGGCTTGCCGTTTGCGGGGGCACGGACACGCAAGGAGGGAATCGCATGCCGCTATTCATGGACACGCACGAGAAAGTCGATGGCCTCACCGCAGACGCCGTCGCCGGCGCCCATCAACGGGACCTGGAGGTCCAGAAGAAGCACGGGGCTCGCTTCCTGAAGTACTGGTTCAATGAGGGCGCCGGCCGCGTGTACTGCCTGGTTGAGGCACCAACCAAAGAAGCGGCGGAATCGGTTCACCGGGAGGCGCACGGCCTGATGGCGGACGAGATCGTCGAGGTCAAGGAAGGGGCCTAACCGACCCGGAGCCGGCGCGGGAGCGCCGGTTAGGATAGGCGACGTGATCGTCGGCCGCTGGCTCGTGCTCTCGACGGCCGCCCTGATGTTATCCGCCTGCGGAAACGTCGCCAGCACGCCGGTAAAGCCGCCGACCGCGCAAGAGATCCTAGACAAACCTGACAAGGCGAACGTCAGGGATGCCCATTTCACCCTGATGGCGCACATCGTAAGCGGGAATACCGCCTTCGACGCATCCGGCGACGGGATCATCGTCATAAAGCCGCAGCAGGCCTCGCAATTCACGATGCAAACGACGGTTGCTGGTCAAATCCTGAAGTTCCAGGAGATCATCATCGGCGGCAAAGAATACGACCTCTCGCCAGACAATCCGCGCTGGACGGTCAAGTCCAGCACGACGTCCTCCAATCCCAGCTCCTTCAAGGGCACCGATGCCAGCTACCTGGGCGAGGAAGCGCTAAGCCGGGGAAAAGCCTGGCACGTCAAGGCCAAGGACGACAGCGGCAACCCGTTCGAAGCCTGGGTCCGGGAGAGCGACGGCTATCCCCTGAAGTACGCGAGCACAGCGCAGGGGTCGACCTTGACCGCCACCTTTGACCGCTTCAACACCGGCGAGACGGTCAGCGCGCCGCCGGCCTCGGACATCCAGCGATGACCGCGCCGGTCATCGCGCAGCTGACGGCCCTCACCATCAGCGCGGCCGTGCTCGCCGCCTGCGGCGGCCCGGGAGCCCCGCTAGGTCCGCCGAGCCCTAAAGACATCCTGGCGAAGCCCCTTCACGCCAACCTCAAGGACGCCCATTTCATCGTCACCGGCAAGTTCGCGGAGCAGGGGGTGTCGGTGGACCTGGCTGGCGACGGCGAGCTGGTCTATAAGGCGCCCGGCGCCGGCCGGTTCAAGTTCCAGACGACGGTCGCCGGGCAAAAGGTCAGCTACGAGGACATCTCGATCAATGGGAAGGACTACACCTTCAGCGAGCCAGGCACCGGCAAGTGGACCGCGAGGGCGACG
>Ga0209056_10006850_pt1 | contig 11757 bp, 9 predicted proteins | sample GraSoiAngelo_114_FD_185876 | JGI IMG/M metagenome (GOLD analysis project Ga0209056, IMG submission 185876) | Grasslands soil microbial communities from the Angelo Coastal Reserve, California, USA - 14_0903_13_40cm (SPAdes) (version 2) | ecosystem: Environmental > Terrestrial > Soil > Grasslands ... | reverse complement strand
ATACTGCAATTGCCATTTTCGTGATCGCTGCCGTCAGTGATGGTTTGGACGGCTACGTTGCGCGCCATTATAACCAGAGAAGCTCGCTGGGAGTCATTCTCGATCCGCTCGCCGATAAGGGCCTGCTTTTGAGCGGCATAATTACGCTAAGCATCAGCAACTGGAGCGACATTGATCCTGATTATGGAAGGTTCCCGGCGTGGTTTCCCGTTCTCGTCATCTCGCGTGACGCCGTCATCCTGGTGGGCGCAATCGTCCTTTATTTGCTCAATGGCAAGGTTCAGGTGAAACCAAATTGGACCGGAAAAGTGGCGACCGTCTTGCAGATGATCGCGATTGGATGGGTGATGCTACAGCTTCACTTTCTTCCGCTGCTGTATGTAGTTATCGCAGCCGGGGTGTTCACATTCATCTCAGGAATCGTTTACGTCACCGACGGGGTGCGCCAGTTGCAAGCCGAAGGGCACGCGAATGCGACAAAACAGTGAGATCGACGTTTCCGTATAATGAACGACGCTCCGAACAAGCTTCCTGCCGTTGCGATCGTGGGCCGGCCAAACGTGGGCAAATCTGCCCTGTTCAATCGTCTCATTCGGCGAAAAGTTGCCATCGTTCACGATCAGCCTGGAATTACACGCGACAGAATTTCCGCGGTTTGCGCAAGTGGTACACGGCCTTTTGTTCTTTGGGACACCGGCGGCATTTTTGGCGCGGGTGAAGCGGAACTGACCAGGCAGGTTCGCCGCGCCGCCGAGGAAGCGTTTCGCGACAGCGATCTTTTGCTTTTCGTCGTCGATGCAAAAGAAGGTTTGTCGCCGATAGACGAAGAGCTTGCGCGCGTGCTGCGCAAATCTCAAAAACCTGTGATCCTTGTAATCAACAAAATCGACGATGACAAACACGAGCCGTTTGCGGCGGAATTCGATTCGTTAGGCTTCGGATCGAATGTTTTGATCAGCGCAGAACATGATCGGGGCACGCTGGATTTGCTAGACACAGTCGATCGTCTTCTCCCCTCGCCCAATGTTGATTCACGACCCACGAGTCCCGAGTCACTCGCGGTCGCGATTCTCGGCCGGCCAAACGTGGGAAAATCTTCACTCGTCAATTCCATCGTGCGCAGCGAACGCGCGATTGTGAGTGAATTGCCAGGAACGACGCGCGATACCGTTGACGTTCTTTATGAGCGCGGCGGGCGCGCGTTCGTTTTCATCGACACGGCGGGAATTCGCCGACGCGGGAAGCAATCAACTTCAGTTGAGATCTTCAGTGCAATGCGCGCAGAACGGAGCGTCCGCCGGGCCGACCTTTGCATTCTGATTGTTGATCTCACAGCGGGCGTAACTGCGCAGGACAAACGAATCGCTGGATTGATTCAAGCAGCGCAGAAGCCGGCGATGATCATTTTGAACAAATGGGACCTGGTTAAACCAAACCGCAATCAAAAGCAGACCATCACCAAACTCGTGGAGGTCGCGCGTCAGCGAATTTTCTTTCTGGATTATGCGCCGGTGCTAATTACGTCGTCGTTAACTGGAGAACACGTCAGCAAATTGTTTGGGTCGATCGAAAAAATCCAACGCGCCGCACGGCAGCACGTCAGTACTGGAGTTCTAAACCGATTACTGCGGCAGGCATTTGAAGCGACCCCCCCACCGATCATTAGAGCGCGGCGCCTCAAACTTTTTTATGCTGCGCAATCGAAAGGCAAAGAAGGTCAGCAGCTGCGGCCTCCGGAGTTCGTCCTTTTCGTAAATGATCCTCGATTACTGAATCAAACGTACCAGCGCTATTTGGCTTCTCGCCTCCGCCAGGCGCAACCTTTTCCAGGGTTACCGATCATTCTCACGCTACGTCCCCGCGCCCAGAGTGCGAGGCCAACATCACGCTTGCGAGCGAAATAAAGGCTTACTCCGGCTCCTGGCGATAGGGAAGGCTTTCGCGAAGTGATGTAAGAATGATTTCGCTCAGCTTGACGGCATCATTGTCGGCGGAGGACCGCGCGTCATTGAGCGCTTCTTCGGCTACGCTGATTGCCCGCGGAAAATCTCCCGCCTCAGCATAAGCCGCAGCCAGGGTATCGAGAAGAGCGGGGATCCGACGTTCGGTCAGAGCACAAGCGTGTTCCGCGAGGCGAACTGCCTCGGTCCCATCGCGCGATTTCGAATCGGGATACGTCGCAAGCAACCACGCAAGTTCATCCAGCATTCGTGGTGAGTCCGGCGCATTTGCAGCGATGTCGCGGAGTCGCTGCAATCCATCCGGGTCTCTGGCCAATGACAGGAGAATCTGGCGCAATTGTGCATGGGCTTGTTCAGCTTCGGGCCGTAACATCATCACGTAACCAAAGTGCTGCGCTGCCGATGTAAGATCGCCGGTTTCTGCCAGTGCCACACTTAGGGCGGAATGAGCAGCGGCGTCATATGGAGTCACAGCCAGCCATTCGCGTCCAAGATCGCTCGCTTCGCCGTAGCGGTGTGATTCGACAAAACAATTCATCAGGAACTGCTGGGCCGAAGAATTCTCCGGACCGAGCTCGATTGCACGCCGCGCTTCCGCGATTGCGCGCTCGGGGTCACTACGTTTTGCCGAAACGGCTAGATCCAAGTGGACAGAAGAATTGGTGGGATTCAGTTCAACCGCGCGCTCGGCTTCCTTGATGGCTTCCTGGTCTTCTCCCAGCTCGCTCAAGCTCAGTGCATGAAGCCCGCGCGCGGTCGCATTCGCGGGATCTGCTTCTACGGCTTTAAGTGCTTCGGAGGCGGCGCGGTCGATCTGATTATCGGTGCCCAAGGTTTTTGCGGCATAAAGATGCTGCGGCACTGAAAGAACAATCCAATAAGTGGCGAAACTGTTCATCGTCCAAATGAGCAAAAGTGCAGCAAGAACAAATCGATGACGTTTACTGCCGTGTGTCAGCGTTTCCCAACCCAGCGCGCCAAAGAAACAAAGCGGCGTGAGAGCTGACAACCCGTAGAACGCTTTTGCTTGTGCGTACGAGGGAACTTTGAGAGTCATAAAAATTAAGCCGAGCACGAGTACTGCCCAGAAACCAAGTAACACGAACAATTGGCCGGAAGGTTTTCGAATAAACCGAACGATCGCGGCGACGACGCCTACGAGAATCAACGCCGTGGGAATCACCGCCCACAAATAACCGGCTACCATTGGCTGCCGGTTCCAGGCGAAGCTCAGGCTCGACGCGCCGCCGCATAATGCGTCACCCCATAGCGTAGAATAGATTCCGTCGGCAAATCCGGCGAAACCGCTGAAGAGTGGATGCGCCAACGATCGGCCGAAACGAAGGTAATCAGTCGCAGTGTGATAACCGGGGTCCTGCCACCAGGTGAATCCGCTGACTACATCCCAGTTGCCAAGGAGCGGCGTACCGAACCTCAGCCAGATGCGCGCGTAATGCCAGCCGCATACAGTAAGACAAATCGCAAGCAGTAGCCCGAGGTTGCGCAGCGAGATTGCGAGTCGCACTCGCGCGTAAGCGAGCTTCCCGGCGATTGCAGCAATCGCGATGGGAAGTAGCAAAACGGTGGTCGCTTTCGCCAGCATCGCTGCGCCAAGCGTGAATCCGAGCCAGGCGAACTGCGACACGCGCGGCGTATCGCTCTTCAGCAGTCGCAAACATACATATAGCGTCGCTGTAGCCAGAGTGGCGGCCAGCATTTCATTCGTCACATACTGCGCGAGATACATGTGCATCGGCAGAAATGCTGCGAGCAAAAGTCCGACGAACGCGGTTCGCGCAGGAAACAAAAGCCGTAAACTAAGAAAAACAAAGACGAATTGGGCGATGCCCAAGAACGCGCCGATCAAACGCAGTAATAAAATCGACGTAGGATCGTTGATCGACAGTTTGCACGCTGAAAGGCTGGCCGCCGCAATCAAGTAATAGAGCGGCGGCTGATACATTTCCCAGCCTTCACTCGCCAACGGCAATGCTCGGTGTTCCTGGATGTAGTTGATGTATTTGAGATGCTCCTTCGCGTCGAAGCCGGCGTGAAACGGCAACAGCCGCGAATTATTCCAGAATAACAGCAACCAGAGGCCGGCTAGGACGAGCAAGAGCGTTTTTTCCAGCCATCGTGTTGTGCAGTTCTTAAGGCTGAGGTTCCAGATAAAGACGGCTACAGAAGCGATTGCAATGAGAACTATCCAGAAAGGCCAAACTTTTTGCAGCGTATCAAACGTGCCTTCCCCGCCAGCAATGGAATTACCGGGCCCTGGAGTCTTCGCCGCCGCGGCCAACGCGGCATGACGCCATGAAGAACCGGCAAACGATACTTCCCAAGTTCTGTCGCTGCGCAAGCTTAGTTGATCCGTATTCAAAGTAAGCCACAGCGCCGGGGGTCCATTATGATTAAAGACGCGAGCTTCGATCACGTTACTGCCTCCCTGTAATTGCCCGGTAACGTCGACGCTCACAATCTCTTTCCAATTGCGATTCGACGGAAAGCGAACGGCTACGCCATTGATTCTTACGTCGGCGCGCCGCATTGAGCGAACGCCCAAACGCGCGGTCGCCGGTCGATCCGTCAGAATAAACTCGCGCCGGAATATTGCGTCGAGACTGGCGAACCAATGCGCGTGGGTGTCAACTGCAACAGGAAAGACTATCCACTCGGCTCGTTTATCACGGCTCAAAAAATTGATGGCCGGATCATTCCAGGCGATCCATGCAAGGACCGACATCGCGACACCTGCAAACGCGGCTACCCCAATCGCTCGATGCCATGGCTTGAGAAGGAACATTGCGATCTAAACGTTTAGCATTATTCTGCCGCTGCGCTCACGCGACTAGACCGGGAGGATTCGTGAGCGAAATGAGCAGAAATTCAGCAGGTTGCGGCACGTTTGATCGAACGTTCTCCCAGGCCTGCGTGTCTCACGAGTCCGTATGAAATCTACGCAGGAAATTACGCAGGAAGTTCGGGAGCTGGGCCAATGGATTCCGGGGCTCCGCCAACAGGTCGGTCACGTGATCATAGGCCAGAAATATTTGGTGGATCGTCTCCTCCTCGGGCTGCTCGCTAATGGTCATCTCCTGCTCGAAGGCGTCCCGGGGCTAGCCAAGACGCTCACGGTGAAGACGATGGCCGCCTGTATCCAGACCGGTTTCCAAAGATTGCAATTCACGCCAGATCTTTTGCCTGCAGATCTAATCGGCACTCTCATTTACAATCCGCGGACCGGGGAATTTACCACCAAGCTCGGCCCGATCTTTTCCAATCTAATCCTGGCCGACGAAATAAATCGCGCACCAGCCAAGGTACAAAGCGCGCTGCTTGAGGCGATGCAAGAGCGGCAAGTCACCATCGGCGAGCAAACCTATCCTCTTTCCGATCCGTTTCTTGTTTTGGCGACGCAAAACCCGATTGAACAGGAAGGAACTTATCAACTGCCGGAAGCGCAGCTCGACCGTTTCATGTTCAAATTGAACATTGGTTATCCCCAAAAGTCCGAGGAGCGAAACATTCTCGACTTGATGGCGACTTCCTCGCCGGATTTGCGAGTTGATCCAGTGGTTGATCCGAAGCAAATCATCGCTGCCCGGGACGTGGTTAACAGCATTTACATCGATGACCGCGTGAAGGATTACATTGTGGACGTCGTCTGGGCGACGCGTGAGCCCGCAGCCTATAACTTACGACTCGAAGGGCTCATTCGTTACGGAGCTTCACCACGTGCGACGATCTATCTTGCGCTGGGCGCTCGGGCTCATGCGTTTCTGAACGGCCGGGGCTACGTCACGCCGCAGGACGTCAAAAGCATTGGCCCCGACGTGTTGCGACACCGCATCATTGTTAGCTACGAAGCCGAGGCAGAAGCAGTGACCAGCGAGACGATTATTGAGAGAATATTTGCTGGATTGCCGGTGCCGTGATGAGGACCAACAGTGAGAAGTGATTGGTGAGAAGTGAGAAGTCGCTACAGTGATTGCGAGATCGTTTCGGGATTTGAAAGTCTACCAGGCAGCTCGAAATGCAGCAGGAACCATATTCGTCTTGAGTCGCGAATTTCCCGTCGAGGAACGTTATTCCTTAACGGATCAGATTCGGCGCAGCTCACGGGCTATTAAAGCAATGATTGCTGAGGCGTGGGGCCGACGGCGCTATAGGGCCGTGTTTGTTAACAAGCTCGATGAGGCACTCGGCGAAGCCACTGAGACCCAGTCCTGGTTAGATGACGCGCGAGATTCTGGCTATGTTCTTCCTGAGCAATTCGACCCGCTTGATTCCCAATACGTTTCGATAGGGAAAATGCTTTCGCGAATGATCGATCGGGCCGACGACTTCTGTAAGCATTCTCCAGCAACGGATTATCGAGGGATTTCACGCGTAGAAGAGAATGACTCGACGAGCGAACAGTCATCCAACATCGACGAATTTTTCGCATAATCACTTTTCACTTCTCACCAATCACTTCTCACTTCCGATGGAACCAGCGGAGATTCTCAAAAAAATCCGGACTCTCGAGATAAAGACGAGAGGGCTCGTCGAGACCGCGTTCGCCGGCGATTACCACAGTGTTTTCAAAGGCCGGGGAATGAATTTTGAAGACGTGCGTGAGTATCAGCCCGGCGACGAAATTCGCGCGATCGACTGGAACGTGACCGCGCGGATGGGCAACGCGTTTGTGAAAAAATTTACAGAAGAACGCGAGCTTACGGTAATGCTGGTCGTGGATGTCAGCGCGTCAGGAAACTTCGGGAGCACAACGCAATCAAAACGGGAATTGGCCGCGGAAGTCGCGTGTTTGCTCGCTTTCAGCGCGATTAGGAACAACGACAAGGTCGGGCTCATCCTCTTCACCGATCGGGTCGAGCTTTTTATTCCTCCAAAGAAAGGCCGCTCCCATACGCTACGACTTATCCGGGAGATTTTGTTTTTCGAACCAAAGGGACGCGGCACAGAGCCGGCGCTGGCCCTCGATTATCTGAATAAAATTGTCACACGACGCGCTGTGGTTTTCTTCATTTCGGATTTTCAGGCGCCCGATTTTTCGCGAGCGCTGGCGGTGAGTGGACGGCGGCACGATTTCGTGGCCATCCATATCCACGATGAACGAGAACGAGTATTGCCAAATATCGGCATCATCACCTTGGAAGATGCCGAGACCGGGGATCAAATTGAGATCAACACGGCGGATCGCACAACGCGAGCGCGTTTTAGCGGGCTTATGGATGAACGCGAGCAGGAGCTTGCGCGCGTGCTGCGCCGAAACAATATCGACGCGATCGCTCTGCAAACCGGCAAAGACTATCTGCCGCAGCTGCGCTCCTTTTTCAAACAACGCGAGCGCCGCATTCGTGTTCGATGAGGGAGATCGGAGGAGCGGTGGAGCAATGGAGTAATGAAATGAATTCGCCTGGCACTACTCCACGACTCCACTACTCCATTATTCCTTTGCTGTTGGCTGAGGAGTTTCACGATATTGCGCCGCCTGTCGATTATTCGCTGCTTTCGCCGTGGCTGGTTTTTCTCGGAATGTTCGTCTTGCTCACGGCGATCGGTTTGATTGTGTGGTTTGTTGCAAAATCTTTTCGGCGCCCAACACCGCCCCAATCACCCCGCGAGCGCGCACTTGCATTGCTCGAGCAAATACGAGGACAGATCACAGCGATCGATCCATATCGCTTCAGTATCCGTGTGTCGGACATTCTCAGGCGCTACGTGACGGAACAGTTCGGATTGCCCGTCACGCGGCAAACGTCTGTCGAGTTTCTGAATGGGCTCAGAGGTTCATCGCCGTTCTCCGACGACGAAAAATCGCTGCTCGAAGATTTCTTGAACCGCTGCGACCTGATCAAGTTTGCAAGGTACGAAGCAACAACTTCAGACAGTGAATCGTTACTTGAGGAAGCGATCCGCTTTGTGAAAGGAGGTCAACCATGTTTGATTGGTTCACAGGAAATAGCGCGTTGACCTTCGCGCATCCGTGGCTGCTCCTGCTGCTCTTGGTGGTTCCGTTGCTCGCGTATTTGCGTGGAAAACGCGGGCCGGCCGCTGCGCTGACTTTTTCATCCACAGCAAGCCTTCGGGCGATCGGAAAACAAAGCGCTGCGCGTGCAGGCAAAATTCTGCGGTCACTGGTGCTGGCTTCGATTGCGGTCTTCGTGATTGCCCTCGCGCGTCCGCAGCTCGGCAAAAGTCTTACTCAGATCGAAGCCAGTGGGATCGATATTATCCTGACGCTGGATGTCTCCGGATCGATGCTGACCAAGGATTTTACAATCGGCGGACAAGAGGCGACGCGTGTCGATGCGATCCGCGAAGTCACACGTAAATTCATCGAAGGCCGACCAAACGACCGCATCGGCATCATCGCATTCGCGGGTCGCCCGTATGTGGTTAGCCCGATGACACTGGATCACGATTGGCTGCTGCAAAACCTGGATCGCGTGCGGATTGGACTGGTTGAGGATGGCACTGCCATTGGATCGGCCCTGGCAGCAGCAGCTAACCGGTTAAATGATAAACGTTCGAAAAGTCGCGCGCTCGTTCTCTTAACCGACGGAGAAAATAATGCTGGCAAAATTCCACCAAACACTGCGGCCGAGGCAGTCAAAGCGTTAAAGATCCACCTCTATGCAATCGGCGCAGGAATCAACGGAATCGCCCCCGCCCCGATATTCACTCCCAAAGGACCGTTAACAGATGCATTAGGTAACATTCTCTACGAAAACCAGCGCGTGGAATTTAACGAGGCTGGTCTGAGAGAAGTGGCTAAAATTGCAGACGGCAAATTCTTCCGCGCGACCGATACACAATCGCTGGAGCAAATTTATAATGACATAGACAAGCTGGAGAAATCGACCGTTAGCGTGAAAAAATATCAACAATACCGAGACTTGTTCCCGCTGTGTCTGATGAGCGGCTGCGGGCTATTGCTGGCGCAGATCCTGTTGTCACAAACCATCTGGAAAAAACTGCCGTGAAAAGAAGGTTGAAGCGTTCACCCTGTCATGTTGAGCTGAGCGAAACATCTCAGATTACCGTCTTAGGGCGCTGCCGGAGGAATAATCAGAGATTCTTCGCTTCGCTCAGAATGACAATGATGTTCACGGCCAGTTTAACGTTTCAACCCTTCAACGTCTTAACGAACACATGACTTTCGGCGTGCCACAATGGATTTGGGGATTGCTTGTGATCCCGCTTCTGATTGCGTTGTTCATTCGCTCAGAACGGCGCGGTCTCAAACGATTGCAGGAATTCGTTTCGGCGCGGCTGCTGCCGCAGCTCGCTGGAACGGTGAATCGTCCCCGTCGGATATTAAGATTTGCGTTGCAATTGCTCGGGCTTGCTTTGGCCATTGTCAGTCTGGCGCAGCCTCGCTGGGGTTACACGTTTGAAGACGTGAAACGCAAGGGTCTCGATTTGTTGATCGCCGTGGATACGTCGCGCAGCATGCTTTCCAATGACGTGCAGCCGACCCGACTCGATCGCGTCAAGCTGGCGATCCAGGACTTAATCAGTCAGTTGCAGGGCGACCGTGTTGGTCTGATCGCTTTTGCCGGCCGCCCGTTTTTACAGGCGCCTCTGACTATTGATTATGACGCGGTGGTTGAGGCCGTGAACGATCTGGATACCAAGACAATTCCTGAAGGCGGCACCAATATCTCGAGCGCGATTACTCTCGCCACGCAGAGTTTCGGTAAAAGCGCCATGGGAAATCGCGCTCTGGTCATCTTCACCGACGGCGAAGAATTAAGTGGGGACGCCATGAAAACCGCGAAAGAAGCGGCCGACGCCGGTGTGCGAATTTTCACGGTAGGTGTTGGAACACCACAGGGCTCACTCATTCCGGTGACCGGCGACGATGGTCAAACCAGCTTCGTCAAAGATTCATCCGGTCAAGTCGTTAAATCGAAGCTGGATGATAAACGTTTGCGCGAAATCGCTCAGACTACTGGGGGTTTTTATCTTCACTTGGAAAACGGACCTCGCACGATGCAGCAAATTCAGAATGAGGGCCTGGCAAAAATGCAGGCTGCCGAAATGGATGTGCGTTTGTCGCGTCGACCGATTGAACGTTACGAATGGCCGCTCGGCGCAGCGTTAATCGCTCTCGCACTGTCGATCCTGATTCCCGAACGAAAACGGGCGCGACAAAGAGCTTCCGCTGTCGCGCCTGCTCGCAAGGCTGTGCGTGGCGTTGCCAACGCGCCTGCCGGGGCCGCAGCGGCAACCGCACTTCTCGTGATGTTCCTGTCTTCACCCGCGTTCGCCACCGCGCCGGGTCTCGACGCGTATCGCGGCGGAAAGTTCGAAGACGCCTACAGCCAGTTTCAGAACGCGTTAAAATCGCATCCGCAATCGCGCGCAGAGGACAAGCTACAGTTCGACTCAGGTGCAGCTGCTTACAAACTGAAGGATTACAGCAAGGCGCTGGAATCATTTAGTCAGGCATTGCTTTCCCGGGATACCGCTTTGCAAAGCAAAGGCCATTATAACCTTGGGAACACACTTTATCAGCGTGGCGAAGCACAAAAGGGCGATGACAAAAAACTCAGCGACTGGACAAATGCGCTCGATCATTACGAGCAAACCCTCAAGCTCGATCCGCAAAACAAGGAGGCGAAAGACAATTACGATTACGTAAAGAGAAAAATCGAAGAACTAAAAAATAAAAAACAGCAACAGAGTCAGAATCAGAACCAAGATCAGCAACAGCAAGGCGACGAGGGGCAGCAGAAACCGATAGAGCCGAGCGAAGCTGCAAAGAAAGCAAAAGCAGAGGCGGACAAAGCGGTATTGCAGCGGAAATATCCGAAAGCGCTACACATAATGAACGAGCAATTTAATGTCGATCCTACAACCGCCTTTTATATGGATTACATTCACAGATTACAGGACATCAATGGCATTAAGAGAACTGACACTCCTTAGTTTCTTTCTTGTAGCCTCTTCGCTGTTCGCCGAAACGGCGGCCGATTACGTGAACCGAGGTGCGCAGAAATATATTTTCGGCCAGGACCAGGCTGCCGCGTCCGAAGTCGCTACGGGATTAACGAAGTTCCCAAATGATCCAGAGCTTCAAGGGATAGCTGGCCTGCTTCGAAAGAAAAAGCCGCCACCACAGAATGAACAAGAACAGAATCAACAACAACAACAGCAACAGCAGCAGCAGCAACAACAACAGCAAGGCCAAGGTCAGCAACAACAGCAGCAGAAAGATCAAAAGCAATCACAGGATCAACAGTCACAGGGTCAGTCTGGGAATCAGAAAGATCAGCAACAGAAGAAAAACGACCAGAGCCAGGCCAAGAACGAGCCACAAAAGAAGCAGGAACATCAACCCGGTGAGACGCCTTCTCCCTCGCCGGGCGCCGATAAGCAACAAGGCCAACAGCCGTCACCATCGCCAGGAGAACGGCAAGCCGAACAATCACCCAGCCCCGGAGAAGGAGAAAATGAAAAACCTTCGCCGTCACCGGGAGGAGGGGAAGAAGAAAATGCCACGCCATCAGCGACTCCGGCGGAGTCTCCCCAAAAGAAATTTGCCGGTGAAGTCAAGGGGTCCAACCAGGACAAATCACAAAAGCCGCCTGATAAGAACGCGCAGGTTGCCGAAGCCGAAGCTGAACCGGAAAAGGAGGGCCAGATGAGCGAGCGCCAGGCCGAAGCGCTCTTGGAATCCATGAAAGACGAGGAGGCGCGGGTTCAACTTGATGAACGCAGAGCAACGCGCCATGTCTATAAGGACTGGTAAGGCAGGTTCGTCATGTCGAGCCAAGTCGAGATA
>Ga0209056_10006849_pt1 | contig 11757 bp, 10 predicted proteins | sample GraSoiAngelo_114_FD_185876 | JGI IMG/M metagenome (GOLD analysis project Ga0209056, IMG submission 185876) | Grasslands soil microbial communities from the Angelo Coastal Reserve, California, USA - 14_0903_13_40cm (SPAdes) (version 2) | ecosystem: Environmental > Terrestrial > Soil > Grasslands... | reverse complement strand
AGCTCGCGACAAAACTACGCGGCTCGTTCTCAATCTCTTACGAACCGGAGAGCGTGAATCAAGCGCTAATCCCGTCGGCAATTCTTACAGTTTGGCGCTATCCAGCTCCCTGGACGACCCTGGCCGGTTTGGAGTGTTGTTGTCCGTTAACCGATTGGTGGAAAATATATTACGCGACGGTTGGATCCTTGCTGACTGGCACCGCCGCCGAGTTGGCATCCGTATTGCGAAGGGGGGGTTAGAAGTTGGACCGCTAAAGTGAGGTGGGGGAAATAGATGTACCACGCCGGTGGCTCAACAAGCAGGAAAACATAAAATAAAATGAAAAGAATAACAAAATGCGGCCCGGTGACTCTGGGGAGTGCCATCGGGAAGCTTCTAACGCCGACGCTCACTCTGGTGGCGGCGGCTGTCGCGGTACTTCCCAGTTACCGAGTCGGAGCGGTCGGAGTCGAATTCAATCTCTCTGGGGCTCCCACGAGTCAAACAGTAGAGATTGACGGTGAATTCGGCGGCAAAGCAATCTTTGCGGACCAATGGTCGCAACCCACTGGCTCAGGAGTTTTCCAACCGTTCCTGACCTTGGACTCCAACGGCCAAACATCCACAGGAAATAGCAACATCGAACAGGGGTACAACACGGATGGCACGGTTGCCATGTACTTGGATCAGCTGAGACCCAACGCACTTGGCAATAAGACGATCACGTACGGTGCATTGCAACGAATCGACATCAATGGCAAGTCTTATGTTGCCTTCGTTTTGGATGCCAATGAGCCGGGCAGTGACAAGAGCTTGATCTCGATCGACAATATCCGGATCTACTCCTCAGCGGACAACAAAACAACGGCCGGAATCGGTCAGTCAAACCTTGACGACTTGGGAACGAAAGTGTGGGCCATGAACGATCCGCTGACCACGGGTACTACTCCGCCAGACCTTAACGGGTTCAATGTGAATCAATGGGTCAAGTTGGATGCCAATCAAAACAACAACAATGGCTCGAATGCTAACGGTGGAAGCGGCCAAGGCGACATGATCGTTTACATTCCTGTAGACGACTTCACAGCTGCCGGCACCAAAGACAGTGATTACGTCTGGTTCTACAACCTGAACGGCGTGCATTACAGTGTCGACGGCGACTTGTCTGCGCAAGCCGGTTACGAGGAATGGAAGGCATTGACGGGTCCGAACAACGTTCCCGATGGTGGCAACACCCTGGTTCTGTTCGGGACGGCTATCGCCGCTCTCGGAGTGTTCGCTCGTCGCCGCACATTGGCGAGCGTTGCCTGATTCTTCAAAGAAACAACAGTAGGACAGACGGCACCCTCCTCGCGAGGGTGCCGTTTTTTTGTCACGCAGAAGTTGATGGAATCCCTGATGTTTCGGCTCGCAACGATCAGCGACCTCGGATTCGTGCAGGTCGAAAGAACCGCCGTTGGCCGGTCACGGCCGCAATGCCCCACATCCCGCAGTCGAAACTGATTGTCAAGGACCAGAGGCATGAGCCCCCAAGGCTGGGATAAATCTTTTGGAAACACTTTAATGAGGAACTGCCAACATGCTATGCTGTCGTCCGTGAAAATTCTCGCAGGCTGCGCAAACTTCTTTTTCATCTATGCCCGGCCCGCAACGCAGTTCTTTCGAGGCCGCGGCGGGCTGTATCGACAAGTCCAAGTCGGCAGCACATCAGCGCGTCCGAAGCGGAGCGGAGTAAAAATCCGCGTTATTCCGACAGGTCGTGACGAGGCTGCGCTGTGGGGGATGCGGCTCAACCGCGTTCTGAAGGCCAGTTGTCTGTTTTCATTCCTGTGGTTCCTGATGCAGTGCGCTGCGTTGGGCGCAAGTGTGGTTGAATCACCTGGCGAGGCCGACGGCTGGGAAGGCTTTTCCCCTCGCGAAGAGCTCAGGCCGACATTCGAACGGCTGGCCAGCGGCGGACCGGCGCGCCGCGGCAGCCTGATTATCCGGGCTGATGCGCGCGAAGGATTGGACGGCCATTGGGCGAGGACTTTCCCCGTCAAAGGCGGCCACTATTACCACTTCCGAGCACTCCACCGCGTCACGAACGTTCCCGCGCACCGGCGCTCGGTGCTGGCACGCATTATATGGCGCGACGACCAGGGCCAGAATGTTCGACGGGACGAAACGGGGGCGACGAGCTACGCCCCGGGAGAACTGCCCGTCGCCGAACCCGAGTACCCGGTCGACCGCGAGACCGGCCCGGCGGGCTGGACCGAAGTCGCCGACACATACAGGGCGCCCTCGAAAGCTTCGCGCGCCATCGTCGAGCTGCATTTGCGCTGGGCCTCGCGCGCGCAAGTTGAATGGAGCGAAGTTTCCTTGACCGAGACCAACGCGCCGCCGGCCCGCAAGGTGCGTCTGGCGACCGTTCACTTCCGGCCTTCGGGCAAAAAGACCGCGGCGGAGAATTGCCGCTTGTTCGCGCCGTTCATTGAGGAAGCAGCACGAGAACACGCCGACCTCGTGGTGCTGCCGGAGACGATCACCGTCTGCGGCACCGGCTTGTCGTACGCCGAAGCAGCGGAGCCCATTCCGGGACCGTCCACGGACTATTTCGCCAGACTCGCGCGGCAGCACAACGTCTATATCGTCGTCGGACTGGTCGAACGCGATGGTCACTTGATCTATAACGTTGCCGTCTTGACTGGACCGGACGGGCGTGTGCTTGGCAAATACCGGAAGGCCACTCTGCCGCGTTCGGAAATCGAGGGCGGAATTACGCCAGGCGAAGAGTACCCCGTGTTCGACACGCGTTTCGGTAAACTGGGCTTGATGGTGTGCTACGACGGGTTCTTCCCTGAGGTCGCGCGGCAACTGAGCAACCGCGGGGCGGAAGTGATCGCTTTCCCGGTTTGGGGCTGCAACCCGCTGCTCGTCGCCGCCCGGGCGTGTGAGAATCACGTCTATCTCGTCAGCAGCACCTATACCGACGCGTCGAGCAATTGGATGATCTCGGCGATCTATGATCGCGAAGGCAAAGTGCTCGCTCAGGCGAAGCAGTGGGGCACCGTGGCGGTGGCGGAAGTGGACCTGAACCAAAGGCTCTATTGGTCGAGCCTCGGTGATTTCAAGTCGGAAATTCCCCGTCACCAACCGGTGTGGCCGGGTGAGGTTGAGTCAAACCCAAGGGCATCGAAGTAACGGGGAGCACGGTCGGCGAGCCGCAATATTTTGATACCACTACCTTCGAATGGGTGGAACAGGCTACCAGCCTGTTCTGTTCGGCAACTTGCCGACCAGAATGGGCAAGACACCCTGCTGAAACGAAGTCGTCGGGCGCGAGAAGTCAGACCTTCTCCCACGCCGGGCTGGTAGCCCAGCAGCACAGGCAGGTAGCCCGTGCCACCCAGCGGCTGCGAAAAGCAGAACCGTGCGCGAGGCGCGTGCGGTCCAGTTAGATCTGCATTATGGAAATCTGGGACTTGCACTGCCACCTCTCTGGCTTGCCGGGGAATACTCCCGAGGCGCGGCTCGCGAAATTAATCGAATTCGCCGATCGCATGGGCATCGTGCGGCTCTGCGTCTTCATGGGCATGGAATGGAGTTACGATCCGTTACCCGAAAAGATGCGGCAGGAGAATGACGAGGTCTTGCGGGCCGTGCGCCGGTTCCGCGACCGCGCGTTTGGTTTCGTTTATCTGAACCCGAAGCACACGCAAGCCAGCCTGGATGAACTCAACCGTTGTGTGCGCGACGGGCCGATGGTGGGCGTCAAGCTGTGGGTCGCGCAGCATTGCAATGCGCCGGAACTCGACCCAATCCTTGACCGCGCTGCTGACTTGAAGGCCCTCGTGTTCCAACACACCTGGCTCAAGATCAATGGAAATTTGCCCGGGGAATCCACGCCGATGGAACTGGCGGAATTGGCCGCGCGCCATCCGCGGGCCACTATTGTCTGCGGCCACTCCGGCGGCGATTGGGAACGCGGCCTGCGCGCGATCCGGCCTCATATGAACGTCTATGCCGACCTGGGTGGCGGTGATCCGAACGCAGGTTTCACCGAGATGGCGGTGCGCGAACTCGGTGTCGAGAGGGTGCTTTACGGCAGCGACGCCGCCGGGCGCAGCTTCGCCTCTCAACTGGCAAAGGTCTTCGGCGCCGACATCCCGGAATCAGCCAAAAGGCTCATCCTCGGGGAGAACTTGAAACGATTGCTCTGGCCAATCCTGCGGGAGAAAGGAATCAAAGCGTGAACACAGCGCGAGCACAGAAAACGCGGCGCCATTACTTCCCGCAAACAAAAGCGGCGGCACAACAGCCGCGCTCGAAAACACGACGCGCGTTTCTCCAAACTGTCCTCGCGACCGCAGGTTTTTCCCAACTTCGGATGCTTGGCGCCCCGTTCATTGCTGCAAAGGCTTCGGCGTCCGCTCCAGCGCTGATCGACGTCAACGTCAACCTCTCACGTTGGCCACTGCGGCGTCTGCGCGGCGATGACACCGCTGCCCTCGTGGCGATGCTCCGCCGCCAGGGCGTCGTGCAGGCGTGGGCTGCCAGCTTCGATGCGCTGTTGCACAAGGACATCGCCTCGGTGAACTCGCAGCTGGCCGACGAGTGCCGTCGTCACGGACGCGGACTCCTGCTGCCCTTCGGCTCGATCAACCCGAAATTGCCGGACTGGGAGGAAGAGCTGCGCCGCTGCGTCGAAGAGCACCGCATGCCCGGTATCCGGCTGCATCCGAACTATCACGGATATCAACTCAGCGATCCGAATTTCGCGGGCCTGCTGAAATTGGCCACCGAACGCCGGTTATTGGTGCAGCTCGCGTTCGTCATGGAAGACGAGCGCATGATGCATCCACTCTTGCGCGTCGATCCGGTGGACAGCACTTCGCTGGCTGAGCTCGTCAGGCAGACGCCCGGCCTTCGGCTGGTGCTGTTGAACGCCCTGCGCGCGTTGCGAGGCCAGGCCTTGGCCGAACTCATTTCCGCGGGCGAGGTGTGCGTCGAGATTTCGATGCTGGAGGGTGTCGGTGGTATCGCCAGCCTGCTCGGACACGTCGCGGCTCAGCGCATCCTCTTTGGTTCCCATGCGCCGCTGTTCTACTTCGAGTCGGCGCTGCTGAAATTGAAAGAATCGCCCTTGAGCGAAGAGCAGCTGAAAGCGATCCGCCGCACAAACGCCCAACGTTTGTTCGCGAAGTACCCTTAGCCGGAATGATGCAGTTGATTGACGGGAGCGCGGTCGTCTCGACCGCTCCCGTCGGCGTCCCCCTGACGGGCCGGCCGCGGACGCCCAAGCAGACTAAAAGATGGAGGGAATCAGCTGCGCCAGCTGTTCGGCGAGACCCCGAACAGAGCGACCGAGACGGTCGCGCTCCCCTGTTCCAAACTGCATCGTTCCGGCTTAGCCGGCAATCGGCCCTACATCCGGCGAGTCAGTTGAAGATGAGACTGGTCCCACCATCGCAACACCCTCCGGGCCCGCAGCGTGTTCCAGCGGCTGGGCATACCGATCCGTTCCAATTCGAAGTAGGTCTTGCCCTTGTAGCGATTTCGCAGCGCCCATCGGCCGTCCTCGCGCTGGCTGCCGCGGACAATCTCGATCGCCTCGGCAAGGCGCGGGTCGGCGCGCGCGTTGACCGCCTGGAAATAGTCCAGCGCGCGGAGGATGTCGTAGTGCCACCGCGGCGGGAAGGAGAAGGAAAGGAAGATCGGCTTGATCACTTCGCCTGTGCGATCGGAGCGAAACAGCCGATGCACCATGAGGAATTCACGGCCGCGGCGTTGCGCGGCTTGTATCACCCGAGCCCTCCGTCCACGGTACCCTTCATACAGCCGCAAACCCTCCAGCACGCTGATGGTCGTGTGGACCGAAGAATGCGTCGCGCCATAGTCCCGCTGGCAATTCCATCCGCCGTCGGGCATTTGTTCCCCAAGCAGGTAGTCGGCAAGGGTGTCGAGCCGGTCGTCCGCGTGCTCGAAGCAGGACAGGATGGACAGCACCATGCCCGTGATGCAGGTCTCGCTTCGCCCGCGCCATCCGTAGTTGATGCCGCCATCGCGCTGGAGTCCCCGGTCCAACAACAGCGCGCAAGCCCGACGCGCCTGCCGGTTTGTCGCGGGCAGACCAAAGTCGCGCAACAGGAGCATCGTGTAAGTCGTGGAGATCCACTTCGGGGAGTACAATCCGCCGTCGGAGGAAAGGCCGCCCGCCCATGTCCCCTCACGGTCCTGTCGGGCGAGGAGACGGGCACCCCAACCCTTGCGGGCGACTTTGCGCCGCTCCGCCTCGACGATGCGCGTGCTGGCGCCGACCAGATCCCGCAAGGTTTGCCAGCGAATGGCCGGATCCCCGTCGAGAAGCCATCGGAGGGTCTTATCGGATTGCGGTCTCGAATTCGTATGTGTCTAGCGTACGGTTCACGTCGTAGCGGCGGCCATCTTGGCTGCCGTAGAGGGCGGCATCTTGCCGCCCGGACTCGAGATGCGCAATGGAAGTGGCCTCTCGAACCACACGCCCATTCCGCCGGGCAGGATGCCCGGCTCTACGGCAGGCAAGATGCCCACCGCTACGCTGAACAGATACTTCACTGTGGCTTTACGCCGTCTGCGAATGTAATGCGATCCGGTTGCCTTCGGTGTCACGAATAACCGCTCGAAAGCCGTACGGTCCGATAGGGTGTTTCTCTTTGAGAACTTTTCCTCCGCCTTTCTGGACGGCTCGAATCGCATCGTCCAGCCTGCCCTCGACGCTCAGGTAAACCAGCGGGCCATGCTCGGAGGGCTGGTTGTCCTCCGTTTTGCATAGGCAGCCAGAAACATTTTCGTTCGCGTGAGGGAACAGTCCAAATTCCATTCCCGGCATTGACTGCTTGGTTACCGGTGTCCCAAGCACGGCGGAATAGAACTGGATGGCTCGGTCGAGGTTGTTGACGGGAACGTCGGTCCAACAGATGGTATTGCCCTTGCTCATATAGATGCCTTTCTTCGATTATTTCGTTTAACAGGCTGGATTTTTTCCACACACGGAAGTAACTGGCAAGCTCCATTCATAGTACGGAACAGGGGGCACATTCTGAGGTTCATCCTTGGTGTGGTCCAGGTCTGGCTACCTGAGGGCTGCGGCGTGGAGAGTTGCCGTGGAGCTCCGCTTCTCCACTCCGCAGACTCATTCCTTAACGGTGATGTCCACCGACTCGATCGCCGCGTGACCGGACTTTTGGAACGGGCGCGGCATGGGTTGGGTCATGCCTTTTTCGTCTATGGTCCGGCTGCGCAAAGTGTACTGGCCGGCGGGCAGCCCCGGCAGGAGCGCGGCCCAGTGGACTTTCCCCAGGCGCATCGGCCACGTGCGCGGCTGGCCCGTGTTGGCGTCAAAGCCCAGCGTGTCCACGGGAATCTTCCCGTCCGGCAGCGCACCCCAATCCTTCGGCGGCCCGAGGAGCTGCGCGTCGGTCCAGGGCGCGGTGGCAAAATAGGGATCGCCAGGGGGCCAATCGACAGCGTTCGATTGAATCCAGACCTGCACCTTCGACAATCCCGCCAGACCGACCTGGGCATACCCGGTGACCGGGATCGATTCACCGGGTTTCGCCGTGCGGGGAACCGAGAGTGTCGCGGCGAAGGTTTTCAGCCCGCTCTCAACATCGTTATTGTCCTCCGCATAAGTGTCGTTAGCGTGGTAGAGATTGGTCAGCACGACGCGCGTGAGCCATTTGATCGATTTGAAGCCGTAAGCCTCGGGAACAACGACGCGGACCGGGCCGCCCCGCTCGCTGTCGAGCCATTGGCCGTTGAGTTTGTAGGATAAGATCACTGGTGGCAGGTCGAACGGGTCCTCAAGCACGCGATCAATCGGCAGCGAGCTGCGGAACATCTGCTGCGGATCGTCGTTATGATAGCCATGGTAATAAATGCGCCGGAGGTTCTCGCGCGGTTGCGTGAGCCAGACCAATTCGCGCAACGGGACGCCCTCCCAAATGCCAGTGCCGAGCGGGCAGCCAATGTTCAGGCACGTCATCGTCTTGGCAAACCGGACGGCGTGTTTTTCGGCCAGCTTCATCAGTCCGGCGAAATCGATCGCGGTGCGATCTTTCTTCGTCAGCGGGTGGCGAATCTTTGCGGGATTGTCGGCATCGGAAACGACTTCCAGCTTCCAGGTTTCCCGCGTCAGGCCGACCTCGCGTCTCTTCGCCTCGGGCAGCGAGTGCGGCAGCGGTTTGCCGCGCGAGACGTCACGGAATTTCTCCGCGGGTGTGAAGTAAGGTTCGAGCGTTTCGAGCGCCTTGGCCAGTCCGGCCGAGGGTGAATCGGCGCGGATGATCAAAGGCCACAGGCTGAGGCCGGCGGTACCCGCTGCGCCCAGCCGGATAAAATACCGCCGCGTCAACTGCCGGTGTTCGCACAGAAAGCGCTCCGCGTTTTTCATGGGACAGGGTTTCCGAACACACCCGGAAATGGCTTGCTCGCGGCCACGACGATCATGCTACTCGCGGAAAGGAACAAAAGGCAATGGCAGAAGCAACAGTCCGCGTGCGGACAGGCACATCTCCGATTTGCTGCTCCTCGAACCGCAGGTGATGCTCGCTAGGGACGCCGGGTCAGGGGACCCGGCCTGCCGAGTCGTCGTGTAGGCCGCGTGCCCTCACGCGGCGTCTTGCTCTACATAAGCCCTTGCCAATCCACCAACAACTCGGAGACACACGGAGGTGCGGACGAGCACAGTGTTTGTCTGCGAAAAGTCGCTAACTAACTTGTCCTGCTGCTGCAAGCGCCTTCCAGCTGTCGCCGCACTGAACCGCGAAACGGCCCACGATTTGCTCTGCCGCCCCGCTCGGAGAGAAGAATTTACCTGAAAAAATCTTTAGCTCGGAGTTGAGATTTCAAACGAACGGGCTAAAGTAAACATCGCCGATGCGGTCTTCAGGGTTCGGCACCAGAAAAAACTAACCAAAGGATTATATATGCAGACGAGTACGACTCGGATTCACGATCCGGCCAGGGCCAGGGCTTACTTCGAAGATAAATTGGCGTTTACGACCGGACCGGTGGAATTGGACAGGTGGATCAAAGCGGGCGAAGACAATCTCGTCGTCGTCGATGTGCGCGCGGCGCAAGACTACGCCAAAGGCCACATCCCAGGCGCCATCAACCTTCCCAGGGAGAAATGGGAGAGCTTGCAGGGATTGAGCAGGGACAAGACGAACGTCGTCTATTGCTATACACAACAGTGCCATCTCGCCGCGAATGCCGCTCTGTACTTCGCCAGCAGAGGCTATCCCGTGATGGAACTGGAGGGGGGATTTGCGTCCTGGCGTGAAAACGAGCTTGACCAGGAAGAGGAGTCCGCCAGTCGCTTCAAGACCAGCGGCGAACGGCTCGCCAGCAGGCACTAGAGCTCCCCTGGCGACTTCAATCATCGCAAGCTTATCCAATAGCCTGCGCGCGGGCTCACTCCCGCGCGCCGGCAGCCGTTCTCGCAATCGGCAACCATTTTCGAGATAAGCTCAAACAAACGGTGACCCCTTCCCCGTCGCAGGCGCACGACATTCTGTTCGTAAGAATTCCGCGAGTTGCGACCGGCGACCCTGTGAGGATTGCAAGAGTCCTCGCCTGGCCTAAATAAAAGCTGCGAACCCTCTCTGGCGGAACCGCGCAACCTTGCCGGCGCGTCCCTTGTAATCCGCCGTCCTATCGACTGCTCGCACGGCGGTGTGCTCACCTTGTCAGTAGTGGTACCGTGTGGATTCTTGCGGTAGGGTCATCGCGCTGCCATGACCGCGCCGCGTTCAGCGGCGCAATGAAAGGGTTAGTCTCTGGTGGATGGATTTCCGTTCGCTCGACGCGGACTGGGACGCCGCAGCGCGGCGGTATCTGTTTGGCCGGAGGGCTGCCGTCCTCGGCAGCAGCAACGTTTCCACTCCAAAAACACGGGAACTCTACCTGATCTCGCCCGCGCTCAAACCCGCTGCGCCCGAGGACGGGCGCACTCCACCAAACAGATACGCGCGACGTCCCTGCCAACCGCAACGGTACCATTACCAGCTCCTCCAGGCGTTGACTACCCTGAGACTCCGGCTCATGATCAAATGAATCGCCGGAGTTTGACATGAGGACGGAGAACGGAGTCGGACACAGACAGGTTTGCCGGGTTCGCTACGATCCACGAGGCGCATTCACCCTCATCGAATTGTTGGTCGTGATTGCAATCATCGCCATTCTCGCCAGCCTGCTGCTGCCGGCGCTCAGCCGCGCGAAGATCGAGGCGAACACCGTGCGTTGTCTGTCGAACCTGCGGCAAGCTGGAATCGCGATGGCCCTCTACACCTCGGATAACATTGAACGCTTTCCCTTTTCCGGTCGAAGCTGGCCGCAGATGCCGTTCGTGGATCTGCTCAAGCTTCTCGACCCTTACATCAGCACCAACGCGCGCTCTTTTTACCTTTGTCCGGCGGACAAGCCGCCGCCGTGGAATTTTGCGTGGACCCAGGTGAACGGCGCTTCGGTCGGCATGCGCACCAACGACCTGCTCTTCCCGTGTTCCTACTATTACTATCACCAATTTTACAATGACGATACCGCCTCGCCGAAACTCACTCAGCGGCGCACTACCGAAGTCAACTCGCCTGCGAAAAAGGCGATCATGCCCTGCTTCGCTGAACCGGAGAATGGAAACCTCACCGACAAGAATATTGCCCACGGCAAAAAAGGTATTCCCTTGCTGTTTGTGGATACCCATGCGTCGTTCACGCAGTACAGCCAACTGAACAAGACCGCTCCCTACGGCGACTACAACCTGGATTGGACCCTCGGCGGCCTGACCAAAGGCGAAGACCTGCGCTGACAAACATCAGATCTAAAGAGCGAACACGCGCAGTGCTTTTTTGCGCAAAGTCGTGAACTTGTCATGTTTCAGGGCAAACGGGCCGCTTCCACGGGCGTAACAATGATGTAATCCTGGTCGAAGCGTTCGCGCACGGTCCTAGGCGCTTGGGAACCCGGCGAGGGTGGTTCCGACCGCGGTACAATCGCGAGATGGATCGCCCGCCGCTCCAGGAGCCGCTGGTAGTCTGGGTGGAACGAGGAAACCACAACGGTTTTAACACCCGATTTGGCCAGCGCCTCCAACTCCGGATCCGCCAATGGCGGGAAACCGAAGAACAAGATCAGGGCGCCGACGTTCGCATGGGTCTTGAGCGCCTTGAAGAGTTGGTCGGGCGGCACACCGCCGCCGGTGGCCATCATGAGCATCGGTGTCACCTGGACCCGTTCCGTGACCAGGCGTAGGCCCGGGTGCTTCTTGAGCGTGTGTTGGAAAGCATCCAGCTCCGCTTCCACGGATGGATTCTTATCCGCACCGGTGTCGCGGGCCATGACAAGCACCAGGCCATTATCCTCCAGCAGCTTCGCGGTTTCCTCCGCCGTCACGGCACCGAGGACCTCGTAGGCGTCGAGATTGATCTGTGGCGAGCGTCCGGCGAAACCAAAATAAAGTGAAACCACAACAGCCCCCAGCGCGAGGCCCACGACGATCAAATCTTTGGCGCGCTTGTCCATATTCGTTCCGGATGCGGCGACGCTCTGCGCCGTGGAGTTTTCAAATAAGTGGAGCGCGATCCAGAACCGCAAATCCAAACACAAATCGCCGGGCTTGCGCAGCCCCTATTCCGAGCCCCAGGACCACATCCAACGCTCATCATACCGGCCATTCCCACCGAGCCATTCAGCGCCCGTGGCAGACTTGCCGTCCGAGGTCTTGCCCGGAAAGAACTGCAAACCGATCACGCTGAC
>Ga0209056_10006848_pt1 | contig 11758 bp, 8 predicted proteins | sample GraSoiAngelo_114_FD_185876 | JGI IMG/M metagenome (GOLD analysis project Ga0209056, IMG submission 185876) | Grasslands soil microbial communities from the Angelo Coastal Reserve, California, USA - 14_0903_13_40cm (SPAdes) (version 2) | ecosystem: Environmental > Terrestrial > Soil > Grasslands ... | reverse complement strand
GCCTTGCCATCCCGGAAGGCACGGTGAGGGTGACGTCCGCCTCGGTGGCCTTGCCGATCTCCTTGGAGGCCCGCTTTTGCTCCAAGGCAAGGTTTACCACTTGACGCAGCGACTGGAGGTGGCGGAACTCCTCCTCGAGAGAATCGGAAACCAGGCCCGGCTCCGGAGAGGGAAGGCCGGCGAGAAAGATGCTCGGCGTCTCCCGGCGTGGGACGAACCGCCATGCTTCCTCCGCCGTAAACGAGAGAGCGGGAGCGAGCAGGCGGCACAGGTCATGGACGATGCGGTACAGGACCGTCTGGGCCGCCCGGCGTTCGGGCCAGCGCTTGCCCGAGCAGTAGGTGCGGTCCTTGAGCACGTCGAAATAGAAGGCGGAGAGATCCAGCGCGCAGAGCTCGACCGTGGCCCGGTAGACCTTGTGGAACTCGTACTTGTCGTATGCCTCGATGACCGCGGCGCGGTACCGCTCGAATCGGGAAAGCGCCCAGCGATCGATCGGCTGTAGCTCGCCGGTAGTGTCCTGCTGCGGATCGAAGTCGGAGAGCTGCGACAGGCAATAGCGGACCGTGTTGCGGATCTTGCGGTAGCTCTCGGAGAGGGTCTCGACGATGGCGTTGGAGAACCCGATGTCGTCGCGGTAATCGGAACCCGCCACCCACAGCCGCATCAGCTCGGCGCCGTACTTCTTGAGCAGGCCCTGCGGGTCCGGCGCGTTCCCGAGGGATTTGGACATCTTGCGGCCTTCGCCATCCACCAAGAACCCGTGGGTGAGCACCGCCCGGTACGGCGCCTGTCCGCGCGTGCCGATGCCGATCATCAGCGCGGACATGAACCAGCCGCGGTGCTGATCCGAGCCTTCCAAGTAGAGATCCGCGGGGAAGCGCACCGTCGGCCAGACGCCACTCTCGAGCACGGCGGCGAAGGATGACCCCGAGTCGAACCAGACGTCGAGGATGTCGGACTCCTTCTCGAATTCGGTGCCGCCGCACTTGGTGCAGCGCGTCTCGGGTGCGAGCAGCTCGCGCGCGGATCGGTCGAACCATGCGTCCGCGCCTTCCTTGTCGAAGATGCGCGCGACGTGGTCCATCGCCTCGGCCGAAATGAGGGGCTCGTGATCCCGGGCGCAGTAGAAGACGGGGATGGGGACGCCCCACGCCCGTTGTCGCGAGACGCACCAGTCCGGACGTCCTTCCACCATGCTGCGGATGCGCTCCCTGCCCCAGGCTGGAATCCAGCCGCCCTGCGCGTCGATCTCGTCGATGGCCGCGAGCGCCGCCTTGCGGATGGTGGTGTGGCCGCGGCCCGGGAGATCGATCTCGATGTCGAGGCCGATCCACCATTGATCGGTGGCGCGGAAGATCACCGGGTTCTTGCAGCGCCAGCAGTGCGGGTAGCTATGGCGGATCTGCCCCGCCCTGCCCCCCGCGTTGAGCAGGACTCCAGCGCCCGCGAGCAGCTCGATGACCTTCGGGTTCGCGTCGAACACCTTGAGACCCTCGAGTCCCGCGATGGCGACGTCAGCGGTGAAGCGGCCGTGCCCGTCCACCGGCGCCCAGATCGGCAGCCCATACTGCACGCCCATGTTGAAGTCGTCCTCGCCATGGCCCGGAGCGGTGTGGACCAGACCGGTGCCGGCGTCAGCCGTGGCATGTGCCCCCATCACGACAGGGCCCTCGCGCTCAACCAGCGGGTGCCGGTACTTCCAACCGTCCAGCTCGGTCCCCTGCAGGGTCCGGCGGATTCGCTCCGGATGCTTCAGCGTGGAGCCGGTGGCGCGCGCCGCTGAGAGCAGATCGTCCCCGCTCGCATCGGAGGGCTGCGACAGCTCGTCGGGCGCGCAGTCCGCGAGGAACGCGTGCAGGAGGTCGCGCGCGACGACGGTGACGCCGTGCCGCGGGAGATCGTAGGCGACGTACTCGAGGTCGGGATTGGCAGTGATGGCGAGGTTCGCCGGGATGGTCCAGGGCGTGGTCGTCCAGATCGCCAGACCCCATCCTTGGGGTCCGGGCGCGGTCACCGGGAAGCGCACGTAGATGGACGGACTCGTCTTGTCGGCGTACTCGACCTCCGCCTCGGCCAGCGCGGTGACGTCGACCGGGCACCAGTGCACCGGCCGCTTGCGCCGATAGAGCGCCCCACGCCGCGCGAACTGCGAAAGCTCGCGGACGATGTCCGCCTCGTAGCGGAAGTCCATCGTCTTGTACGGATGGTCCCACCGGGCAAGGATGCCGAGGCGCTTGAAATCCTTGCGCTGCAGGTCGATCTGCTCTTCGGCGTATTCGCGGCACGCGCGGCGGAATTTTCCGAGGCTCAACTCCCGCTTCTTGGCGCCGAGTTGCTTGTCGACCTGCCGTTCGATGGGGAGACCATGGCAGTCCCACCCGGGGACGAAGTCGGCGAGACGGCCGGCCATCAAGTGGTACTTCACCACCAGGTCCTTGAGGATCTTGTTGAGGAAATGCCCCTGGTGGATGGGGCCATTCGCGTACGGAGGCCCGTCGTGGAAGACGAACTTCTCCGCGCCGGCATTCTTCGCCAGCAGCTTCTCGTAGACCTTCTCGTCCTCCCAGGCCTTCACCTGCGCGGGCTCCCGTTCGCTGAGCGCGGCGCGCATGGGGAAATCGGTCTTCGGCAGGTGGACTGTCTCTCGATAATCCATTCCAACGTCCGGACAAGAAAAGGGCTTCGCGTATCACGCGAGGCGCGCCGCCGCAACGCTCCGCTGTGTTAGGTTTCGCGCCCGTTCATGCCGATCGAGATCCACACCGTAGAGTCGAACAAAGAGCTGGAGACGTTCCTGCGCGTACCCTGGACCCTGGGGATGAAGTCGGACCCGAACTGGGTGCCGCCGTTGCTCGACGACCATCGCCGCGCTTTGAACCCGAAGAAGAGCCCGTTTCTCAAGCACGGCGAGCTCAGGTGCTTTCTCGCGCTACAGGACGGACAGCCGGTAGGGCGGATCTCCGCCCAGATCGACGCCGACTTCGACAAGCAGTGGCCGCAGGAGAAGGGCGTCGCCTTTTTCGGGTTCTTCGAGAGCAGGGACGACAAGTCCGTCGCCCGCGCTCTATTCGACGCAGCCGGCGGCTGGGCCCGATCGAAGGGACGCACTCGTATCCGCGGGCCGTTCACACTCGATTCCAAGGGAGAAGTGGGCGTGCTGATCGAGGGATTCGACACGCCGCCGCGCATCGGGATGCCGCACAACCGGCCCTATGTCGGTCCGCTGATCGAATCGGCCGGACTCGCCAAGGCCAAGGACTTCTACGCCTGGTGGTACACCTCGGGTCAGATCGACGAACGCACCAAGAAGATCGCGGAGCGCACCCTGCAGCTGCCGAACGTCCGGGTCCGCCCCATGGATCTATCGCACTTCCGCCGCGAGGTGGACATCGTGCGCGACATCTACAATTCGGCCTGGTCGCAGAACTGGAACTTCACGCCGTTCACCTCGGACGAGCTGGAGATCATGGCCACCGAATACAAGGTGTTCGTGGACACCGAGATCGCCCTCATCGCCGAAGTGGACGGCAAGCCCGCCGCGATGTGCTTCGCCATCCCCGACGTCAACGAGATGGTGAAGGACTTCGACGGCGAGCTGATGAAGAACCCGCTGAACCTGGCCCGGCTGCTCTGGCGGCTGAAGTTCAGGCGCCCCAAGCACGCCCGCCTGCTGCTTCTCGGGGTGAAGGAGGAGTATCGGGCGTCACATCGATACGGAACGCTGGCAGCAGTGCTCTATGTCGAGGTCGCGCGACGCGGGGCCGCCCGCGGATACGTCGGCGGCGAGCTCTCCTGGACGCTCGAGGACAACGTCATGATCAATCGCGGCATCGAACGCATGGGCGCCCGCAAGTACAAGACGTATCGTGTCTACGAGAAAGCGATCTGACTCCTCCCTTTGAGCTGATGCGAAACCGTGCCGTCACGGGCGGCATGGGGCTTGCTCAAATACTCCCTCCAGGGAAGGGGCGGATTCCGATGCGTCTCGCGAGGGTATGGCAGCGGGTACGATCGCTCTCGGAGCGACCGCACAACCTGCTCGCCATATCGGACTTGCACCTCGGCTGCGATCTCCGGCCCGGCAACAAGCTCGACAAGCCGCGGCCGGCCGACGGGTCGCTCGCCTCGTTCCTCCGGTATCATGCGGCACAGCGCGAGGGCGGCAAGCCCTGGCGTCTGATCCTGAACGGGGACATCGTGGACTTCGTCGCGATCACCCTGGTACCCAAGGAGCCGGTTCTCTTCGAGATTTCGCGAGAGGAGCGCGCGCTCGGGCTCGCTCCCACCGAGCCGAAGTGCGTGTGGAAGCTGCGGCGCACCGCCGAACGCCATCCAGGCGTCTTTGACGCGCTCGCCCATTTTGTCCATAGGGGCAACTCCGTACACATCATCCGTGGGAACCACGATTCCGAATGGCGCTGGCCCGCGGTCCAGGAGGAGCTCCGTTGCATTCTCGCCGAACGCAGCGGCTGTCCCCGCCGGAAGATCGATCGGCTGGTCGAATTCCACGATTGGTTCTATCTGGAGCCGGGGTTCTTCTACGCCGAGCATGGTCACGCGCACGACCAGTACTCGGTCCAGCCAGACTTCTTCTCCGCGCACAACGACGACACCGAGATCGAGCTTCCCCTCAGCTCCAAGGTCCTGCGCTACTTCGTGAACCGGTACGCCGAGCAGGTCGAGCTCGCTGACGACGTCGACGCCTGGGGGCTGAAGGAATACCTCGACTGGGTGCTGAAAGCCGGCAACCCGCTGCGCGTCGCGGCCGACTACTTCGTGATGGTGTTCCGGGTCATCTATCCCATGGTGCGACAATCGCTGCGGATCTCCCGCGCCTTCGCGCGCGCAGCGGACAAGGCGCTGGCCCCGGCCATGGACCGCGACGCCCACGTCCGGCAGCTCCTGGGACGGTTCCAGGGAACCGACAGGCAGGCGCAACAGCTCGCGGAGATCGCTTCCCGGCCGGCCGAGCAGAGCCTGTTCGATTCCATGCAGCTCTTCTACCTCGACCGGATGCTGCTGGCGGTGGTCTGCCTCGTCGTCGCTTGGTGCCTGGCACGAGCGGTCAACGGGCTATGGGCCGAGATAGGCGCCCTGACCTGTGTCGGAATCATCTTCGCCGCGCTCAACGCAACGTTGGGCAAGCAACGGCGGACCAACGCGCACCCCATGCTCCAGGCGGCTGCCCGGCGCGTCGCGAAGGTCTTCGACGTCAAGTACATCGTGATGGGCCACAGCCACCGGATGGTGGAGGAGGCGGTGGGAAATACTACGCGCTACTTCAACCTCGGCTCGTGGACCGGCCGTTCGAACGACGGCTTCCCGCACGTGGTGGTTACGGGCGGCTCGGCGGAGCTGCGGCGCTGGAAGGGTGCTTCGGTCGTCAACTCCACGCCTGATCCGCTGATCTCTCCCGCAATCGTGCCCGTCCCGGCATAAACTAACGCCATGACCGGGGAAGGTGCGCACAAGCCCGCGCTGCTCGAGGCGGCCGCGGCGCTACGCGAGGTACACCGCACGCTGGTGCAGGCGACCAGGGCGGCCTACGAGCAGAAGAACGGGCCTGCCGGAGGACCGGGCGAGATGCTCCGGCTCTTGACCGAGCACCCCCACTTCGCCTGGCTCCATCCGATGAGTGAGCTGATCGTCGATCTGGATTCCTTGCTCACGCAGGAGATCCTGCCCTCCGGAACCGTCGCCGCCGTGCGGCAGGAGATCGATCGGCTCACGAAGGCAGGCGGGTCTCCCTTCTGGGACAAGTACAGTCCACTCTTGCAGACGGACACGGACGTAGTGATGGCCCACGGCCGCCTGCGCCGCGCGATCAACGCCCTGCCCTCCACCTCCGAGGGTCTCCACGAGCGCAAGGAGTGGAGCGCCCCCCGGGTCCACGCAAAGCGCAGCCGCCGCAGCTAAAGTCTTTCAGCCCACTGCGTCGACGATGCTCTCGAAGAGCCGGCGCCCGTCCTCGCCGCCCAGGACGCCTTCCGCCAGGCGCTCCGGGTGCGGCATCATCCCGAGGACGTTCCCGCGCGCGTTGGTGATGCCGGCGATGTCACCCAGCGATCCGTTCGGGTTGCTTCCCGAAATGCCGCGGATGCCCGCCTGATCGACGTACCGGAACGCGATCTGCTGTTCACCTTCGAGCCGGCGCAGTCCTTCGTCATCGATGAAGTAGTTCCCGTCGCCGTGTCCGATGGGAATGCGAACGACGTCGCCCTTCGCGTACTTTCGCGTCCAGGGGGTCATCGCGTTCTCCACCTTGAGGTGGACGTCCCTGCAGACGTACTTCAGCGAGTCGTTGCGGCGCATGGCGCCGGGCAAGAGGCCGGCCTCCAGCAGGATCTGGAATCCGTTGCAGATGCCGATCAGGTGCCCGCCGCGGTGGGCGAACTTGCGGATCTCCTCCATGATGGGCGAGAAGCGCGCGATCGCCCCGGTGCGCAGGTAGTCGCCGTACGAAAACCCTCCGGGCAGCACCACGATGTCTGCGCCGCGCAAGTCGCGATCCTTGTGCCAGACGTAGCGGGCGGCGCAGCCGAGAACGTGCTTCGCCACGTGGTAGACGTCGTGATCGCAGTTGCTGCCCGGGAAGACGACCACCGCGAAGAGCATCAGCGGATCTCCTCCACGCGGTACTCCTCGATGACCGTATTCGCGAGGAGCTTCTCGCACATGTCCTGTACGCGCTTCTTCGCCTCGGCGGGGTCCTTCGCGTCGAGATCCAGCTCGATCACCTTGCCCAGGCGCACGTCCTTCACCTCGTTGAAACCGAGCGAGCCGAGCGCCCGCCCGACGGCGAGCCCCTGCGGGTCGAGGACCGACTTCTTCAGAGTGACCACGACGCGCGCCTTCATGCGACTCCTCCGGAGGCGCGCACCCTAATGCCGCGCGGGCGCGGATTCAAGCGGCGCCAGTCGCGAAGCGACGGCAAGCGACCCGAAGGAGCAGAGACGAGGCGCGCATGGTGCCTCTTATATGGATCCGATGAAACTCGCAATTCGGGCCTCGCGACGGCCGACAAAAAGAGCGGTTGGCGAGGAAGTCACCTCCGACTACGATCCGCTGGAATGCTCGAGTTGCTGGCGGCAGGCGCCGCCCTCGCAGGCCGCGCTCTGCTGCAGGCGGCCGACACGGGTTTGCTCGCCGTCGGCGAAGACGACCTTCGAGCCGAGGAGCACCACTATCCGCTCCGCACCCGCTGGCTGCTGGCGCTCAAGCGGGAGCCGGAGTCGACCGCGGCCTCGCTCCGTGGAGCTTCCTCCGCGCTGCTCGCGTTCGCCGCGGTCGCGTGCGCGATCGTTGTCGGCGACATCCTTTTCCGCGCCGGCGTGCACTCGAATTCGCGCAGCACGCTCCAGCTCCTGGCCGGCCTGTTGGCCGGCGCGATCGCGCTGGTGATCGATCTCGCGCCCCGGTCGCTCGCCTCCGCGCGGCCGCTGGCCTGGAGCCTCGCCCTCGCCGGCCCGGCGTATTTCGTCTGCGTCGTCCTCCGCATCCCGGTGCGGCTGCTGCTCAAGCTGTTCGACGCCTTGCTCCTGCGGCGGGGCGCAACCGCGCGGTATACCCCGCCGCCTCCGCCACTGCAGGAGATCGAGAAGATTCTCAGCGAGGAGGCGCGCGGAGGCGGTCCGGGGGCACCGTCGCCGGAGCTGGTCCACGGGCTCTTCTCGTTCGCCGAGCGGACGGCGAAGGAGATCATGGTGCCGCGCACGCGCGTCGTGGGCGTGCCGATCGACGCGACGCCGCAGCAGGCCATCGATCTTCTCGCCGAGGAAGGGCACACGCGCATGCCCGTATTCGACGGCGACCTCGACCACATCAAAGGCGTCCTGCATGCCAAGGACGTGATCCCGCTGCTGGCGCATCCCGAGCTGATCGTGCTGCAGGACATCGTCCGGCCAGCGCTATTCGTCCCTTGGACCAAGCCGGTGGGCGAGCTGTTGCGCGAGATGCAGCAGAAGCGCTCGCTGATCGCACTGGTCGTCGACGAGTACGGGGGCTTCTCCGGGATCGTCACGCTCGAGGACATCCTCGAGGAGATCGTCGGCGAGATCCGGGACGAGCACGACAAGGAAGGACCGGCCCCGCAGTTCGGGCCCGACGGGACCGCGTTGGTGCGGGCGGAGACGCGGGTGGAGGAGGTGAACCACGCGCTCGGCGCCAAGCTCCCGAGCGAGGGTGATTTCGAGACCCTCGGAGGGCTGCTGAACTCGACCGCAGGCGCGATCCCGCAGGCGGGAGACCGGTTCTACATCGGCGGCCTCGAGCTGACCGTCGTGCAGCGCGACGATCGCCGCGTGCGGCTGGTGCGCGTCGCGCGCTCGAAGAGCTCGCCGCCGACGGCATCGCGGGCGAGCTGACGCCGAGCGCGGCTCAGCGGCGCAGCTCGAGGACCAGCCGGCGGGCCGTCTGGCGGAATCCGAGCGTGCGGTACAGCGCGCGGCCAGGCAGGTTCGATTCGCTGACCGAAAGAACCGCACCCTCCGCTTCCGCCAGCGCGTGCACGAGCAGAGCGCGAGCGATGCCCTTCCGCCGGAACTCCGGGAGCACTGCGACCTCTTCGATCCCCAACGTCCGGCCCAGGCGCAGAGCGGAGAGATAGCCGATCGGCCTGCCTGAGGATTCCGCCACCAGGACGCTGCGGCCTTCCTCGGCGAAGAGCTTTGCGATCTCGTCGGGACGGGAGACGATGATGTCCGCCGCGCCGACCCAGGCGTCGTTGGAGAGCTTCTGCAGCGCCTGCTCGTCGCGTGGCGCAGCGCGGCGGATGCGCAATGCAGGCATCGGGCGCGCCTCGACCTGCCCACCGCTCCATTGCAACGAGAGCTGCGCGCCGGTCTGGACGAAGCCGAGGGCGCTGGCGAACGCGCGCCCCGCGTGCGCATCCTCGCGCACCCTCGCGCGCAGGCTGACGCCGCCGCTCAGCGCGGGTTCGCTCAAGGCACGGCCCAGGCCCTGCCTGCGCAGCGAAGGGTGGACCGCCGCATAGAAGTCATAGAGCGATACCGCCGCCGATTCCCGCAAGGCCGCGAATGCGACGCCATACAGCGCGCCGTCCTCGGCGGCGGCGACGCGCCAGAGCTCGAGCGCCGCGCGCGAACCGGCGGCGATCAACCCTAGCCTCTCCCCGAACGGCTCGATGCAGGCGTCGAGCGCACGGGCCGCGTCGCAGAACCGCGAGGCGGCGGCCAGGTCGCCGTGGACGAAGGGCCGGACTGTGACGACGCCGCTCACGGAATGGACTGCGCCACCAGCTCCGCGATGTCCTTCGCCTCCATTTGCTCGGCGCGGCCGGTCTCGCCGATGCCGTCCTTGATCATCGTCAGGCAGAACGGGCAGCTGGTGGCGACGGTGCCCTTGCCGCCCAGCGTGAGGGCCGCCTCGTCGACGCGGTTCTGGTTGATGCGCTGGCCGAGCGTCTCCTCCAGCCACATCCGCCCGCCCCCTGCGCCGCAACAGAACGTCTCCGTCCGGTTGCGCTCCATCTCCCGCACTTTGATGCCGATCGATACCAGGGTCTGCCGCGGAGCCTCGCTGATCCCGTTGTGCCGGGCCAGGTAGCAGCTGTCGTGGTAGGTGACCGGAACGTCGAGCATCGCCTCGCCGGGGCGGAGCCTGCCATCGGCGAGAAGCTGCGCGATCACTTCCGAATGGTGCAGCACCTGGAAGTTGCCGCCGAACTGCGGGTATTCGTTCCCCAGCGTGTTGAAGCAATGCGGGCACTGGGTGATGATCTTCTTCACCGGGTAACGGTTCAGCGTCTCCACGTTCTGCTGCGCCAGGGCCTGGAACAGGTACTCGTTCCCGAGCCGGCGGGCGGAGTCGCCGTTGCAGGTCTCCTCCTCGCCGAGGATGCAGAAGGTGACGCCCGCCGCCCGCAGGATCTTCACCAACGCACGCGAGACCTTCTTCTGCCGATCGTCGTAGCTGCCCGCGCACCCGACGAAGAAGAGGTACTCGACGTCTTTCAAGGCCTCCTTCGACATCGAGGCCGCCACGGGAAGATCGAGATCCGCGCACCACTCGGCGCGCCGGTTGCTGCCCATGCCCCAGGGGTTGCCCTGCGTCTCCATCCCCTTGAAGACGCGCGCCGCCTCCTCGGGAAAGCGGCTCTCCATCAGGACGAGGTTGCGCCGCATGTCCACGATGCGAGGCAGATGCTCGATGAAGACCGGGCACGCCTGCTCGCACCAGCCGCAAGTCGTGCACGCCCAGACCGTTTCGTCCGGGATCACGCCGCCGTCGCCGACGAGCGGGGGCATCTTCTCCATCACCTCGGCGGGCAGCTGCAACGTCGCATGTCGTGGGACACCTTCGAATGGCGTCCCCGACCCCTCGCCGTGGCCATCACCGTGGCCGTTCGCGTGTCCACCGCCGGTTACCGGGGGAATCCGGTTCAGGCTTCTCGCGATCTCCGCGAGCGGCAGCGGCATCATCTCCGCCATCTGCTGCGCGTGGTGACGGATGGCGCGGTTCACTTCCTTGTGCGTGAGCGGCTTTCCCGTGTCGTAGGTCGGGCAATACGTCTGGCAGCGGCCGCACTCGGTGCAGGAGTAGGTGTCCAGGATCTCCTTCCAGGAGAGATCCGTCAGCTTCGCGACTCCGAACTTCTCGCTGTTCTCCAGGTCGAGCTTCGAGAGTTGCCCCTGCGGGGTAAGCCGCTGGAAGAACACCGTGGGGAGGCCCGTGATGATGTGGAAGTGCTTTCCGAGCGGAAGGAAGTTGAGGAAGGCCATGACGATCGCGATGTGCACCAGGATGCCCGTGGTCATCACCTTGGACGCGGCCTGCGGCGACATTCCGTAGAGGAACAGCTTCGCGACTCTTCCGGAGACCGGCAGGTACCAGGGAACTTCCCCCGCGCTGCGGGCGAGCATCGCGGCGTCGATGAGCACGTCGCTCCAGAGCACGCCGAGGATCATGCAGAGGATGAAGACGCCTTCCCAGGAGAGCGTCATCCGCTCCTTCTTCTGCACCAGCCGGTAGTAGAGGAACACGGCGCAACCGGCCGTGCCGAGCAGATCGATGATGTCCTTGACGTAGAGGTAGACCTGTCCGAAGCGCGATTCGTGCGCGAGGAAAGGCAGGTGGAAGCCCGCGTCGTACGCGAGGCCGAACGACGTCAGCGTGCCGAGCTGCGCGACGATGAAGGCGACGAAGATCCAGATGTGCGCCGCTCCGGCGGGCCGCTCCGGCCTGGCAGGCATCCGCTTCTGGCCGAAGCCGTAGAGCAGCAGCTTCTCGGTGCGGGTGGCCGGCTCGTCCCAGCGCACGTCCTTGCGCGCGAAGAGCAGCGGGCGGACGCGGTAGGAGACGATCCAGGCGAAGAGCGAGAGCCCGGCGACGATGATCAGCGTTGCAAGCGCGGGTGCCATGGCGGCGGCGAGCATAGCACCACGTCTGTGAGCGCTTTAAAAGGTTGTTTCCGCATTCGCGGCCGCTAATGCATCGTCCGCACTTGCGCGGCGGCAACCCGCTCCCGCAGGTACTTGTCGATGACCTCCCGGTACTCGGAGAGCTCGCGGCAACCCTGCATCAGCCACTCTCCGCCGATCACGAGCGCGGGCACGCCCTTGATTCCCAGGGTTTCCGCTTCCTCGCTCGCCTCGTTCACATCCTGCTCCAGGCGTGGATCGTCGAGGCGTTCGATGAACTGTCCGACGTCGAGCCCCACTCGCGAGGCCAGCTCGAGCTGCACGTCCCGGCGCGCCACGTTGATCCCCTGCAGGAATGCTGCCCGCCGCATGGCCTT
>Ga0209056_10006847_pt1 | contig 11760 bp, 11 predicted proteins | sample GraSoiAngelo_114_FD_185876 | JGI IMG/M metagenome (GOLD analysis project Ga0209056, IMG submission 185876) | Grasslands soil microbial communities from the Angelo Coastal Reserve, California, USA - 14_0903_13_40cm (SPAdes) (version 2) | ecosystem: Environmental > Terrestrial > Soil > Grasslands... | reverse complement strand
CCTGGCGCAGTCCGAGCTTGCGGGCGACGCCCCACGCATGCATCGGCCCGGCGCCGCCCGTGCAGAGCAGGGCGTAGTCGCGCGGGTCGCGGCCGCGCTCGGCGACGTGCACGCGTGCGGCGGAGGCCATGTTCTCGTTGACGACGTCGTGGATACCCCACGCCACGTCGGTGAGCGACAGCCCCACGCGCTTGGCCAGCCGCTCGAGGGCGGCGTGCGCCGCCGGCATGTCCACGCGGACCTCGCCGCCGGCGAAGTACGCGGGGTTGAGATAGCCGAGCAGGAAGTCCGCGTCGGTGACCGTCGGCTCGCTGCCACCGAGGCCGTAGGACGCCGGGCCCGGGTGCGAGCCCGCGCTGCGCGGGCCGACTTTCAGCAGCCCGATCTCGTCGACGGCGGCGATCGAGCCGCCGCCGGCGCCGATCTCGATCAGCTCGATGGTGGAGATGCGGATCGGCAACCCGCTGCCCTCCATGAAGCGCTTCTGGCGCGCGGCTTCGAAGGCGTAGGCGGTGAGCGGCTCGCCTCCGTCGACGAGCGAGAGCTTGGCGGTGGTGCCGCCCATGTCGAACGCGAGCAGGTTGCCGTGGCTGTCCTCGCGGCCGAAGAACGCGGCGGCCAGCGCCCCCGCCGCCGGGCCCGACTCGAGCATCTGCACGGGCGTGCGCTCGGCCTCGGCCACGTGGGTGAGCCCGCCGCTCGAGAGCATCAGCAGGAGCGGCGCGGGAATGCCCAGGTCCGCCACGCGCCGGGCCATCGCGTCGAGATACCGGCGCGCCAGCGGCTTGATGTAGGCGTTGGCCACGGTGGTGGACGCGCGCTCGTATTCGCGGATCTCGGGCGCGACCTCGTGCGAGGTCGTGACGGCCACCTGACGGTGCCGCCGCGTGATCGCGCGGGCCGCCGCCGCCTCGTGCTTGCCGTTGGCGTAGGCGTGCAGGAACACGATGGCGATCGAGGTGACGCCGGCGTCGATGAGCTGCTGCGCGCGCTGCGCGACCTGTTTGCCGTCCCGGCGCACCTCCACGCCCCCGTCGGCGCGCAGCCGCTCGCGGACCTCCAGTCTCAGATGGCGCGGCACCAGCGGCTCGGGCTTGGCGATGTTGAGGTCGTACAGCTCGAACTTCCGCTCGCGGCCGATCTCCAGCGTGTCGGCGAAGCCGGCGGTGGTGATGAGCCCGGTGACGGCGCCGCGGCGCTCGATCAGCGCGTTGGTGAAGAGCGTGGTGGCGTGCACGACGCGCGTGAAGTCGCGCGCGGGGAGGCGATGCTGGCGCAGCAGGCCCTCGACCCCCGCGGCCACGGCGCGCGCGGGATCGTCCGGCGTCGTCAGCACCTTGCGGTTTAGCTGGCGGCCGCGCGCGTGATCGTAGACGACGATGTCGGTAAAGGTGCCACCGATGTCGATCCCTAACGAATAACTCACTTCTTCACTTTCAGGTCCTCGAACGGCGCCGAGTAGGCGAAGCCGGGGATGAGGTTGGCTCCGCTCACCTCGACGCGGGGGCCGACGCCCCAGATGAACGCGAGATCGTAGATGGGCACGTTCATGACGTGCTCCGTCATGATCGTCTGCATCCGGTGCACCAGGGCCTCGCGCTTCCTGGTGTCGAGCTCGCGGGCCTGACGCATGAAGAGGTCGTCCATCTCGGGCAGCGAGCCGTACGCGTAGATGCCGTTCTTGATGGCGTATGGCTCCAGCCGGGTGGCCGCGTTGCCCATGACGGAGGTGATGACGAGAATGATGCCGTGCAGCTTCTTCTCGCGCCACGCCGAGAAGTAGGCGGCGCGCTCCATCGTGCGCAGGCGGCTCTTGATACCGACGGCCTGGAGATAGCCGACGATCGCCTCGCCCATGGAGTTGTAGGGCGGGAACGGATGCAAGTCGCCGGCGTCGAAGCCGTTGGGATAGCCGGCATCCGCCAGGAGCTTCTTGGCGCGCGCCGGGTCATAGGCGGGCGGTTCCATCGCGATCGCGAACTGGAAGATGCGCGGGACGATGTTGCCCGTGAGGCGTGAGAAGCCGAGCGTCTCGGCCTGGTTGATCGCCTGACGGTCGAGGGCGTGGCTGGCGGCCAGGCGCACCCGGCGGTCGTGCCACGGCGACTTCGGATCCCACTGCTCGGGCAACTCGAGCCAGAACGCGCCGGTCAGCAGCGGCGCCTCCAGCTTGATGCCCGGCGTCCGGCGCAGCTCCTCGGCGACGGGCCCGGCGAACAGATACGCGAGATCGACCTCGCCCCGCTTCAGCGCGGCCGCGCGCGTGGTCTCCTCGGTCATCGTGCGCATCACAAGGCGCTTGATGTTCGGCGCCTTGCGCCAGTAGCCGTCGAACGCCTCGAGGACGATCTCCACGCCGGGGCTGAAGGACACGACGCGATAGGGGCCCGCGCCGATCGGCGCCTTCTTGAAGCCGTCCTCGCCGACCCTGTCGACGTAGTGCTTGGGGACGATCCAACCGGCGCCGGAGGCGGTGGTGCCGTAGAAGAGCATGAAGTCGGGCCACGGCTCCTTCAGAACGAAGCGCACCTGTGTGGGCGAGACGATCTGGACGTCCTTGACCTTGTCCTTCAGCAGCGTGGCACTGGCGCCTTTGTAGCGCTCGAACGAGAACTTCACGTCCTCGGCGGTGACCGGGGAGCCGTCGTGGAACTTCACGTTCTTCCGAAGCGTGAACGTGTACGTGAGATGGTCCTTCGACTCGTTCCACGACTCGGCCAGGCTGGGCGTGCTCATGCCGGCGGGCAGCGGCTTGACCAGCGCGTCGTGGACGGCGTACAGGATCATGAACGGCGTGGTGAACGCTTCCGTCTCCGCCGGATCGAGCCATTTCGCGGCCAGCGTGACGTGCAGGCCCCAGCGCATCTCGCCCTCGGCCGCGGTCGCGCGGCCCACGGGCACCAGCGTGGCGAGGCCCGTGACGACGAGCAGAATTCGGATGGCCCGGATTGGGTTCATGGCGACCCGTCCACCTTCTTGCTGACGCGCCCGCCCTGGATGTGGTTGTTCACGTAGCCCTTGGACTGGTTGCGGCCGGGATCGCCGGCGATCAGGATGCCGATCTTCTCGGGCTGCACGAATACCGGCACCGGGCGCCCGGGATCGCTCGACGCCGCGTACGTCGCGGGCAGCACGCCGGCCTTCACGTGCGCCTCCAGCGTGTAGGACGTCGCGCCCACCTGCAGCGCGTACGTCTCGGCCTGGCGCGCGGTGATGCTGACGTGCTCGTGCAGGTAACGACGCAGAGCGTCCTTCGACCAGCCGTCCTCCGCGATGACGCGCGCGATGGACGGGCCGAGCACCAGCAGCGGCTCCCAGCGCGCGTACTTCATGCCGATCGATGACCAGTAGGCGCAGGCGCCGCCGAACACCTCGGCCAGGATGCGGACGTGATCGAGCGCGTGCGTGCCCGCCGAGTAGATCGGCGCGCTGATGCTCACCACGCTCTGCACGGTGACGACGCTGTCCGCGCCCGTGAAGCCCTGGTCGACGCCGAACGTCGGCCAGCCCAGCTCGGCGGCGGCCCCCTCGTCCTCGGCCAGCGCCACGTTGAACGAGCCGGCGATGCTGCCCTTGTCGCCGGCGCCCGGCGGGATCCGCAGGCCGGCGACGTTGCGCAGATAGAGGCGCAGGAACCGGCCGAGGGTCGTGTTGGCCTGCCGGCCGACGCGCATCACACCCTGACCGTGGTTGAGATCGAGCCGGCTCGCGATCGGTCCGCTCACGATCACGAGCGGCTCCCAGCCCGGCGTCGAGCCCGCGTCCTCCACGCGGAAGACCGGCTCGGCGATGGCTTCCACGATGGCGACGAGCACCGGCATGTACTCGGGCCGGCAGCCCGCCATCACGCCGTTGACCGCGATGCTCCACACGGTGGCCGCGCGGTTCTCGGGGAGCAGGCGTCCGATGACCTCGTCCGGCGCGCGGCGCGTCTGAGCGAGAAAGCGCTCGACGCGCGCGAGCGTCGGCGGGATCACGGGCAGGCCGTCGCTCCAGAGATTCCGGTGGAAGTGCTCCTGGATCTCGTCGAGCGTGCCGCGGTGCACGACGTCGCGCGGCCCGGGCTCGGCCACCGCCGGCCGCGCCGCATCGCGCGCGCCCGCGAGCCCCGCGACGAGCTGCGGCAGCAGCGCCTCGACCTTCTTGGCCACGGCGTCAGAGCCGTCGGTCATCGGCACTCCGGGATACTCGGCGATCGGCAGCGACGGCAGGCCCACGCCCTTGGACACGACGCCGGCCTGCTGCATGAACGGCGTGGTGACGATGGACACGCTCGGCACTCCGGCGCGCTCGGCGATCGCGGCGGCCCGCAGCACGGCGGGCGTGCAGGACCCTCAGGCGCCGACGGCGGAGATCACCGCGTCGCAGCCGTGCTGACGCAGCAGGCCGGGCAGCGTCGCCGCCAGCTCCTTCTCGTCGCGGCCGTGGATACTGCCGAACGTCTCGAACTCCACGAACCGGATGCCGGGATAGCGCGCCTCGAGCGCGCGCCGGATGAGCGGAAACATCTCCTCGCCCTTGAAGAGGTAGTCCCACAATTCGCCGACGGTCTTGCCGCTGAGGTCGGCGGAGCGCGCGGCGAGCGATCCCGCCGGCGCGGCGGAGGGGGCGAGCGGCCATACGACGTCGTAGACGGGCTCGGGAGTCGTCATAGCCCGAATCTATACCACGGCGCGCGCCGCCCGCGCTCGCACGGGCTGGTAGCATGGATCCGTCATGCCCGGTCAAGAGTTGCGCGTGCTCGTCATCGACGACGAGCCGGACATCGCCGCGATGCTCGTCGACAGCATCGAGTTCCTCGGCTATCGCGCGCGCGCCGCGCACAACGGCCTCGACGGCGCGCGCATGGTCGACGAGTTCCAGCCCCACGTCGTGCTCCTGGACCTCGTCATGCCGGGGATGGACGGCCGCCATGTCCTGCAGTACCTGCGCGGCACCCACCCCACGCTGCCCGTGGTGATCGTCAGCGGCACCCAGGACCCGGACATAGCGCGCTCGCTGATGCGGGACGGCGCGTGGGACTACGTCCCCAAGCCCGTCGACCTCGGCTACCTCGGTCGCGTCATCGCCGCCGCCACCGCCGGCACCGTCGAGCAGCCACAGGCCGACCGCCACGCCGGCTGACCGGGGGCCGTCCGACTCGCGTCAAGCGAGGAGCATGCGGGATGGCTGCAGCGTGCGGTTGAACGGATGCAGCACGAGTCCGAGGATCTCGAGCGTGACGACGCCGAGCAGCGCTTCGTCGCCTGGTTCTCCGAGGATCACCGGCGTGTGGCCTTCGCCCTGCGGGAGCCGGATGTAGCACTCGGAGACGTCGCGCTCGATGTGCGTGCCGTCGGCGAGGATGAACGTCATCCGGCGGCGGGGGGTCAGCTCGATCGCGCTCCAGTCCTCCGGTGGCAGCAGGCTGTACTTGGCGCCGCTATCGACGAGAAACGTGACGGGACGAGCGATGCCCGTCGGTCCCGAAACCACGCCCTCGATGTACGTGAGTCCCATCGTCGCGGCCATTCTAACGACCCGAGTGACTCGCTGCGCGTCCAAAGTCCGATACCGTCGACCGGTTGACGCTGGGCAGGCGCCCCCGTAGGCTTGGCGCTCTCATGAGGCGTGCGCGGATGAGGTGAAGAAGCGTTTCGAAAGGAGACCGCATGATCTACGAGATCCGCACCTATCGCATCGCTCCACGCAGCCTGGCCGAGGTCGAGAAGCGTTTCGGCGAGGCGTACGAGTACCGCAAGAAGTACTCGGAGCTGTTCGCGTTCTGGCACACGGAGATCGGGCCACTCAACGAGATCGTTCACGTGTGGCCATACAAGGATCTCGCCGAGCGCGAGCGCATCCGCGGCGAGGCGGCGAAGGACCCGAAGTGGAACCCTGGCATCCAGGAGTTCATCCGCGAGATGCGCTCCGAGATCGTCGTGCCGTTCAAGTTCGTGCCCGAGGTCCGGGGCGGCAAGCTCGGTCCGATCTTCGAGCTGCGCTACTACACGCTCAAGCCGCGCATGCTGCCCGAGGTGGCGAAGGCCTGGGAGGGGGCGCTGCCCGAGCGGACGAAGCTCTCGCCGCTGGTGCTCGCGGGCGGCGTCGAGTTCGGACGCGCCAACGGCTTCGTGCACATCTGGGCGTACACGGGCCTGGATCAGCGCGCCCAGGTGCGCGCCGACGCGTCCAAGCGGGGCATCTGGCCGCCGCCGGGCGGCGGCGACCGCCTCCTCACGCAGGAGAACAAGGTTCTCCTGCCCGCCGCGTTCTCCCCGCTCCAGTAGCGTCACGGGCCGATGGGACGGCGCGCCGCACTCGTGTGCGGCGCGCTCTTCCCGACGTTGGTCTCATGCGGCGCGGCGGGCGAGCAGTGTTGTGATCGTGGCCAGCAGCTGCGCGGGGTCGAGCGGCCGCGTCACGTAGCCGTCGGCGCCGGCGGCGAGCGCCTCGGCCCGCTCCTCGGCGCCCGGGTAGATGGCGGTGACGTGGAGCACGGGAATCGCGGCCGTGCCCGGCGCCGCCTTGAGGATGCGGCAGATCTCGACTCCCGCGATGTCGGGCAGGTGCAGGTCGAGGATGATGACGTCGGGGTTTTCCTCGGCGAGCTGCAGCGCCTCCTGACCCGTGGTCGCTTCCCTCACCTGGAAGCCTGCATGTTGAAGCATAAGGCGGGTCGTGTAGCGGTGAGACTCTTCGTCGTCCACGACCAGGATCGTTCCCTTGGTGTTCATGGTGGCGAGGAAGCGAGCATTCTCCTTGCCGAAACCGTAAACGTCGGTGGTTTCAGCCAAACCGTGGCCGCGCTCGCCGAGCCGTGTGGGCAAGACTCTTCCGCCCGTTGGTACGCGACGCCACAGATTCCACCCGCTACACGCGCCGCGCGTCCGGGAAGAAATGGATCCCGGCGCCTGGCCGCCAGCCCATGTGATTATTTTGCGAGCCACGAATTCCAGAAGTACAGGCGCGGCGCCGTACGGAACTCGCCGCGTAGCTCCCGCCGCGCCACGTCGAGCGTGTTGTAGTCGCCGAGCTTCACCTGACCCACGTCCTCGTAGTGGATCGCCTGGATGCGTTCGACGAGCGCCTTGCGCTTCTTCAAGTCGCTCTCCTGCTTCAGCTCGCCGATCAGCCGCTCCTTCTCTTCGTTGCACCACCACCCCTGGAACGAGCAGCGGAACGCGACGTGGAGTGCGGGGTCGGCGATGAGCGGATAGCCCGTGACATATGCCTCCCACAGCTCCGGCTTCTGCACGCGCTGGTTGAGCGTGGCCCAGTCGACCACCTGGAGGTCGATCACGAAACCGAGCGCCTCGAGCTGCTGCTTGGCGACCAGCGAGTGCTTGTACATGAACTCGTATTCCCGCGTGCTGACCCAGCGCACCGTCTGGCCCGTGTAGCCCGCCTCTTTCATCAGCCGCTTGGCCTTATCTCGGTCGTGCTGGTTGTAGAGCGACGCGCCCGCGGTCGAGTACCACGGCTGCTCGGGGAAGAACAGCGCCGGCCCCAGCCGATAGAAGTCCTTGTGCCCGAAGCCGGCGGCCATGATCGGCTCCATGTCGAGCGCCGCCTGGACTGCCTGGCGCAGCGGCTTGCTGGTCATGAGGCCCGCCTTGTGGTTCAGCGAGATCAGCGTCCAGCCGCGAGGCTTCACGATCCGCGACTCGAGCTGGGGCAGCGACTTGATCCGCTCCCAGGCATCCTGCTTCATGAACATCGCGTGGTGATACTCACCCGTCTCCACGCCGGCCAGCCGCACCGCGGTGTCGGGCACCGGAATGAACAGGATCTCGTCGAGCCAGGCCGTGCGCTTGCCTCCGAAGCCGTTCGGCGGCTCGGCGCGGGCCGCGTAGTCCTTGAACCGGACGAGCTTGACGTGGCGATCGGGCCTGTGCTCGACGAAGCGATACGGGCCGGTGCCGATGTATTCCTTGATCTGGCCGGTGTCGGCCGCCTCCACGATCTCCTTCGGATAGATCATGGCCGATGGCTCGGCCAAGCCGTAGACCAGCGAGCCCGAGGGCTGCTTGAGGAAGATCACCACGGTGTACGCGTCCTTGGCCTCGATGGTCTCCACCCCCGGCCAGAGCACCCTGCCGATGGACGCGACCTGCCCCCAGCGCTTGAGCGACGCCACCACGTCGGCGGCAGCCATCTCCTTGCCGTTGTGGAACTTGACGCCCTTGCGGAGCGTGATCGTGTGGCGCAGCCCGCGGTCGGTCACGGCGTGCGTGTCGGCCAGCAGCGGGATCGGGTTCCACGCGCGATCATAGGTGAACAGCGACTCGTAGACGTGCCACATGATCTCGTTGGTGAGCACCGTGGTCGTGGCCTGGATGTCCAGCGTCGGCGGCTCGCCGATCGACGCCACCTTGAGTACGCCGCCCATGCGCGGCGTCTCCTGCGCGTGCGCGACCGACACCGATAGAACGAGGAGGGAGACGAAGGCGACGAAGGTCTTCATCGCTGGTGTCCTCCGAGCGAAGAATGGGCGCGCGGATGATACCATCCGCCGCAGTGCTGAACGTTCTCGTCACGATGCCGTTCGGCGAGGCACAGCTGGACCGCCTGCGCGCCGTCTCGCCCGACCTCTCCGTCTCCGCCGCCGATCCCGAGCGTGCCGACTATGCGCGGACCCACGTCCTCTACGCGGGGAACCCGCCGCGCGACCTCGCCCGGGCGCCGCAGCTCAAGTGGGTGCAGGTGCACATGGCGGGCGTGAACACGCTGCAAGACCATCCGCTCTACGCGAACAGTGGGATCGCGATCACCACGACCAGCGGCGTGCACGCGGCGACCATCGCCGAGTACGCGCTGACGGTGATCCTGGCGCTCGCGCATCGCGTGCCGCGGATGGTGGAGTGGCGCGACAAGGGCCGCTGGCCGCCGGACGAGCAGCGCTGGCCCCTCTTCGTTCCGACGGAGCTGCGCGGCGCCGTGCTGGGCGTGATCGGCTACGGCAGCATCGGGCGCGAGCTCGCGCGGATGGCCACCACCGCGCTCGGCATGCGCGTGCTCGCGTGCAAGCGCGACCCGTCGCGCCGCGTCGACGACGGCTACCGCCTGCCGGGCACCGGAGACCCCGAGGGGACGCTGCCCCGGGCGTGGTTCGCGCCCGCGCGGCTGCACGATCTGCTCGCGCGCTCCGACGTGGTCGTGATGTGCGCGCCGCTGACGCCGGAGACGCGCGCGATGATCGGCGCCGCGGAGCTGGCGGCCATGAAGCCGTCGGCGTTCTTCGTGAACGTCGGCCGCGGCGCCACCGTGGACGAGGCCGCGCTGGCCGCGGCGCTGAAGGCCGGGCGCCTGGCCGGCGCCGCGGTGGACGTCTTCGACGAGGAGCCTCCGCCCGCGGGGCATCCTTTATATGGCGCTCTGGACAGCGTGATCGTCTCGCCCCACGTGTCGGGCTTCCTGCCGTCCTACGACGACCGCTGCACCGAGCTCTTCGCGGAAAACCTCAAGCGCTTCCTGGCCGGGGCGCCCCTGCTGAATCTGGTCGATCGCGCCCGGGGATACTAAATTAGTCCCATGAGCGGACCACTGCGGTTTCTCAACGTGCCGTACGGCGCCTGGCACGCGCGCGAGGTGCCGGCGCCCGATCCGCTGCTTACGCGCACCGATCCCGGCACGCCGTGCGGCGAGTACCTGCGCCGCTTCTGGCAGCCGGTAGCCTTCGCGCGCGACCTCGGCGACGTACCACGGCGCATCCGGATCATGGGCGAGGACCTCGTCGTCTTCCGCGACCGCTCGGGCCGTCTCGGCGTGCTCCAGCTGCACTGCTCGCACCGCGGCACGTCGCTCGAGTACGGCATTCTCCAGGAGCGCGGCATCCGCTGCTGCTATCACGGCTGGGTCTTCGACGTGGACGGCCGCATCCTCGAGACGCCCGGCGAGCCCGCGGACAGCACGCTGCGGCGGCGGCTGTGCCACGGCGCGTACCCGACGCACGAGTTCTGCGGCCTGGTCTTCGCCTACATGGGGCCGCCCGGGGTGACGCCCGTGTTCCCGATGTACGACACGTTTACCGTGCCGGGTCTCGAGCTGCACCCGGCCGCGCAGTTCCTGCTGCCGTGCAACTGGCTCCAGGTGAAGGACAACTCGATGGATCCCGTGCACACGTCCTTCCTGCACGCCATCAGCAGCGGCTATCACTTCACCGAGGCCTTCGGCGCACTGGCGGAGCTGGAGTGGCAGGAGACACCGTACGGCATGATCTATGTCGCCACGCGGCGCATCGGCGAATTGGTGTGGGTGCGGATCTGCGACTTCATGGCCCCCAACGTCCACCAGTTCACGCGCGAGATCGAGGAAGCCGCCTCGGAGCGGATCGCGTCGCGCCCGGTGGTGATCCGCTGGGCCGTGCCCGTGGACGACACGCGCACGCTGAACTTCGAGCTGGCGCAGGTCGATCCGGCGTGGGGTCTGACGCCGGCGCAGATCGCGCAGCCCGGGTTCGGGCAGTCGGCCGACCGGCCGTACGACGAGCGCCAGCGGTGTCCGGGCGACTACGACGCGCAGTCGAGCCAGCGGACGATCGCGGTGCACGACCTCGAGCACCTCGCCGCGACCGACCGCGGCGTGATCATGCTGCGCAAGATCTTGCGGGACGGCATCCGGGCCGTCGAGTCCGGCGAGGCCCCGCGCGGTCTCAAGCTCGAGCCGGGCGACACGATCACGACCTATTGTCAGGACACCGTCGTGCGCGTCCCCGCCTCCGGATCGGCCGCCGCCGACCGCGCGCTGCTGCGCCAGGTCGGTCGTCGCGTCGTCGCCGGCGGCTACCAGCGGCCCTGACCTCCGCTGTCATTTCTTCAACAAACTGTCTCCCGCCCGTGGCCCGTCGCTTGCGTCGGACTCCGCGGGGTCGACACCCAAGAGGAGGAGTAGGTCACATGCGGAATTCACTGATGGGTCTCGTGCTCGTGGGTCTCTTGTTTGCCGTGCCCGCCCTCGCCGCGGAGGCCCCGCGGGGTGACGCGAAGTTCATCAAGGGAGCCGCCGAGGGCAACCTTGCCGAGGTGAAGCTCGGTGAGCTGGCTCAGCAGCGCGCCGCGTCCGACGCCGTGAAGGAGTTCGGCAAGCGGATGGCCACCGATCACCAGAAAGCGTACGACGAGCTCAGCCAGGTCGCCTCGCAGAAGGGCGTCGCGATGCCCACCGCGCTCGACCGCGGCCACCAGCGGCGCTACGACAAGCTGGCCAAGCTCTCCGGCGCGGACTTCGATCGCGCGTACATGAAGGAGATGGTCCGGGACCACGACAAGGACGTGAAGGCGTTCCAGAAGGAAGCCAACGCCGGCAAGGACCCGGACGTGAAGGCCTGGGCCTCCAGGACGCTGCCGACTGTGCAGGAGCACCAGCAGCTGGCCAAACAGGCCTACGCCGGCGTGCAGGGCAAGAACAGCCCGTCCGCGTCGCCGAGCCAGAAGTAGGGCAAGCCAGGCGCGCGCGTGTCCACCGCGCGCGCGATCAGGACGCCGGCTTCCTCGCGCGCTCGGCGACGGGGAGGCCGGCGCTCTTCCACGCCGTGAAGCCGCCGTCCATCTCGACGACGCGCGGCAGACCCATCTGCGCGGCGACGTCGGTGGCGAGCGCCGAGCGCCACGCGCCGTTGCAGTAGAAGACGAATTCCTTGCCCGACGCGAACACGTCCTTGTGATACGGGCTCTCGGGGTCGATCCAGAACTCGAGCATGCCGCGCGGGCAGTGGAAGGCGCCGGGAATCATGCCCTCGCGCTCCAGCTCGCGCACATCGCGCAGGTCCACGAAGACGAC
>Ga0209056_10006846_pt1 | contig 11761 bp, 10 predicted proteins | sample GraSoiAngelo_114_FD_185876 | JGI IMG/M metagenome (GOLD analysis project Ga0209056, IMG submission 185876) | Grasslands soil microbial communities from the Angelo Coastal Reserve, California, USA - 14_0903_13_40cm (SPAdes) (version 2) | ecosystem: Environmental > Terrestrial > Soil > Grasslands... | reverse complement strand
AGCTGGCCTTTCCCGCACCCAATCTCTGCGAGAACCCTCCTCCTAGTAGGAACGAGATTTGCGATTTTTCTCGCAAGATTCTCGTGTTGATGGGCATACGCACTTTCCACCTTCCTTGGATCATCACCCAATCTGTCCCTTTTTCGTTCATGTGGTGGTTAGACCAGGTAAATCAGAGTCATTGGCGAGACTCTCCGCTTTATCGGAGGCCAAGAAATTCTTTCCACCACATCCAGTCCGTCAAATGAGGTTGAGTTCTGCGCAAATTGTGCCGGACCTCGAAGGCCGCTTTAGGCGTAGTGCTTCTACCTTCGTGAGCCTTGCAGCAAGCCAAAATTTTGGAAGAATGAAAATCCGCGACTTGGCCTACTGGCTCGCGGCCAACAAATTCCTGGACAGACCACAGTACGGCCCTGAAAGAGGTCATAATGGGAGACTCCTGAGGAAGTATGGTGATGGAAGGATCTTGCGAGAGTCGGACAGGGCGATTCAGGCAATGCGTGATGGCGATCTTGACCCTGTGGATTCTGCCAATCAAACCGTAGACTACATGCGAGGACGTGGGCTGTCAAACGGCACAATTCGTATGACCAGACTCACGATCTGTAGGTTCTTGCTATATTCAAGGCTAGGATTAGACCCATACGATCTCAAAATAGCAGTGAAGAACCTTCCGAGAGTCTGGGTGAACCTCAAGAGGACCCCCACTCGAGAGCAAGTCAGGTCGATTCTTCTCGCGTGCGACCTCCGCATGAAAACGCTCTTCTCCATTATGATCTCTACGGGAGCCCGACTCGGAGAAACAATCTCCATCCGAAAAGACCAGATTAACTTCTCCAAGATGCCCGTTGAGGTAAGCCTCAAGGCAAACAAGGTCTATCGGAACAGAATAGTCTTCCTCTGTTCCGAAACAGTCATGCTCTTGAAGGAATATCTGAAAACAAGAAAGAGAAATTATCAGCATATCTTTTCAGGATACGACGATATCACTAACAAAGCGATCGACCGTCCTATGAGAATAGGCGTCGCATGGAACTACTTCAAGCGGATCCGAGATGGTCTGGGAATGACCGAGAAATACGATAAGCGTCATTACTTCTATCGCCCTAGCTGCTTCAGAGTTCTGAACTTGGACATTCTAAAGAGCAGTGGTTATCCCGCCGATTGGGCCGAGTATCTGGTGGGGCACAGTATCAGTTTCCAAGCCAGCTACATTCCATCTACCAGCTCTCTCGCCAAAGCTTGGATAAAGTATGACAGCCAATTCTGTTTTCTGAAGACAGAGAGTCCTGAAACGGTCGACGGGCAGGTGATGCCACCTCCGACAGTCAAGTCAAACTCAGATCTGCTCAGAGCATTTGACAAGGTTGAACCAACCTCCAGTGTCTATAGGCCGAGAACCACTCATTGGAGAACGAAAAACTTCGACTATGTCAAAACCCACATCCAATCCACTGGATATGATCAGGCGATTGCCGATGGCTTCTCAATCTTCGACAGTTCCCCCAGTGGGGTCAGAGTGTTCAGGAAGAGGTTCCGAGGCGGGAAGCAATGGATGAAATCAATCAACGGAACGCTAACCCATAAGCACACTGACTTCAAAGACCATGCGAAGCCAATTTAATCAAATCCCTCGTGTTCACGACTAAAGGATGATACAGCGAACAGTGAAGAAACCTGTTCTGATGGACCCTCCTGGATTATCAAAGGCCTTGTTGCGGATCCTAGGAGAGTGAGGGTTTGCCCGAAATGAGACGTAAGCGGCACTTGTCGGATGAGACTAGGCGTAGAATGTCGGAGGCTCACAAGGGTAAGAGACGAAGACCGTTCACTATCGAACACAGACAGAGAATATCTGAGAGTCGCAAGGGCATGAAGTTCAGCGAAGAACATAAACGAAAGCTTTCCGAATCCCACAAAAGCAAGCATCCGACGATAGAGCAGAGGGTCAAACTAAGCCAAAGTTCTCTGCGATGGTGGGGGAAGCAATCTCGAAGTGTGCGAAAATGCCGAATACAGGAAGCCTCTCAAGCACGATGGCCAAGATGGACCGACCAGCAAGAACGGGAATTTAGAGAGAAGAATCCGTACAGTTCCCAAATGAATCCACGGGAGTACTCTGCCTGGTACCATAAGCATCATCCAGGCTACTTTGCCGGGAAGAGCAAAGAATGGATGAAACGACAGCCTGAGAGCAGGAGAAAGGCCCTCCACGCCAAGGGGAATCGCAAGTTGCACACGTATCTGACTGCCTACTACAAGCTGCGCCGGCGGATACTGGGGCTAGCTATGAGTAAACCATCGTTCACCGCTGAAGAGAAGGTCGCCATCTTCAACTCGCCGCATCTCACCGAGATGTTTCAAAGGACTCAAGGTAACTAAATGAAAGCAGACGCTGTAGACTCGTTCTGACGCCAGTCTACGATATGCTGACAGTAAGAGGGGGAGAGATGGTTGACCCGTATTGGGATCCCCTGTGAATCGTTACAGTAACAGTTGCTGATGTCGCACTGTGTGCGTTCAGATGGATCGTATTGAAGTTGGGTCCGCATGATGAGAAGGTCAATGGTGTAACCGTCAGCAAAACCGGATTGCTGACAGTGAGAACTACGGCACCGGTTATCGCTGGTGCGCATTTGAACGAGTCCGTCGCCGAGCCTGTCTTCGAGATGGTTATCGGATTCGTCGTCCACAAAGCCTTGGGTACCGCGCTAGATGCGTTGGCTACAGCGTAGTAAGATCCGATCGCAACCGTTCCTATGAGTATTATGCCGATTATGTGCGGGAGGAACGGCGAGAGCCTCAAGAGGATATGCAATGCGTTTGCTCCGAATATTTAGCCTTTTAGGGTGCACTAAACGTCCCTTTGACAAAAGCGGTTGAATTCTACGCTTCGGGAACGTCACAGATACCTTGCAAAAGCCGCAAAATACATCCGGCCATAATGCCATTCTTTGGTGGAGCTTCCGTTCGAGCATAATAGCGAGTTCATCCTTGTCCATCCTCTACCTTGCTGAACCGCAGACTCTATGAGCTAACCGTCGCGGTACTTCTTGTCATCGCGATTCTAGAAGTAATCAGTCTGCTCACATGGACCTTATTTCCGCTTCTTGGAGATTCAGGTGCAATATTCACGGCCCTAGATACAGATGCGTTCGACCTCCTAGCCCCGTTTTCGCCTCTGTTGTTGATTCTTGGGTTGTATGCGTGGATCTTTGAAGGGGCTAGTGTGTTTGGGCGGCACACCCGACTAATTCACCAAACCGTTACGCTTCTGGTAAAGGCTCGGGATAGATTATTGCGATGGGTAATAGGCAGAGCGCCGAGGAATGAATTTGGTAACGGTCCCCTTCGTAACCCGCGCATCTGGCTGTTCCTGATCTCTGTGTTAGGTGTACTTGTCGTCTACATTCCATACCGGAGTGATCTCAACCCGGGTCTCGCTTTGATTGGCACTGACACTCCATTGTACGTGGGATGGATTGACCAGATGAGGATGAGTTCATTGACCCAGGCGATGAGCTACGCCTTGGGGATCGCCAATCACGGATCTAGACCGTTACTTTTGATCCCGTTATACCTAGTGACCGTAGCTTCCGGGATCAGCTCAGTTCAGAGCGTCGAATACCTGCCACTACTTCTTGCGCCACTATCTGCTCTTTCTTCATACGTTTTGATGCGAACTGGTTCGAGGAGCGAGACAACAGCTCTCTTAGCCGCGCTTTTCACAGTCACGTCTTTTCCCGTAACAGTGGGTATGTGGGCAGGATATTACGCGAACTGGTTAGCATTGATCGAGGCGAATCTCTTTTTTGCGTCTCTCCTTCTTGTCTGTAGATCCTTCTCGTCCCTCCAGTACACGGTGTTCGTGGGATTATCCGTCGCTCTCTTGTTGACGCATCCGTGGACTTGGGCGCTCGTGATTGTTGTCGCCTTCGCATTCTGTCTGAGTATGTTGACACTGCTTGCGCCCATGCTGGCGACTGACCTGATTGTCGACGTTCTGAAAACATACACGTTCGGAAGCTGGGGACTTGCCACGTACATCGGAGTGCGAGTATCTGGTTCCGGGCCGTTACAATCGGCCGGTCTCTGGCAGAACCTCATCCGGGCAATGGTCTTCACTTACGACGGTCTCTTGAGTAACGCGCTGATCTTGCTGCTCGCCTTCGTAGCCGTACTCAACCTGAGGTTTTCCGACGCCTTTGATCGACTAATCCTTCTATGGATCTCCATACCCTCGCTCATTTTCCCAATTCTGGAAAGTTATAACCAGACCAGAATCATCTACGACTTGCCGATACCAATTCTGGCATCGGTTGGCGCGATTCTGTTTGTTTCACGATTCAATAGAACGAAGAGGCTCCCCCGGCTGGTTTTGGTTACAATCCTGTTATTCAATGCCAATTATGCACTTCGCGCGATGGCCCATCTCGTAACTGGACTCCAGTGATACCCTTAGGATTCCTGGAGCATCGTAATCAACCATCAAAATAAAAGAACGTTTGAAGAGCGATAGACTTAATCTATGTGGAGTTGATTTCCCCAGTTTCCAAGGTCGCCTCCTATGAGTCCTCTCTTACGCCAAGTGTCTGATTTCTTCCTCGGCCATATGGCGACCAAGGCTCAAAACTTTTCGACTGGAGCGGGGGGGATCCCATAGGAATGGCTTCCGACAGTCACAAATCCACCTATCACGTTCTAATGGTCAATAGAGGAGTGTTCAGGGTTCCGCCTGAATCTTCTGGAGGTGGAGCGGAAAAGCACGGTTACTACCTCGCCAATAATCTGGCATTATTAGGACATCCAGTCGATTTCGTGAGCAAAATCAGGCATGGTTCACTCTTTCATTCCCGGGTCAAGGTTCATCCTTTGCCTCCACGTCGGAGCATAATCCCGCCCAAGACAAGTTTCACGGGTTGGACGTTCAAGCATCTGTTTGCCAACACACTTTCGATCATCACCACTCTCAGACTCCTTCAGAGAGAAAAATTCCGTTTCGACGTTATCCACTGTCATAGCGCGTTGACCGCGCTTGTGGTTTCAGCAATAGTGGGTAAGAGGATACCCGTTGTCTATACAATGCATGATTCTCCACCTTGGATCGCTTCGTACAGAAATATGCCCGAAAGATGGATGAGGAAAGCGGTGTTCATCGGTGTTGAGGTTCCATGCCTCCGGCGCGTGACGCGAGTCGTAGCGGTCAGTCCGGCGCTCGCTACAGAGGCAACGCGATGGAAAGCTGATGGTCGGAGAGTCGTGTATATTCCCAGCGGGATCGACTCTGACTACACTCAAAACTCTCACCCAGAGGACGGCAAAGGACCTGTGGGACTCTTCGTGGGACAACTGGTTCCAAGGAAGGGCTTGGATATTCTCGTCGAGGCAATAGCCAAACTTCGAAACAATAAGGCCCGGTTCCTGATAGTTGGCGATGGGCCAGAAAGGGAAAAGTTGCTAAAACAGTCCGCGAGTGAAGGGGTTAGCGACCGAGTACACTTTGCCGGCTACGTCCGTGAAAAGGAACTCGTCGACTATTATGGACGAGCTTCCTTCTTCGTCTTCCCATCTCTGGCGGAAAGTTTTGGCTTCGCCTTATTCGAGGCCATGTCGCACGGGTTGCCCACGATTGCCTCTAATCTCAAGGCCTATGATGGCGTTCTGAGTACCCGGGACAACACACTTTTGTTCGAACCGGGAAATCCGAGGGATCTCGCGCTGCGCTTAGACGAGCTTCTGCAAGATCCCGAATTGGGTAAAACTCTGGCAAAGAATGGGTTAGTGCTTGTAAGGAAGCGTTTCAACTGGATGGAAATTGCTGACCGCGTCTCTAACATGTACTCGGATCTCATACAGATGGAATACCCAAAGCCGAGAGCGACGAGACCCGATGCCCACAACGATGCACAGGGTGCAATCTCACAAATCGCGACGGCCATTGCTTCAGCTGTACCGGCCGAGTCGATATATCTAGTGGGAAGCAGAGCACAACATCCAAGTTATGGCAACGACTACGACGTGGTGGTTGTAATCAAGAGTTGGCTAGTTCCATTCTATATTCGTCGACTCAAGCAAGTCGGCAGTGACTTGTCATCCAAACTTGGATGCAAAGTCGACGTGAGCCCTCTGACCTCCTTCAGGTTACGACGAGCGAAAGGCAATCTGTTTTTGATGAAAAGCAGGAGCAATGCCAGGCTCCTGAGGGGACGGCCGGTGTTGAATGGGATAACGGTCGGTGACAAATCCGATCTATCCATCGATTGGTACTTCTCCTACTACTCCTTCCTCCTCAAAGAACTCTTAGCTGCATCGAATCCGGATCGTCTTCAAACGGAGCCAATCAGTGAGAAGATTGTTGAAGGACTTGAATATCTTGCATCGATTTTACCAGCAGGCATCGCAAAGATGGTCTTAGACCATACCAGGACTCTTCGAGACCCAGTTATCAACGCTAATTGGTTGACCCTCAGAGATGTGATGCTAGCTCTCTTCGCACAGCTATCATCTGCAATTTTGCTCTCAAACTCTGGTGATATAGTCGCCCAGGCGGATGCGCTGTTGAATCGGCCGAAAGGGAAGAACATATCGAAGAATTTCGAATACGCAGCGGTCCTACTTCTACGCGGTGACGTTGCAAGACCGGATCGAGTCTTCTCCCGGAAGCTGATTATCGATCGATATCGAGTTGCGCTGATCCTTCTGCTTGCGGCCGTTTCAGGGAATAGCGTCAATGGTGACTTGACTGTCAGGGCATACCGAATTCTTGAGGGCTGCATGTCGCTGAAGCAGCGTCGGGATCCAGAAGGCTGTTGGAAGGAGCTACGGTCGGCCCTATTGCGCAACTGGGATATCAGTCAATCGTTAATGGGATTTTAGGACCAAAAGACTTGCCCCGTGTAATTGCCATTCTTGTTGACGCGCTTCGTTATGACTTTGTGAGCCCTCAGTACACCCCATTCATTTACGAGTTGGGCCTCCAAGGTGCGAAACTGCCTCTTAGACCCATACTCGGGTATAGCGATGCGATCCGAGCCACTATCTTCACAGGAACCTATCCCGACAAACATGGATACTGGATGTCCTATAGGTACTCACCGCAGACCTCACCATTCAGAGCCTTCACTATTCTTCGCGCCATCGATCACATCCCGAGTGACCTCATCAAACGCGGAACCAAGTTCCTTATCACATCGACCATATGCAAACTTATGGCGAGAATCGAAGGATATTCGTCTCTCCATTTGCACAACATCCCTTTCTCGATAATAGATCGATTCGACGCGACAATCCAGAAATCCATGCTGGACGAAAACCCATTTCCGGACTTTCCTACGCTATTCGATGTCCTTCGGCAAAACAAAATCAGCTATGCATACATCGACTCATCGGTACTAAAGAGGCGCACATTAGATGCCGTTGACAAAGTCGGTCCAGCCACACGCTTCGTAATGGTCTACCTTCACTATGTGGATGAAGCTTCGCATTGGTTCGGCCTAGGCTCTGAAACATTCAAGAAAACCTTGAGGTCCGTCGATGATATCGTAAGGTATGTCGTCAAGAAATTGTCCTTGCCAGAAGAGAAACCTCTTGTTTTCGTGTTCTCCGATCACGGAATGATTGCAGAGAAGAAACGGCTAGACTTGGGCTTTCTCACTAAGCTGGATGGTTTCGGCAAGAGATTCATATTCACCTCGGATGCCACGATGGTAAGAGTGTGGTACCCAGATCCAAGTAGTAGAGAACAAATTCGAGAAATTATTGAGCGCACCGGTCACTGTCGCCTATTATCGAAGGAGGATAGAATTAAACTTCGGATTGGAGCCGATGGCCCCCACTACGGCGAGGACATTTTCCTCTTTGAACCTGGCTACATCATTTTTCCGAACTCATACTCCTACGTCCGCCCGAAGGCTATGCACGCTTACTCCCCGGACGATCCTTCCCAGAGGGGGATCTTCATCGCAAGTGACGGACTCAATATTATAGATAAGAACGAAGTCGATCTAGTAGATATAATGCCGTCAATACTTTCCACGGTGGATGTATCGCCTCCAGCGACATGTGAGGGGAGGTCGCTCGTGAATTGACGGTTGAACAGTTGAAGCAGATTCCCGCATTCAAATACTATTTTCCGCCCGAGATGGTGGACTCGATCGTATCGGACATTCGTCGTTTGTTGGAGAGTGGGGACTATCTTACGCTCGGTAGGTACACTGAGCAATTCGAGAAGGAGTATGCAGTTTACGTTGGAACGAAGCACGCAATCGCTATGGCCAGCGGGACTTCTTCGCTTGAGGCGATTCTAAGAGCTATCAACGTTAAGGGGCGCGAGGTGATCGTTCCGACCAACACCTTCGCAGCTACAGCCTTCGCGGTGATACATGCTGGAGGTAGACCGGTCTTCTCGGACATTGAACGGGATCTTTCCTTTGATCCAGAGGATATGAAAAAGAAACTCAACTCCAATACTTCAGCCATAATCGCGGTTCACATCGGGGGATTCATCTCATCCGCATTCGAGGAGCTGAGAAAATTCGCCCAAGAGAAAGGTATTCCCTTGGTAGAGGACGCGGCTCACGCCCAGGGAAGCATGACGCAAGGAAAGAAGGCGGGGAATCTGAGCGAAGCGGCAGGATTCAGCTTCTTTTCGACAAAGGTAATCACTAGCGGCGAGGGCGGCATGATAACCACGAACAATGATGAGGTAGCACGAGCAGTGCGACTGTTGCGAGATCAAGGCAAGGTTAGCGGAAACAGCGTTGGGATCCTTGGCTACAACTGGAGAATGAGCGAATTCCAATCTGTAGTGGGCCTCGCTCAGCTCAGAAGGATTGAAGAAATCATCTCAAAGCGAATGAAAATCGCAGAGCGATACGATAGAGACCTAAGCAACTTATCGGCCATTCAGTGCCTCTACCCGCCGAAACAGTCTCGACCGAACTTTTACAAGTACATACTCTTTCTGCATTCAGGGAGACACCCAGAAGATTTGCGCCAACTCATGAAGAAAAAATTTGGAATAAGTCTCTCTGGATACGTCTACGAAGCTCCTCTGCACAGCCAGAAAGTCTTTGCCGACTACATTAACGGTAATGATCGCTATCCAGTTGCCGATGACCTTTGCTACCGGCACGTCTGTCTTCCGTTATATCCGCAGATGACAGTAGACGATGCCGACTACGTAGCCAATTCCCTAGTTGACGCGCTAAAGGAGCTGGGTTGGGCATGAAAATAGCCGTTGTAGGAGGATCAGGTTTCATTGGCAAGCAGCTTGTGAGGAGTCTCTGTCATGAAGGACACGAAGTAAAGATTCTCGACATTCGCGCGGACGAGAGAGATGTTCCGTCTGGTGCAACCATCTCACAATGCGACATCGGAAACTACGATGAAGCACGTAATGCTATTCGCGGCTCGGAAGCCGTTTTCCACCTGGTCGGTACAGTGTTGAATGCGGCGAGAAAGAACCCGCATCTTGCGGTTGAACTGGATTGCATCGGCCTCGCCAATGTCTTGGAAGCATGCGTCAAGGAGAAAGTCTCGAAGGTGATGTACGCGAGCAGTTTCTACGTTTACGACGGTCTCTCGGCCGATATTGCGGTGTCGGAGAAAGATCAGCCCGGAATTTTGTCGGCTGAGATGTTTGGAGCCGTAAAGATGATGGGCGAGAAACTGGTCTACGAATACTCCAGAATTCATAAGCTGGAATATGTCGTGCTTCGATTTGGGCCAGCCTACGGGCCCGACCCCCGCTGTACTTCCGTAATCTACGATTTTCTCAAAGCCGGCCTTCAAGGCCTCCCGCTGGTGGTCTGGGGGAGTGGTAGTCGAAAGAACCAGTACACATACGTCAACGACATAGCGACGGCGTCTACTTCAGCCCTCAGATACTCGAACGAAGTATTCAACATAATTTCCCCGCAACAGCTCTCGTTGCGGGATACCGCAGAGGCACTGTCAAGAGACCATGGGTTCAAAGCCCAATATGATTTGTCCAAGCCTGAAGGACCAAGTCTACCCTACATTTCTGCCTCGAAAGCGATTAAGGAATTGGCATGGAAGCCAACAACCTTGAGCGAGGGAGTCGATGAAACCATAAAGGCGATTCAGTCACACGCTCTAAAGGAGCATGTCGTAGCTAGAACGTCTTGAAGATAGGCTTCGTCTACTTTCATTTTTGGCCCAACTTGGGCGGTACCGAAATTCCGATGCTAGAATACGCCACTTCCCTATCCAAGCTGGGACACACGGTCACTGTGTATACTGCTAATGCGCTAAACTTCAGGCAGTCGGATCTTCCGTCGGAGGAAGTCAAGGACGGAATCATGATAGCCCGCTTCAAGTTTGTTCCCCTCCCCATGAAATACTCATTCGCTTCCATGGGATTGTTACGGGCTCTACTTTCAACAGATGTTCAGCTTTTGGAAGTTTTCTCCATCCTTCCCTCATTTTTTATCTTGGGCGCGATCTTGGTTGCGAAGCTTCGCCGAATACCTCTCATTCTCTATCCGCAATTCCATCCCCAGCGTTTCGTCTATCATCCAGATAGATGGGTTAGGATAATCGGAAAAATCTTTGACACTTGTATAGCCATTCATTTCATCCGCCTCGGTGATCATGTCATCTGTCTGACCAAGCTAGAAGAACGGTTCTATCGCAGCAGGGGGATCGCCAAAGCCACGACGATCTACGAGTGGGTGCCCAAGCGTATCACACCTCCCAACACGACGGTCCTCGAATTTCGCAATCGACTCCATCTGTCAGACAATGAAAAAGTGATTCTGTTCGTTGGTCGAATCGACAGAAGGAAGGGATTAGACATACTGATTCAGTCGATGCCTCAAATTATCAATAAAGTACCTAATGCCAGACTCGTTGTCGTAGGCAGAGACGACGGCCATCTTGAGGAGTGCGTCAACTTGGCAAGAGCCACAAGACGCGAGGATAGGATAACATTCGTCGGACCCCTGACAGACCCCGAGCTATCCTCTGCCTATAGCGCCGCAGATATTGTTGCGATCCCATCCCGCTTTGAAGCGTTTGGAAGGACCTTAATCGAGGCGTGGACCTTTCACAAACCTGTGGTCCTGACGGACCACGTAGCATTATCCGAAATAGTGACACCTGGTTCTGGGTTCATCGTAGGAGTAGGGTCGACCCAAGATCTCGGCAGTGCACTTGTCTCATTGCTGAACGACGTGGAATTACGGGAAAAAATGGGAGAGGCGGGATTCCGAACCTTGGGAACAACGATGTTAGATTTGTCAGATGTAGTGGACAGAACCCTCAGCATATACAAAGACGCTATCGAAAATCGGGCATAGAAAAAACTACCCGAACCAAACACGGAGAAACGAACTCATGGTGAGAAACTTCGCGTGAACAGTTTCTTCAATTGTCGAATCGAGGCTAACATCGACCTTGTAGGTCGGCGTTTCCAATGGGTTCATATTTGGCATTGCCAACCCAATAAGGCAAACCGATTATGGAAACTGCAAACCCCAGTCCCCAGCGATTTCATCCCGCATCAAAGCAATATTTCATTGCGCTGATGCGTAGAGTGAAGCGCCACGGAGCAGCCTTCTTTGCGGGCATCGCAGTTGCTGTCATCTTTGTAAGAACTTGGGTCGATCCGAACGTCCTACCTGCAGGGACTGACGCAGTACAATACGCCGCTTCGATAGTCTCCCTTCGTGACAACCTTCGATTCCTCTACGTCTGGCAGTCGGGTGGTCTAGGAAGTCAGTGGCTGATCGGTTTCGCG
>Ga0209056_10006845_pt1 | contig 11762 bp, 9 predicted proteins | sample GraSoiAngelo_114_FD_185876 | JGI IMG/M metagenome (GOLD analysis project Ga0209056, IMG submission 185876) | Grasslands soil microbial communities from the Angelo Coastal Reserve, California, USA - 14_0903_13_40cm (SPAdes) (version 2) | ecosystem: Environmental > Terrestrial > Soil > Grasslands ... | reverse complement strand
GTAAAGCGCGGTAACTTTGCACCGCGAGGCGCTGCGGCGCACCCAAGATGGGGACACTCCCACATTCGCCGCAACCCCTTCGGGCACCACGACGTATCGGGCCTGCCCCTGGCTCCTCCCCTCCCGTGTGCAAGCGCCCGCCGGCTCGGCGTCTCTCATGACGTCTCTCACGGGAGTGGTTCGCCATGGCTTCGCCGCGTTGCGTCCTCGAAGTGCTCTCCATTCTCATCCTGGCCGTCGCCCCGTTCGCCCCCGCGGCCGGGCAAGGGTGGATCGAGCCCGGTCGACCGCTGCCACCATCTCCCATGCCCCGCGGCGGCATCGTCAAGATCCGCAGCGCGGTCCAGGTCGCGGTCACGGGCCGCGTGGCGCGCGTCAGCGTGGAGGAATGGTTCCGCAACGACGGCGTGCTGCTGGACGAGGCGAGCTACCTCTATCCGCTGCCGGGAGAAGCCACGTTCAGCGATTTCTCGCTGTGGCAGGGCGACCGCGAGCTCAAGGGCGAGCCGATGGACGCCACTCAGGCCCGTTCGATTTACGAGGAGATCGTGCGTCGCGAGCGCGATCCCGCGTTGATCGAGCTCGCCGGGCATGCCCTCGTGCGCGCGCGGGTCTTCCCGATCGCGGCGGGCGAGACGCGAAAGATCACGCTGCGGTACACCCAGATGCTCGACCGGGTGGGCGACGCCTGGCGGTTCCGGTACGTCGCCGGCACCGGCCCCGGCGCAGCGGCGCCGCGGGGCTTCCGGATCGCCGTCGACAGCGCCAGCCGATTCGGCGATCCCTACTCGCCCACTCACCGGATTACCTCGACACGTGACCGCGATCGGCTCGAGATCGCGCTCGCCGACGCGGCGGCGCGGGGAGATCTGGAGCTGTTCTTGCCCCTCGCCCGAGGCCTGGTGGGCATGTCGCTGGTGACGAATCAGCCCATCGGCGAGGACGGCTTCTTCATGTTGCTGCTCGCACCGGGCACCGGCACCGCCACTACGCCGACGCCGTCCCGAGACCTCGTCGCGGTCCTCGACGTGTCCGGCTCGATGTCGGGAGAGAAGCTCGACCAGGCCCGGGCCGCCCTGGTGCAGCTACTCGGCGGTCTCCGATCCAACGACCGGTTTCGCGTGATCAGCTTTGGGAGCGGCGTGCGTCGCTACGCGACCGGATGGACGCGGGCGAGCTCTGACAGCCTACGCGCAGCTCAGGATTGGGTGCGGCACCTCGATACCGACGGCGGGACCAACATCGCGGGCGCCCTGACCGACGCGTTCGCCGAGCCACCCCGCGACGGCGCGCTCGGTGTAGTAATCTTTCTCACCGACGGCATGCCGACGGTGGGCGAGACGGACCCTGAGCACATTGCCGAGCAGGCCGAGCGCGGGCGCGGGCCGTTCCGCGTGTTTGCATTCGGGATCGGGTACGACGTCAACACGTACCTTCTCGACCGGCTGACGGAGCGGGCTCGCGGCGTGACCGAATACATCCAACCCGGCGGGGACATCGAGCAGGCGGTCGGCGCGCTCGCGGCAAAGATCGCGTCGCCGGTGCTGACCGATCTCGCGATCCGCGGAGACGGCGTCGAGCTCTACGACGCGCAGCCGCAGAATTTGCCGGACCTGTTCGGAGGCGACGAATTGGTCGTGTTTGGGCGATACCGGGCAGCGGGGAGCGGGGAGCGGGCTGTGACGGTGACGGGACGGAGGAACGGTCGCGAAGAACGATTCTCGACCGGGGCACGCTTTGGTGACGAGCAGACCAGCGCCGAGTACATCCAGCAGCTGTGGGCGGCGCGCAAGGCAGGCGCCCTCTCGCGCGAGATCCGCCTGCACGGAGGGAATCCGGAAATCGTGACTGAGCTGAAGCGGCTCGCCCTCCGATACGGCATTCTCACCGAGTACACGTCCTATCTGGTCCAGGAGCCGAATGCGTTTGTGGTCCGAGGGATGTCCAACACGCCCCCCGCGCCAGCGCCGCAGGATCAGGCGGGAGCGGATGCCGTGCGGCGGTCTCGGGCGGAAAAGGCGATGTCGGGTTCACTGCAGCTCGATGCCGTCGTCGTCACCGCCGCGGGCGAGTCGAACCCGCGTGGCGCCGCGACGGAGAACCGGACGGTCCGAGTGGGCGGGCGCGTGTTCGTGTGGCGCGACAGTACGTGGACGGACATCGCGCACGGCGACTCGCTACAAGTGGTGCGTGTCGCGCCGTTCAGCGATGCCTACTTCGTGCTGCTGCGCGCTCTCCCCGAGCTGCGGCAAGCCGCCACGCTCGAGCCGGCCGTGCTCGTAGCCGGACGCCGCGTCAGCATCAAGATCGAAGCCGGCGGCAAGACGACGTGGGCGGACGGGGAGGTCAACCGGCTCGTGAGTGACTTCCGATGATACGCATGAGTTGATGCCGGACGATCTGGCGGAGACCTATCGCTCCACCTACCGCGCGCTCGTGAGGTTCCTGTACCGCAAGGTATGGGACGCCGAGCGTGCAGAGGACCTCGCGCAGGAGGCGTTCGCGCGAGCGCTGGTCCACAAACCGGAGAACCCGCGGGGGTGGCTCTTCATCGTGGCAGCGAACATGGCACGCGACGAGGCACGGCGCGCGGCACGGGAGCGACGTCACCTCACGCTGCTGACGGCCGAGTCGCAGGACAGCGCTCCCCCGATCGATGACGCGCTCCACGCGGAAAGCGAGCGTGCGCAGGTGCGGGCCGCGCTCGAGCAGCTCACCCCGCGCGACCGGGAAGTGCTGCTGCTGTGGGATTCGGGGTTATCGTACGATGAGATCGCCGCCCAGACCGGGCTCGCGCGGGGTGCGGTGGGCACGACGCTGGCACGGGCGCGCAGGCGCCTGGTCGAGGCGCACGAAGCGGGAGAAAAGGGTGAACATGTCGCACGTGGATGATGGAACGCTGCACGCGTACCTGGACGGCGAGCTGTCGCCGCCCGAGACGCAGACGGTCGAGACCCATGTAGTCCAGTGTCCCGCCTGCCGAACGCGCCTGGAAGAGGAGCGGGCGTTGATCGCGCGGGCGGCAGAACTGCTCGCGCGTGCCGCGCCCCCGGAACGCGAGTTGCCCGCGTTCCGCCCCGGCCACGCGAAGCCACCGGTACGGTTTTGGTGGCAGGTACGGCTGCCCCTCGCCTGGGCGGCGACGGTCGCCCTGGCACTCGGCATCGGGACCTACCTCGGCGAACGCAGCGGCACCCGCCTCGCGCGCACGGTCGAGCGCCCGGCAGACCTCGCGAATCGGATCACGCAGAACGTCCCCGCGCTCGATAGCCTCGCCGTAGCAGAGCGCCAGAAAGTATCCGAGCGCCGCGCCCGGCCTTCCGCGCGCTCTGTCACTCCGGCCCCGGCCCCGGCCCCGAGCATGGTCGAGGGGGAGCGGAAGGAGAGGCGCGCTGAACCGCCGGCCGCTGCCATCAGGATTCGTGGAGCCAACAGGCTGAACGCCGGAGAAGTGGCGCCCGGGTTCGGCGATGGAGGGGTAGTGGCCAAGGCTGCCGCGCCGGCGCCCTCACGTCCGGAGATGGTGAGCCTCGGGGACCGTGGCTACGCATTGAAGGACGCGCCGATCGGAGTCGACAGTGCGCGCCTTCTGCTCGGCCGGGATCCTCTGGCGGTACCGGATCTCCCGATCCGCGGGATCTACCGGGCGCGCATGATCGGCTATTCGGGGCTGGTGATCGTCGAGCAGGCGCTCGATTCGACGAACGTGATCGAGGTGATCAACGGACGGGCGTCGTCGCTCGCGCTCGACGCCGTCGTTGTCACCGCGGCAGGCGAGGAGCGCCGTGACGCGCGAAATCGCCCCGACTCGGCGGCACCGGCGCCGCCCCCGCCCCCGCCCCCCCCCGAACCGGCGCCTGCGGCAGCAGTGGAGCAGGCCAGGCGGGATGCCCTGGCTTTCTTCGTGGACGTCCGCGGGCCCGTCTCGGCGGACTCGCTCGCGGCGCTCCGGCGGGCGCTCCGACCCCTCCGGCCCTAGGTATTGGTCCGGCCGGCTAGTTCACTGTGATCGTTCCGGACATGCCGGTTGGCGGATTGCCGTTAATGCCGTGAAACCGGCAGTAGTAGTGATAGGTCCCCGCGGTATTGTATGTGTGCTGGAACGTCGCACCCGCCCCAAGGTCAGGACTGTCGTACACATCCGCCGAACCGGTGGCGCTCGTCACGCTGTGCGTAGTCGGGCTGCCGTTGTTCCATGTCACGGTCGTGCCCGCCGAGACCGTGAGCGACGTCGGGCTGAACGACAGACCCACCATACACACCTGCGTGGCGGTCGGCGTGCAGCCCCCGCTCCCGCCTCCGCCCCCACCGCTGCCCGCCGGTGACGTCGAGCTGCCGCACGCGGCGAGCACCACCAGACCTGCAGCAAACCCCACGAGCTTCGACGGCATAAGACCTCCAAGTATGTAGCTCCGAGGGACGGCCACGGACCGGCTTTGCTTCGCCGAATTCGTACACTCGTGAACGTCAAAGGGGCCGCGCGTGGATTCCGCGCGGCCCCAGTGAAGGTGCGTAGCAAATGTCAGGAAACCGTGAGGCGTGTGCCTAGTGTTGCTCGCGCTCGATGGCGTCCGCGGCGAGGCGGGGCGACAGCATCGGATAGCGCGCGCCGAACCACCCGAAGGAGAGCAGGAACAAACCCGCGAAGAGGAGGGTCGCGCCGAGTTCCGGGAGTCCGATCGCCGGACCCGCCCCGGCGTTGATGGACGGAACGATCTCGAGGTACCGCTCGAGCCAGATGCCGGCGAGGCTCGCGAGCGCGAACGCCGCGAATGTCGGTGCGTGCTTCTTCGGACGCACGCCGAGGAGACCGATGAACGGCACAAGAAAGACGAGGAGAAAGACCGCGACGCCAACCGGCTTCCACGGACCGATGAGCCGGTAGAAGATGAAAAACGTCTCCTCCGGCATGTTGCCGTACCAGATCACCAAAAACTGGGCCCACATGAGGTATGCCCAGAACACCGTAAAGCCAAAGCAGAGCTTGCCCAGATCGTGCTGCTGCTTGGCGGAGAAGAGACCCTCGAGACTCATCCGGCGGCGCAAGATCACCGCGAGCACGGCGAGCGCCATCAGCGCGGCGAGGAAACTTCCCATGAAATAGAACGCGCCGAACAAGTTGCTCACCCACTTGTGCGCCAGCGACATGACGAGATCGAACGCGAGCAGGCTGTACCCGAACGCGAACCCCAGCACGACGAAGGCCGCTTCGCGTGAGATCACGTCCCGGCCTTCCAAGCGATCTGCCGGCCGGCCGTCGGCGAGCTCGTGGATGTCGGGCGCCATGTCGTGCCGCACGAACCGCCACGACAGCCAGGTGAGGAGCGCGTAGATCACCCAGTTGCGCACGAAGAAGAACTTGGTCGTGAGCCAAGCGCCCAGATCAGGGCGAGGGTCGTGCAGCCAGCCGAAGATGTGGACGCGGCCGACCACGAGTCCCAGGTACAGCGTCAGCGACACCACGAGGAACGCGACTGCCGCCTCGGCGAACCTGATGATCACCCCCGACCAGTGTCCTTTCGCGAGCTTTTGCGTCGCCGCGAACACCACGAGTCCCTGGGCCAGGCCGGTCCAGAACATGAAGTTGACGTGCCAGGCCTGCCACGCGCGGGCCGCGCGTCCGCCCGCGAGCACCCAGAGGAATACGGCGGCCCCGGCGATGGCGAGCACCGCGCCCAACAGCATGAAGGTCCCCGCGGGGAACTGGCGCGCCTTCTCGACCAGCGCCTGGCGGGAAACGGCGGTCGTCGTGCTCATCGCCGGCCTCCCGCTCTGGCGGCCTTCGCCTCCGCCTGCAGCGTGCGGACGTAGTTCACGAGGTCCCAGCGATCCGTGCCCCGGACCTTGTCGCCGTAGATCGGCATCAGCCCGCGGCCCATCACTTGCCCGCTCACGATGACCGCGTAGATGTACCCGTCGGTGCGGCGCGCGATAGTGTCGTTCACGAGCGAGCGCACGCCGATGAACGGGCCTCCCGCCGCCGAAGAGATCGGACCGTCGCCCTGGCCCGCGGGGCCGTGGCACACGAGGCAATAGGTCTCGTAGACAAATCGACCGCGGTTGATGGATTCGGACGTGCGGGTGCGGGGATTCACCAGCCGGTCGGCCGTCTGCAGGCTCATGATCGGCTCGGCCCCGGTGACCGGGACGGTACCCGGGACGGGCGGAATCGGATGGGCATACGGCTTGATGCTCCGCTGGTGGCGCATAGTGGAGAACCACCCGATTTGGTGCACCACGTCGTCGGGATTGCACGCAAGGCCGGCGAGGGCGGCGAGGGCGGCGAGGGCGGCAAAGACGGCAACGGCAGCACCGGACCTACGCACGGCGCACCTCCTCCGCCCCGGCGGTCCGCAGGAGGGACTCCACCTGCCCCGCGCGCGCCGGCTCGCTCGGCACGAAGATTCCGAACTTGTCGTTGGTGAAGCGTGGATCGTACGCGACGGTCCCGAGGCGACGGGCCGCGAACAAGGCATTGAACAGAATGCCGAGGATGGTCGACAGCGCGCCGAACAGGATCGTCATCTCGAACATGATCACGACGTACGGCGGAATCGAGCCGATGGGCTTGCCGCCCAGTACGATCGGCCAATCGTACGACATGTACAGCGTGAGCCACGCGCCGATGGCGCAGCCGGCGATCCCGCCGACCAGCGTGAACATCCGCACCGGGCTCACGGGTTGGTCGAGGGCGTCTTCGATCTCGTGACGCGGAATCGGCGAGTAGACGGTGAAGTCCGTGTGGCCGGCAGCCCGGAGCCGGCCGATCGCGTCGACCGTGGCATCGAGGTGGCCGAACACGGCCAGTACGCCGGGTGTGGGCGGCGGATGAAAGATGGCCGTCAGCGGATTCACGAGCTTCATGCCACCCGCTCCTTCCCGCGCGTGGGCGCCGGAAGGACTTCCTTCACCTCGGAGATCGACACCGCCGGGAAGATTTTCACGAACAGGAGGAACCACATGAAGAACCAGCCGAAGCTCCCCGCCATGATGCCCCAGTCGGCCCACGTCGGATTGTAGGTCGCGTTCGCGAACCGCTCGAACGGCTCACCGGCGAGCGACACGGCGATGATCACGAACCGCTCGAACCACATTCCGATGTTCACGAAGATCGACACGACGAACAGCCCGAGGATCGAGCGCTGCACCTTCTTCGACCACAGGAGCCACGGCAGCAGCCCGTTACAGATGTTCATGGTCCAGCTGGCCCACCAGAATGGCCCGAACGCCCGGTACCAGAACGCGGCGCGCTCGTGCGGATTGCCGCTGAACCACGCCACGTAATTCTCGGTGCAGTACGACATGCTCACGATGAGCCCCGTCAACAAGCAGAGCTTCGCGAGATTCTCGAAGTGGCTGACCGTGATGAGATCTTCGAGGTGGAACAGTTTGCGGATCGGCACGAGCAGAGTGATCACCATCGCGACGCCCGAGTAGATGGCGCCCGCGACGAAGTACGGTGCGAAGAGCGTGGCGTGCCACCCCGGCACGAGCGCCATGGCGAAATCCCAGGAGACCACGCTGTGCACCGACAGCACCAGGGGCGTCGCGAGCGCCGCCAGATAGAGGTAGCCGCGGGTGAAGTGCCGCCACTGCTCGTTGGTGCCGCGCCACCCGAGCGCCGTGATCGCGTAGAGCTTCTTGCGCCATCCGGTCGCTACGTCCCGCACCGCCGCGATGTCGGGGATCAACCCCGTGATGAGGAAGACGGTCGACACCGTGAAGTACGTGCCGATCGCGAACTCGTCCCAGATGAGGGGCGACTTGAAGTTGGGCCACAGGCCGCGCTCGTTGGGATACGGGAGCAGCCAATAGAAGTACCACTGCCGGCCGATATGGATGAGTGGGAACAGTCCCGCGGTCATCACCGCGAACACGGTCATGGCTTCGGCGGTGCGGTACACCGCAGTGCGCCAGCCCGAGCGGAACAGAAAGAGGATTGCGGAGATCAGCGTGCCCGAGTGCGCGATGCCCACCCAGAACACGAAGCACGTGATGTACACCGCCCAGTAGACCGGGTGCGAGTAGCCGGCGAGCCCGAGCCCGTAGCGCAGCAGGAACAGCAAGCACACGATGCCGATGCCGAGCAACGTGACCGCCGTGGCGAGCAGCGCGAAATACCCCTTGCCCGGGGTCCCGAGCGTGCGCGCGATGGCGCGCGTGACGAAGTCATACGTGACCCGGGATGCCGGGCGGTCAGCCATCGGTTCGCGCATCCGCTGCGCCGCCGTGTACCACCTTCGCGAGATACGTGATCGCCGGCAGGGTGTTGAGCCCAGCGAGGACGTGATAGCCGCGCGGGTCTTGCGCGAGGGCCGCCACGCGCGAGGTCTTGTCGTGCAGGTCGCCGAACACGATCGCCTCCGACGGGCAGGCCTGCGCGCAAGAGGGCGTGATGTCGCCGTCCTCCACTTTTCGATCCTCGAGCCGCGCCCGGTTCTGGGCACCGCGGATCCGCTGCACGCAGAAGGTGCACTTCTCCATCACGCCCTTCTCCCGCACCGTGACGTCGGGATTGAGCAGCATGTTGAGCGGGTCCGGCCAGCTCTCCCACTCCCCACCATGCTCGGCGTAGTTGTACCAGTTGAAGTAGCGGACCTTGTACGGACAGTTGTTGGCGCAATAGCGCGTGCCCACGCACCGATTGTAGACCTGGCCGTTCAGGCCGTCCGGTGTGTGGTAGGAGGCGTATACGGGGCACACGGGCTCACAGGGCGCGTTACCGCACTGCTGGCACAGCATCGGCGTCACGACCGCGCCCACCCGACCCGCTCCCCCACCCGTGTAATAGCGCTCGATCCGCAGCCAGCTCATCTGCCGCCGGCGCGTCACCAGCTCCTCGCCCACCGTCGCGAGATTGTTCTCCGCGTAGCACGCGGTGACGCACGCGGAGCACCCCGTACACTTCGCGAGGTCGATGGCCATCGCCCAGCGCGGTTGCTCGCCGGCGTAGTTGCCGAGCGATGCCTTCTGATGCTGGGCCTCGGCCCACGCCTGCAACGCCTGGTCGGCGTAGGCGGGCGTCTCGCGCTCTGCAAACGGGTGCTGCCCGCGCTTGAGCGACCGTGCCCGGTCGAGCGGCAGCACTTCGATGACGCCGCGCCCCTGCTCGCGGGCGTCCCCTTCGATGGTGGCGAGAGAGCGATGGTCCCCCGTCTTCGTCACCGTGACGCTCACCACGAACGCCCGGCCACCGAAGTCCGCGGGGTCGGGACTCAAGAGCTCGAAGGCATTGAAGGATCGGTCCTTCGCATATCGGCCGTACGCCTTGTGTCCCTGCCCCGTGGGGACCGCGAGGACGTCCGGGCGGATACCTGGCGTGATCCAGACGGGCGCACGCACCGCTCCATGGGGCGACTTGAGGAGCACGACATCGCCGTTGGTGAGCTGCCACTTGGCCGCGGTGTCGGGATGCACCTCCACCCAGCCGTGCCAGGTGATTTTCGAGACCGGATCGGGAAGCTCCTGGAGCCACGGCTTGTTCGCGCCACGGCCGTCGTGTAAGGCGACCGACGGGAACACGATGAGCGTCGTGAGCTGCAGCGATGTGTCGGCCGCGCCCCCCATGAGCCGCGAGATCTCGGGGCCGAGGCGCACGGTCTGCGCCGGAGCCTCGGAGTAGATCCCGCCGTGCTGCAACGCATCGTTCCAGAAGTCCTCGAAGCTGCGACCATGACCATACCGCACGTGCAGCGCTCGCCAACGGGTCTGTACGTAATCCTTGAAGCCGCCGGATTTCCCCGCCACCTGCAGGAGGACATCTCCGGCGTGACGGGTGTTCGGGAACACCGGCTGCATCACGGGCTGCTGCAACGCGTACACGCCGGCTTGCGGTCGCGAGTCGTTCCACTGCTCGAGCGGGTGGAAGTCAGGAAGGACCAGGTCGGCGGCGGCGGCAGTCTCGTCCCAGTAGGACGCCAAACTGACCTTGTAGCCGACGTGCCCGAGCGCCTCTGAGAAGGCAGCCGGCAGTGAGTGACCCGGGTTGGCGCCGTGGACGAGCAGCAGGCTGATCTTCTCGGCCCGCATGTCGGCGACCAGGTCGGCCAGTTGTTTGAACGAGCCCGCGGCCTCGAGCGCGTGATTGGGCCCGAACTTGACCGTCTTCCCGACCTGACCCGCGACGTAATTCAGGACGTTCGCGGCCGCCACGAGCAGCGCGCCGCTGCCGTACTGCGCGGCGATCCCACCCGCCACCGCCAGGCCGCCCTTCGACGCGGCAAAGTCGCGCGCCAGGCGCTGAATCTTTCCCGCTTCCACCCCCACTGACCCGGCGATCCGCTCGGGGCCCGGCAACAGGTGCTGGAGCCGGAGGGCGTCGGGCGGCGGGGGCGCGAGCCGCTCCGTCAGGATGACACTGGCCATCGCCAGCGCGAGCATGAACTCGGTGCCGGGCTTCGGCACGATCCACTCGTCCGCGCTCATTCCCGTCAGCGACAGACGCGGCCCGACGTAGACGAACTTGGCCATCGAGCCATCACGGCCCGCCTCAAAGGCGTGTGCGCGCGTGAAGGCGTTCTGATAGCCGACCGGCGACAGCCACGTCTCCATGAAATCGGCGCCGAACGACAGGATGTAGCGCGCGCTGGCGAAGTCGTACGACGGGATGGCGGCCGTGCCGAACGCGATCCGGTTCCCCTCACGCAGCGCCTCGAACGCGAACGGCTCGTAGGTGACGTGCCGCCCGCCGATCTCCTTCATCCAGGCGTCCACCAGCTCCCCGAACGAGCCGCTCTCGAGCCCAGTGACGAACGCGATGCCTTTGCCGCGCGCCTGCTTCACCTGCGCCTGCAGGCGACCGACCGCGTCGTCCCAGGTGAGCTTCTGCCACTGTCCGTTCGCTCCCCGCGCCATCGGATCGGTCACGCGGTCGGGATTGTAGAGCCCCTGCAGCGCGGCCTGGCCGCGCGAGCAGAGCCGGCCCTGGTTGATCGGCGACTCGGGGTTCCCCTCGAGCTTGATCACGCGACCTTCGCGTACCTTGGCGTGCAACCCGCATCCGGCCGCGCACTCGCGACACGTGGTGGCATAGTAGGTCGCGATCCCGGGCACCTGGTTCTCGGGCGGCACGACGTACGGGACGAGGTGCTCGGTCGGCTCCGGGCCGATATCGCACGCCGAGGCCGCGGCGGCGGCGCTGCCGGTCGCTCCCAACACGGTCAAGAACCGTCTGCGATCCATCGGGGCCTCAGTAGTGACACAGCGTGCAGTCGCGCGAGACATTCCGCTGCACGTGGCAGTTGACGCACCAGCCCATCTTGAGCGTGGCGAACTGGTACACCTGCGGCATGGTGCGGACGTCGCCGTGGCAGGTGACGCAGGCGTCGGTGCCCAGAACCTTGATGTGGCGCTGATGCGGAAAGTGGACGAATCCGGGCAAGGCGTGGACGCGGACCCATTCGGGTTGCTTCTTGGTGAGAAACGCCTCGCGCACCTTCTTGATCTCCGCCTGGTGCGACGGCGTCGACCCGCCGATCAGCTGGTGACAACCGAAACATGTCTGGAGGGCCGGGATGCCCGGCTCGCTCGAGATCGTCACCGTGTTGTGGCAGTACAGGCAGGGGATCTGGTCCTGGCCGGCGTGGATGTCGTGACGGAAGAAGATCGGCTGGCGGGGACCCTTGAGCCGCCCCGTATCGCTGATGACGGGAGCCTTGTAGCCTGGAGCGGATTGACCGGTTTGTGCCGCGGCCGGGAGGGCAATCAGCAGGGCGATCGCCACGCCGGCCCCGACGTTACCACTCCTCTTCGTCATCCAAAGG
>Ga0209056_10006840_pt1 | contig 11767 bp, 11 predicted proteins | sample GraSoiAngelo_114_FD_185876 | JGI IMG/M metagenome (GOLD analysis project Ga0209056, IMG submission 185876) | Grasslands soil microbial communities from the Angelo Coastal Reserve, California, USA - 14_0903_13_40cm (SPAdes) (version 2) | ecosystem: Environmental > Terrestrial > Soil > Grasslands... | reverse complement strand
AGGGGTCTGTGTCAGAGGCCAAGGCGTTTCACACAAATCTCCAATACTGGTCACGTGGTAGAACTTGCCCACGCCACAAACGAATCATAAGTTGTATTCGCGCAACGAGGAGGTTCCCGAATGAATTCTCAAAGTGGTATCAGCTATGACAACGCGGCCGTCGCCAGTTGCCCCAAACATTTACTCCAATTCGCAGTCGATCAGCGCTACGACGATTACACTTCGGTCGATCACGCAGTCTGGCGATTCATCATGCGCCAGAACATGTTTTTCCTGAAGGAGTACGCGCACAAAGTTTATTTTCAGGGACTCCTCAACACCGGCATCTCGTTTGATCGCATCCCGCGCATTCAGGAAATGAACGATATTCTCGCGAAGATTGGCTGGGGCGCGGTGGCCGTGGACGGCTTTATTCCGCCGGCAGCGTTCATGGAATTCCAAGCCTACAGGGTGCTGGTGATCGCGTGCGACATGCGCCAAATCCATCACATCGAATACACGCCGGCGCCGGACATTGTTCACGAGGCCGCCGGGCACGCGCCGATCATTGTCGATCGCGAATACTCGGAATATTTGCAGCGCTTTGGAGAAGTCGGCGCGAAAGCGATGTCGTCGAAAAAGGATTTCGAGCTGTATCAAGCGATTCGGCACTTATCGATCTTGAAGGAACGACCGAACGCCGATCCGAAAGAAGTCGATGAGGCAACCAAACTGGTTGAACATCGGCAGAAAACGTTGGGCGAACCTTCCGAGATGGCGCTGCTGTCGCGCCTGCATTGGTGGACAGTCGAATACGGACTGATCGGCACACTCGAAAACCCGAAGATTTACGGCGCGGGCTTGCTTTCATCGATCGGCGAATCGGTCTCATGTCTCGAGCCCGAAGTGAAGAAGATCCCCTACTCCATCGACGCGATGAATACGGCGTTCGACATCACAACTCGCCAGCCGCAGCTTTTCGTTTGCCGCGATTTTCAGCACCTCAAAGATGTGCTGGAAGAATTTGCAAGCAAGATGGCCTACCAGGTTGGTGGACTCGAAGGAATCAACAAGGCAATCGAATGCCAGAACGTTGCGACGTGTGAGTATTCGTCCGGCTTGCAAGTGAGCGGCGTTTTCACCGAAGTCATCACCGACGAAAACAATTCGCCGATTTACCTCCGCACCACGGGCAAGACCGCGCTGGCGTTCCGCGACAAGGAACTCGAAGACCACGGCGTCGATTATCACAAGGATGGCTTCGGTTCGCCCGTCGGCAAATGGAACCAAACACCTGCAGCACCCGAATTACTTACCAATGATCAATTGCATGCGCTCGGAATCGTCGAAGGCCGTAAAGGGAAAATTGAATTCGTCAGCGGAGTCGTCGTTGCAGGGAAAGTGGAAAACATCTTACGACGTGACGGAAAATTACTGCTGATCACATTCTCGAGTTGCAGCGCGAAATACTGTGATCGCGTTTTGTTCGATCCCACCTGGGGCGTGTACGACATGGCCGCTGGCGAGCGCGTCAGTTCTGTGTTCAACGGAGCCGCAGACAAGGACGCATACAATCAAGTGGCGCTCATTCCGAAGGAGCGGACAATCAAAGTTCCGTCCGACGCAAAACGAAAGCGCCTGGAAAATCTCTATGCCCAGGTGCGGAAGATTCGCGAGAGCAAAACCGGCTATGAACGACTCGGCGAGATTTGGGAAACACAACAGGCCGAGCATCCCGAAGACTGGTTGTTGTCGATGGAAATCTTCGAGATCCTCGACACAACCGATCAACAGCGAGAGCTGAAAAACAAGATCGAAAAGTTCCTGAACGAGAAGAAGGCCAAGACGAAAGATCTCTCGACCCTCATCAGCTGGGGATTCCGCTTGGTCGATTACCACAAGAAACCGGAATACCAGGCGGCCTTACAAGCCTCGCCGAAGTGACTGTAGCCGCTTCGCTGTGCGAAGCCCAGAAGCAGCTCGTCGAGTGTTCGGGATACGCCGCCCACTAGGGCGGAGGCTACAGCTGCGGTCGTTTCTCATTCCGAGCGAAGTCGAGGAATCTCTAATTATTTACTTGTACCCCGAAGACTCAGAGATCTCTCGACTGCGCTCGAGATGACGACTCGGTGATCAAAACCCTTCGTCTTTGAAGTGGTGTTTTCCTTTTAGCGCTATGGCGTATTCGTCCTTGCTTAGAATATTCTCGTCCAGCTGCATATCGGTGAGGCAAAAGTTTGCGAACCAATGCTCGATGCGATGTCGATCTTTCAACACTTCCTCAGTTATGTAGTTAGCGTCTACGTTGATGCAGATCGCACCAACGATTCCAAATTCCTTTCGTTTGATGGGGATCGTCGTGCATTTGAATTTTCGCGTGCCGATGTTCAGCTCGTAATTCAGCTTCTCTTCGTTGAGGAGCTGGCGGCGCTTAAGATCGATCAACAGGTTGGTTGTGCCGTCACGCAAATGCCGGCCGGTAACGTTGTTTTCCAAGGTGATGAGGGAATGCGCGGGATCGGCGAGATTGTGCAGCAAGATCTCGATTCCGGTATTCGGAAACGATTTTCCGATCAGCCGTACAATCCGTTCGTAGTTTTCGAGGAATTCGTGCGTGTCGTCGGCAATTGTTTTGCCGTTATATTTCTCGAATAGCTGCGCGTAAACCTTTTGCTCAACGGGTTCGAGTTGCGCCCGCACGTTATTTTGCTCGCCAATGAAAATGAGCTGTCGCGCGGCCGTATGATCTTCGTTCTTCAGGAAGTAATGCATGCCAAGCCGGAAATCCTTCAGGCTGAATTCGCCAAAGTTTTCGCGAGTGACTGTGAATGGATAGAAATCGTATTCCTCAAGGTTTCTTCCAAACTTGCGGCGGCGTTCCTTGTATTTCCCCCAAACGAAGCCGACCGCCAGAAAGAGCAACGATACAATGATCGACGCGACGACATTGATACCGAGTTCGCTTTGCAGCGCGTTGATCATGTTGCCAACACCTCGCTTGCCGCTGTAGCCACTAGCCTGCGGCCGGTCTCTTGCGAGAAACGCGGTGTTCCTCGAAAACGGCTCACAGAGCCGTGGCTACAACGTGTGCTGACCCCAAGTTGCGCGATCATCACAGTTTTCCAGTCAGACTCGATAGCGCGATATTCTCGATCAGCGTGTCGGTTGGGCGCGCCAAAGCGAATGCCACCGCATCAGCCACCTGCGTCGCGCTCATCATGCGGTCGCGTGGCCATTTGCCCTCGACCTGGCTCCAGATTTCGGTGTCAGTTGCGGCGGGATAAACATTGATCACGCGCACCTTGCGGTCGCGCAGCTCTTCGCGCACGCATCGCGAGAAGCCTTCGAGCGCAAATTTGCTCATACAGTAGGCGCTCCAGTTTGGGAATGCGGTTTTTGCCGCGACGGAAAGAATGTTGACGACGCTCGAGCCCGGCGGCATCCGAGGCGTAAAGCGCTGCGTCAACAAGAACGGCGCGGTAACATTCACGCCGACAGTTTGCTCCCATTCGACCGACGTGATCTCGGTGAACGGTTTCACCACCGCAATGCCTGCGTTGTTCACGAGCAGGTCGATTGGGGGGCGGCCGACTTCGGCAATGAGATCGGAAACGCCACGCGCCGTCGCGAGATCGTGAATCAGTGGCGTCACCTTCGTACATTGCGGCTCGACAACTTTGCGCGTCTGTGCCAGCGCCACCGTGTCGCGTCCGTGCAAAAGCAGTTCCACATCTTTGCCAGCTAGCTTTTCGGCAATGGCGCGACCGATCCCGCGGCTGGCGCCTGTGATGAGATATCGTTTCATTCGGAGTTATTGTAGCGGCAGTCTCTGACCGCCGACTACTCGATTTTCGACGCTCAGAGAGCGCCGCTACAGTTCACGTTCGCCGCAACGTAAACCGGTTATTCGCCGTTTCCCATAGACGGAACCGCACGAGATGTTGATTCGCACGATTATCAATCTTTGGCCAAAGCGCGCGCACGATGTTTTCGCCTGTCGAAGGCGCGCCGCGAAAATCCTTTGTTTCCAGATCCAGGTGGCGATCCTGCCAGGGTTTCAGTGATTCATGAATCGCGTCGTTCAACGCAACGAAATCGTAAAGCGTTCCGCTGCGCTCGTCGTATTCGCCTCCGATCGTTGTCTCTGTCAGGTAGCGATGGCCATGGCCGGTCGGATTGTTGCACTTACCATAAAGCCTAATGTTCTCGGCATTGGAAAGCGTCGCCGTATGCAATCGATGCGCCGCGTAAAACGGTACCTGCAACCCCAAGAAAATCGCGTTGTCTTCCCATGCTTCAGCAAAGAAATCGGCCCGCTCGTGCAAACGAACCCGATCCAGTGGCATCATCGATTTGACGCGTTCGTAGATGTATTCGGCCAGGCTCTCAGTGGTTATCGGACGTTCTTTTAGTCCGATTACTTCGTTAAGATACTGGTGATCGAGTTCGGTGCGTAACGCGCGGACACAGGTATCGATTTCGTCGTAGCGGACCAAAGGCCGTTTAAGATCGAGTTGTTCCGCTCGAAACGCCAGCCGGCAGCGATAATTGTGTCCGTGCGGTGCAGTAGCCGGCCCAAACAGCCGGACGTTCTCCTCCGGGCTCAGATGCGGCGACATCGTTCTGCGCGCCGCTGAGAATTCAAACCAATAATTCGCTTCGCAGGCGCTGGTGAAATAGTACGTCGCGCTCCGCTGGGGTGACTCGCTCAAGTGACAAACGGACAGTCTTGCTTCCACGTCCGAAAACAGCGACGCGACATCGCAATAAAGCTGACGGGCAATGTTCTCTGCAGTCGGTGGAACCTCGCGAAACGACGGATTGTCCTGGTTTAAAAATTTGTGATCGAAACCATCGCGAAGAACTTTTCCGGCGCCCTCCTTAATTTCACTAATGTTGATCAACATCCCTGTTGCTGGATCGACCGGTCCGGTGAAGACGAAATAGGCAATGTAATTGCGGCCACTGCCATAGCGCGCGTTTGTCTCCGGGCCGAACACAGCCTGGTTTTCCTTCTCGCTCCAAGTTTTAACGTGCAACCGCCGCGAGGCAGAGAATTCCAGACGCTTGCTGACCGTTAGCAGCATAGAGCAGCAAACATATTACAAATCAGCGCGCAAACAGCGCGATGTCGTTTCGTTCGAAGTGCGCCGACATGTCCGCGCTTTGAAAGCGGCGACGTGCGCCGCAGTCCACATTAATCTTTCAGCAGCGACAGAAATTCGGAGCGTGTTCGGGCATCTTCTTTGAACACGCCGAGCAGGCACGATGTTTTCAGCACGGAATTTTGCTTCTCAACACCGCGCATCATCATGCACAGATGTTGCGCCTCAATCACCACACCTACGCCGCGGGGATGCAATGCCTTCATTAACGCGTCGGCAATTTGCATCGTCAGGTTCTCCTGGATCTGGAGCCGTCGCGCGAACATGTCCACAATCCGCGCGGTCTTCGACAGACCAACGACTTTTCCGTTGGGTATGTAAGCAACGTGGGCCTTACCGATGAACGGAATCAAATGGTGCTCACATAACGAATAGAGCTCGATGTCTTTGACGAGAATGATCTCGCTGGCTTCAGACTCGAAAAGCGCATTGTTGATTATTCCATCCAAACTCTGCCTGTAACCGGCGGTCAAAAATTCCAATGCATGCGCTGCGCGGCCCGGCGTTCTAACCAACCCTTCGCGCTGCGGATCTTCGCCAATGGCTTCGAGCAAACCGAGAAACGATTGCTCCATGCTCGCGACCCGAGCGGCACCGCAGCGTTGAATCCTGCTGATTCGACGTTCAGCCGCTTGCAACTCAGTTTCGGTTTCGGAATTTCCGTCCCGCATGCAATTAACTTACCGTGAGTACGCGTTCCCTCAAGGAGAGGCGGTCTCTAGTCCGCCGTTTTCACAAAACGTAACGGCTTCCCAGCCGTCATGTCTAAAGTCGACGGCTGCTCAAGCCGTCGCTCCTTGCTACTAATCCAGCCAGCTCTGCGGATACTTTTGGTCGTCGAGCGCAACAGCTTGCTCAGTAAGCTCGAGTGTATGTTGCGTGTCGAACATCACCGCCAGCTCTTCTGTTCGCGTAGCGTTCTTGCTCGCCATGATCGTGCCGGGATGCGGCCCGTGCGGAATCCCGCGCGGATGCAGCGTAATTGAAGCTGGTTCAATCCCGCGACGCGACCCGAAATTGCCGCGCACGTAAAACAAAACTTCATCCGCCTCAACATTATCGTGCACCCACGGAATTCTTACGGCTTCGGGATGCGTATCCAGCATTCGCGGTGCGAACGTGCAAACGACGTAACCGCGAATTTCAAATGTCTGATGGATCGGCGGCGGTTGGTGAACCGTGCCAGTGATCGGTTCGAAGTCCTGCGCATTAAACGTGAATGGATAAACGTAGCCATCCCAGCCGACGACATCGAAGGGATGATGCGCCATCGTCACCTGAGTCCAGCGCGGGCCGTCCTTCACTAAAATTTCGGTATCTTCATCCTTGTCGATCGTCAGCGCTTCGGTTGGGCCGTGGAGGTCGCGCTCGGAATATGGCGAGCCCATTTTGATCTGGCCCTCTTTGTTCACATAACGCTGCGGAATCCGGACCGGCCCGACGGATTCAAGAATCAGGTAATCTTCTTCCTCGACGTTGTCTGGAACGATCCGGTACGTGATGCCGCGCGGAATCACGATGTAATCTTCATCTCGATATCGCTGTTTACCGAAAACGGACTCGAGTGTGCCGCCACCTTTGAATACGAAGATGATCTCGTCGGCGCCGCCGTTGCGATAATATTGAAATTTGTCGTAAGCCTTTTCAGGGCGCGCACGATACGCGACCACGTCCTGGTTAAACAGAATCGGAACGCGGCCGGTGTAGAGATCTCCTCCGCGAGGAATGTTTGCCGTTTTCAGGTGGTGATGGCGCAAGGGGCTGTCGGTGGCTTTCTTCAGCTGCTCGCATTTGAGAAGCTTCACGTTGCGAACACGCGTGGGCGGCCGTAGATGATACATGATCGAGAAGGCTTCGTTGAACCCTTCGGTTGTAACCACGTGCTCGTAATAAATGCCTTCGTTTTTGAAACCAGGCCCCGCGCCATCGCGATGGAACCAGATGTGATGCTTCCGCGGCATCTCGCCAAGTTTTTGGTAGTACGGCATTGTCGATCCTCCTAGTTAATTGCTGTCATTCTGATCCCGCAGTCGCGGGAGAAGAATCTCTGGCCAGTCAGAGATGTTTCGGTTCGTTCAGCGTGACAAATCACAAATTACCTCTCGCAGCCTGTTCGCGCTCAATGGCTTCGAACAACGCTTTGAAATTGCCTTTTCCGAAACTCTTAGCGCCTTTGCGTTGAATAATCTCGAAAAAGAGTGTCGGGCGATCTTCCACCGGTTTTGTGAAAATTTGCAGCAGATAACCTTCGTCATCGCGATCCACCAGGATGCCGAGGCGCTTCAATGCATTCAGTTCTTCGTCGATGTGCCCTACGCGATCTAGGAGCGTGTCGTAGTACGTCGAAGGAACTCTCAGGAACTCAAGCCCGCGCTGTTGTAGGTCAGTCACAGTTTCGATAATGTTGTTGGTGCCCATCGCGATGTGCTGCACGCCTTCGCCATCGTAAAACTCGAGGTATTCCTCCACCTGCGATTTCTTTTTGCCTTCGGCCGGCTCATTGATTGGAAACTTCACGAAGCCATTGCCATTGCTCATCACCTTGCTCATCAACGCGGAATATTCGGTGGAAATATCCTTGTCGTCGAACGTGAGGATATTCCGGAAACCCATCACCTCTTCATAAAATTTCACCCACGGATTCATCTGGTTCCATCCGACGTTGCCCACGCAATGGTCCACGTGCTGCAGTCCCGTTTCGGGCGCGCGGAACGACGGATCCCACTTCACAAAACCTGGCATAAACGGCCCAGTGTAATCGTCGCGCTCGACAAATACATGCACGACTTCGCCGTAAGTATGAATGCCGCTGAGGACGATTTTGCCCTGCTCGTCCTTTAACGTTTTCGGCTCCATGTAACTCTTGCCGCCGCGCTTCGTAGTTTCTTTCCAGGCGGAGGTCGAGTCTTTTACTTTCAGCGCGATCGCTTTCACGCCGTCGCCGTGTTGATGAACATGATCGGCGATTGAATGCTTCGCCCGAATCGGCGTGGTCAGGACAAACGTGATCTTGTTCTGCCCAACCGCATAGCTGGCGCGGTCTCGCATCCCGGTTTCCGGTCCGCTATAGGCCAGAGGTTGAAAACCAAGCGCGCTCTGATAAAAGTGCGCCGCCTGCTTGGCGTTACCGACGTAAAACTCGATGTGGTCTGTCCCTTCTAGCGGCAAAAAATCTTCCTGTTTGGCCGGAGTCTTTTTGGTCTTGGGAGCAGCAATTGTCGTTGGCATAATGACCTCCTAACATTCTAGCGCTGAGTGCGCCTTCTAAATATAAGATCGACAGTCGCGCGTCGCAAGGGTAGCGCACGCGCCTCGCATGCTGGCGATTGCGCCCTCGCGATCGCGAACTTGTGAATCGCAACTCGAATGAGCTTCGCGCACACGAGCGCCTCGGCTGATTAGAACGTGATTACTGCTTTCCCTTTGGTTCAGTCTCAGAGGCGAGTTTTTGAAAACGCGGATCGTTCCGGAGAGGATCAAACATCGGATCGAGCCGCAGCAGCGCAGGAGTGACCGGCGCGCTAGTAGCCAGTGCGCCCTCGTACGGTATCGAGAATAGCTTCTGTAAAGCGATGATGGCGCGATCGGATTCCCCCATGCGCACCCAGCAAGAAATTCATGGATCCCGGATGGTCACAAGACATGTCCAAGTATGTTTCCGCGTGCGCGAATTATGACGGCGGCTACAGTTGTTGAGCGAGTATCGCCTGGTGGGTTCGAAACAAAATCCTTCGCTGAACATCACCCTTCATGCAGCAACGGAGATCCTGTGCAGTTCCCGCCGTCCACGAGAAGCGATTTCTGTTTTCGCAGCTGTGCTGAAGCGTCGCCGATAGTCACTCGGATTGAGTCCCAGCCGATGCTCGAAGGCGCGCCGAAAGGCATCGGAGCTTTTGAATCCGACTGAGAGTCCGACATTTTCAATGCTGTTATCGCCAGCGGAAAGCCGACCGCGGGCTTCATCGAGCCGCAGCTTCTCAACGAAATTCGCCGGGCTATAGCCAAACTCCTCCTTGAATCTTCGAGTAAAATGCCTCGGGCATAGACATGCCTTGGCCGCCAAAACTTCCACAGACAAATTCTCACTCAAGTGGCTTACGATCCATGTCGCCAAGTCCGATAAACGCGATACGGATTGCGTTTGAAAGCGTAAGGGCTCCGAGTATTGCTCCTGGCCGCCGGAGCGTTTGAGATACACCACCAGCACGCGCGCCACCGCCATTGCGACCCCCGGCCCATAATCTTCTTCAATTAGCGAAAGCGATAAATCGATTCCGGCAGTCGCTCCGGCGGAGGTATAAAATGGACCGTCTTTGAGGAAAATTGCGTTGTCATCAATTTGAAGCTCCGGAAAGCAATGCGCGAACTCCCGAGCGTGATGCCAATGGGTCGTTACCTTCCGGCCAGCCAAAAGACCGGTCTGAGCGAGGCCGTAGAGGCCTGTGCAAATCGACACGATTCGACGCGTGTGCGCGGCCCGCGCTTTCACAAAGGCCGCGACGGTTTTGCCAATTTCCGGTTTACGTAGACCGCGTCCTCCGGGAATAACGAGCGTATCCAAGGGAGGCGCGTTCTTGAAAGTTTTCTGCGGTATAAAGACCAAGCCCGATTCCGCTACGAATGGTCGGTTCGACAATCCAATTGTGACGACTTCATAGCATTTCCTTGGACCGTCTTGTCCCCCTCCAATCTCTGCACTGTCGAAAGCCTCGACTGGGCCGGCCAAGTCAATTCCGACAACTCCGTCAAATCCTATGAAACCGATGCGCTTTGGAGTCATCTTAAATTCCCTCATCAATCGTGCAGTCAGCCGTTCAAATCCGAAAAGACATTAATCCTACAGTTTAGGACATTCTGCGAAATGTTCTATCGCGAAAAAAGATGCGAGTTGCGCCAGCGGGGCTAAGCCGCTCGCTCGAGATCATTCAGTCCGCAACAGTCACTGCTTGCCGAGCAACTGTGGCAGTCTCTGCTCTGCCTTCAACTGCGCAGTCACATTCAGATCGATTAAGCATGACCGCGACGGCAGAGTCGGAATGATAGTTCTCACTAGAGCAAGAGCCTGACTCATTGATTGGTCAAAGCGTTAGGCGCCATGACCTAATATATAAAGTCTGCGTTCGCCTTGCACCAATAGATGTGTACCGACGGTACGCGAGAATTGACGTTCCTCCTACACTTCGAGAGATCATAAAACACCGCTTTGGCCTGACGACGCGCGTGTGAAGTCAGGTGTCCGAAAGCGTCGGATAGGTGTCATTGCCGCTAGCTGCTCGCAAAGGATAGCTTTGCAAACTTGGAATGACCTCGCTTATGAAATTGCCTAAGATCGCCTGTTTCGTAGTTCTGGTTGGACTTGGTTACACTGCTTCAATGTTTCCGCAATCGGCTGCTAACACCCGAGCCAATGCGGTTAGCGCACAACCATTGCCCGAATTGCTTCCACGCGAGAAGGAAATCGCACTGGCGCTCAGTGCCGCGCCGGAGCATCTGCGCAATGATGCGGGTGTGTACGTGCTCGAGCGAAATGGCTTGTCAAAGTACGGAGTAGCACAAACGGTTTCACCTGTATAGTCAATCGTGACCATCCACTAAATCAGAAACCGGTTTGCTTCGATGCCGAAGGTACCGCTACAATCCTCCCAAAGATCCTGCGTGTCGGCGAATTGCTTATGCGGGGCAAGCCAATGTCGGAAATTGACGTTGAAATCGCCGAAGGATTCCGGACTGGGAAGTATATCTCGCCGCGCCGCTCAGGCGTTGCTTACATGCTTTCGGGTGACATTCGCAACTTCAATCCGCAGACCGGAAAGGTCGAGTCGTTTCCACCGCACGTCATGTTTTACGCGCCGAACCTGACTAATGCTGATCTTGGAACAACGCGGGAAGCATTGAAAAAAGATCCTTCATTGCCTTTCGTCGCCTATGAGGGTCCGCATGGTTACATTATTGTTCTAGCTGGTGACAAACAGAAAATTGCTACGCAGTACTGAGACAGAACACCGTGACATATAGGAGATCATTGGTTCGCCATGCGAAAGGCACTTATCCGGTTCATAGTGTTAGTTTGCACGGCACTGCTACCCACGACTCGCTCCGAAGTGGCTGAGCATCAGAAGATTCAGCAGCATATGAGTAAGCTCGCTCCATTAATGGGGAATCGGAATGTGGCGGCGACTTTCCATCGCAAAGATGGAAGCGTGAGACAGCAAGTCGGAACGTGGTGGGTTTCCTCCGTTCCATCACGGTGTCAGGACCGAAATTTGGAGTGCTGACGGGTTTACTTAGCAAGCAAATAACACATCTAGGTACGAGGCTACGGAAAAATTCTACCCATATCTCGTTAAACGGAAATGCTGCGATCCAAACCCCATGAAGTGGGAGATGATTAGCGCGATCGGACAAGTACTCGGTGCTATCGGTGTGATTATTTCACTGGTTTATCTGGCCATTCAAATTCGCCGCCAGAAACGGGAGAGCCGGACCGCAGCGATGAACACGCTCGTCAGCCACTTCAGCGATGTGATGATATCGCCGGTCGAAAACGTAGATTTTTGCGCGCTGTGGATGCGCGGCCCTGCGCTCTTTTGACGAGTTGGACGGCGCATCTAAACTTCGATTTG
>Ga0209056_10006838_pt1 | contig 11768 bp, 11 predicted proteins | sample GraSoiAngelo_114_FD_185876 | JGI IMG/M metagenome (GOLD analysis project Ga0209056, IMG submission 185876) | Grasslands soil microbial communities from the Angelo Coastal Reserve, California, USA - 14_0903_13_40cm (SPAdes) (version 2) | ecosystem: Environmental > Terrestrial > Soil > Grasslands... | reverse complement strand
CTATTGGTCTCCCTGTTTTTCGGCCTCACGCTCAACACATTCGCGCTCAACGCATTTCTGCAGAACCCGCCGAACGACCCGAACGCCCTGTATGTCGACGTGATCGGATTCCAGTGGGGTTGGCGATTCGTCTATCCCAACGCCCGAGAGCTCGTCGGCGAACTTCGAGTCCCTGTCCTGAACAGCACCTGCACCCCGGCGGTCCGAGGTTGCTGGAGTGGGACGGTCGTCCTGAACATCACCAGCGCGGACGTCTTCCACTCGTTCGGCATCGCGCTCCTCAAGATTAAGCGGGACGCGATCCCCGGTCGGATCAACCAAGCATGGTTCGTGGCGGAGAAAGTCGACATTTACCCGGAGGCGATTCGGTGCTACGAACTCTGCGGGACCGGCCACGCCCTCATGATAGCGGATCTCCTTGTCTTGAGCGCGGACAACTTTCACGACTGGTATCTGACGGGGCCATAATCGGGGAATCACATGGTGGACTGGCACCCTCTGAAACGATGGCTCTACACGACAAACCACAAAGACATCGGGATCCTGTATCTGTTGACCTCGCTCTACTTCTTCGTGGCCGCAGGCCTGCTCGCCCTCACGTTCCGGACGCAACTCGCGATTCCGTCCAATACGTTCCTTCAACCGGATGAGTACAACCAGGCCGTGACGACCCACGGCCTGCTCATGCTCCTCTGGGTCCTGACCCCGCTCGGCGCCGCGTTCGCGAACTACTTCGTGCCGATTCAAATCGGCGCACGGGACATGGCGTTTCCCCGGTTGAATGCGCTCAGCTATTGGGTCTACCTCGCGAGCGGCCTCCTCGCCTTGTCGAGTTTCTTGGCGGGGGGCGGGACAGCGGACTGGGGATGGACGACGTACGCGCCGCTGAACACCGTCGAGTTCAGCCCCGCGGTTGGCGGGTCGATGATGGGGCTCGCGCTGATGCTCCTCATGGCATCGAGCATCGTGTCGACCGTGAACTTCCTCGTCACGATTTTCCGGCTTCGCGCTCCCGGGATGTCGCTGATGAAGCTGCCCTTGTTCACGTGGGCCTGGATTTTCACCAGCCTCCTCATGCTATGGGCGTTCCCCTCGTTCGTGTCGGCCCTCACCCTGCTCATCTCGGACCGCACCTTCGGGACCGTGTTCTTCACCTCGACCCAAGGCGGTCCTCTCCTCTGGGACCACATGTTCTGGTTCTTCGGCCACCCGGAGGTGTACGTCCTCCTGTTGCCCGGCTTCGGGATCACCGGAGACCTGTTGTCGACGTTCAGCCGCCGGCCGCTCTATGCGAAGAAGATCATCATCCCATGCCTCGCGATCGCGAGCATCCTGAGTTTCACCGTGTGGGCTCATCACATGTTCATGACCGGCATCTCACAAAGCCTCCTGGAGGCGTTCAACGTCACGACCGAACTCATCTCGATCCCGTTCGCGATTATCGTCATCGCCTACATCCTTACACTGCGGGGCGGCTCGATCCGATTCGCGACGCCGATGCTGTTCGCGGTCGGATCGCTCGGCCTGTTCATCATCGGCGGCATCACCGGGGTGTTCAACTCCTCCGTCGCGCTCGACACGGCGTTCCGGGGCACCTTCTGGGTCGTCGGCCATTTCCACTACACGATCGTCGGCGGCGGATTGACCGGTCTCTTCGGCGGTCTCTACTACTGGTTCCCCAAGATTACGGGCCGCATGTACAGTGAGCGACTCGGGAAGATTCACTTCGTCGTCTACATCATCGGATTCAACCTGCTCTACTTCCCGATGCACCTTCTCTACGACATGCCGCGACGCATTTTCACGTACGACAGTAGTCTCAATGCGGGGTTCTACATCGGCTCCCTCTTTGTCGGTTACAATTTCCTCATCACCATCGGGGCGTTCACCTTCGGGATCTCGCAACTGATCATGTTCGCGAATTTGCTCTGGAGCGCCCGCCGGGGTCCGGCCGCGGATAAGGATCCTTGGGGCGGATACTCGCTCGAATGGGGCGTGCCATCCCCGCCGCCGGAATTCAACTTCCCGGAGGGCGTCCCCGTCATTTCCGCGACCGGCGTCACGTACCGGCCAGTGGCCATGGCGGACGGCGGCCACGCGGACGCCGGCTACGGAGCCGGGTCTCATGAGGAGCATTGGAGCCATTGGCCGATCGTCGTCGCCGAGGGAGCCGGTATTGCGTTGTGGGGACTCCTCATGAACCTGCCCGCGCTCCTCCTCGGGACCGGGATCCTCGCCGTCGCCTTCATCGGGTGGGGCCGCGAGACGCTCCGCGGACGTTTCTCGGAACCGATCGAGGCGGTCGGGGAAAAGTGGCCGTTCGCCCGACTCGAGAACGTCTCCCTCGGGATGTGGGTCTTCATCTTCGGCGAGATCGCGTTCTTCGGGACGCTATTCGGCGCATACGTGTTCCTCCGGATGAACAGCCTGCTGACCGGATTCGTCTGGCCGAGGCCCGGGGAGGTCCACAACATCTTCTTCGGCGGGTTCAACACGATCGTCTTGTTGACGAGCGGACTCACGATGGTCTTCGCGCTGACGTTCGCGCGGAGAGGATCGTACCGCGGTCTGCAAGGCTCTTTGGTCGCGACGTTCGCCCTCGGCGCGTTCTTCATGGTAAACAAGGCGTTCGAGTGGCGCGAGCTGTTCGCTGGCGGATTCACCTTCTCGACGAACACGGCGTCGAGCATCTACTACGTCCTGACGGGAGTGCACGGCGCGCACGTGGTCGCGGGTCTCACCGCCCTCGTCTACCTCATGGTCAAGGCGCTCAAGGCGAGTTCGACGACACAGGCCGCGGGCGCGGTGGAAATCTTCGGGATCTATTGGGGAATGGTCGACGCGGTCTGGGTCTTCCTCTTTCCCTTGCTCTATCTGCTGTGAGGGGTGACGTTGATCGATGAAATGAAGTACGCCGCGGTGTACGGCATTCTCATGCTGGGGCTGATCGTCGAGTTGCTCATCGCGGTTGACGGGAGTATCTTGGGGGCCTTCGCCGGAGCCGCGACTCTCGCGATCGCTTCCCTCCAGGCGTTCTTCATTTTCCTCGTGTACATGCACGGACGGTACGGTCCGCGCCCCGTCGCGGTCTTCGCCGCGATCTCGCTCCTGACCGTCGTCCCTTTGTTCATTGCCTTGCTTTACTCCGTGGTGATGCCGCACCACGGTTCGCTTCCCTAGGGAGGAATTGAGGTTGACGAAGAAACCGTTCCGGATCGATGTGGCCGCAGGAATCGTAGCCGGTCTCGTGGGGCTCGCGTGGATCGGCCTCATCTGGACGAACCTCGTGTTCCCGCCCGCCCTTCAGCTCGGAGGCGGAGCGATCCTCACCGGGGCGAACGTCCAGCTCAGCGAGCACGAGTGGGGCTTCAATCAGTTCGCCAAGGGCGGTCCCCCCATCTGCGCGGTCAACGGGACCGTCACGATTACGCTGAAGAACACCGGCATAAATTTCCACGGATTCCAGATTATTTCCACGGCTGGGGCATTTCTGGGCGGTTTGAACAAAACGGATCTCCTCACTCCCGGCGAAGTCCGGCAAGTCAAGATCAATCTCCAGCAGCTTGGGGACTTCTACTATATTTGTCCCGTGTCCGGCCACCGGCAGAAGGGCATGATCGCGCCGTTCTTGTGCCACGCGTCGTGCTAGCTCTTCGAGATGCAAGATCCCCGACGATTCGTGGGCCAACTCGTCTGAAGTGCCGCGTTGCGTCCCGCGAGGCCGAGACAACGGCGATCACTGGCCATTGACGGGCAACGAGGAGGAACGAGTCGTCTTCGCCAGGCGATTGGCACGAACGAGGGAGACGAGGATCACGACGGTGCCGAGTTCGACGAGCTTTGAGAACAGCCCGAGAGGGTCGACGTCCTCCACGTAGCCGATCGGCCAGATCGGAACGGTCCGAGTGACGACGAAGGCGGCGATCAAGAAGGCCGTGAAGAGAAGCCACGCGCGGTCGAGTCCGCGGGGGAGGGACTGGAACACGATCCCGCCAACGATCTGCACGGGGGAAACGATCGCGAAAAACGCCGCGGCCGCTACGTTATCGAGGTGTTGATTTAGCGCGAGCAGGTGGAGCCCTCCGTCCGCGATAAGGAGAAATCCGACGAGGTATCGCTTCCTGAGGACCGGGTTCGCCATGAGCTCGCGGTAGTTCGAACCGATGACGCCCATCGTGGAGAATGCGAGCCCTTGGAACATGAGGATGAGCCAAAGGTAGACGTCGCTCGCGCCGTGGCCCGAGCTCGTCTGGCCTGCGAGGACTCCGATCAGGTTAAGGGCCCAAGCGACGAGCATGATGAAAACACCGGACAGCAGAAACGCAAACTCCGTGGAGATACGGACGGGGGGACGCATGGCCGCACTCCGGACGCTTTGCCGAGTATATCTCGCTGTTCGCCCGGTCGGCTCGACCGCCCCGTGATCGGGGTCCGAGGATTTATTACGCTGCGAGCGGCTCGGGCCGCTGTGGCTCGGCTCGACGGCCGCGCAGCCCTCGTGACGGGCGGCAGCGGGGGGATTGGACGCGCGGCCGCGTTGGAGTTCGCGAAGGAGGGGGCCGACGTCGCGGTGCAGTACAACCGAGGGAAAGAGGCCGCCGAGTCGGCGGTCCGTGCCGTCGAGAAACTCGGTCGCAAAGCGGTCGCGATTCAAGCGGACGTATCGAGCCCGCCGGATTGCAAGCGGCTCGTCGGGGACGCACTGAAGGCGTTCGGCCGTCTCGATATCGGCGCATGTTTCGCGGGTCATCCATTCCGGGACGAGGAGTGGTACAAGGAGTACGTCGCCCTCGCACCCGCCGAGGTGCGCGCTCCCATCGAGATCGACTTGCTCGGATCGATCTTTGTGTGCCAAGCGCTCTTGCCTTCCATGGTCAAGGCGCGGCGCGGAAGTATCATCCTCATCGGATCGACGCCCGCCTTGACGGGCGACACGGTCGGGATTCCGTATCTCGTCGCGAAGGCCGGAATTCTGGCCTTGGCCCGGGCCCTCGCGCTGGTCTATGGACCGAAAGGGGTCCGCGTGAATGCGCTCGCGCTGGGAAGTATCGCGTCCGAGGCCACCCGCCGCGGGACGAAGGCGGCCGACCGTGCCGCGCTTGCGCAAGAGCCGGCCCTGAAACGGTGGGGGACGCCGGAGGAAGTCGGCAAGGTGGTTGCCTTCCTTGCCTCGGACGACGCATCGTACATCACGGGACAGACGATTGTGGTCGACGGCGGGTACGCGCTCCGATAGGTCCGCTCACGGAGCGGCCAGGGTCACGCCTTCCATCACGAAGGAACCTCTCGTACCGCAGGTGTGGCAGGTCACGATCAACGAGGCCCTGCCCGGAGCCACCTGCTCCCTCACAATCCAATGGCTGCGACCGCATCGGCAGACGAGTCGGACTTCGTCGCCCTGTCCGCGGACGCGCAGGAAGAGGCCGTCCTCCCCGCTCCGCCAGCCGCGGACCACAATTCCATCGCTGGCCTCAATCCGGATGTCGCGTGCCATGGCGGTCGTCGCGTCAACGGCCTCGGACTTTAAACCGCTTTGCGCGCCCCGGGATACGTGACTTGAGCGGCGTGGACGTGCGCGAAAGGCGTGAGCCGATGCGCCTGGGTCTTGCCCCCGGAGAGGATGTGGATCACGAGGACGCCTCGGGCCACGAGGCTGTCCGAAAGTAGCGAGCGATGGCATTTCCACGGGACTGCTTCGGCGCACATGATGGCGGTCCGCTTCGCCGCGGCGAGGGAGATGAGACGTTCGACGGCCGTCCCGAATTCGGGCGTGGCCATGTAATCCGCATAACCGCGGAATCCCGCGCTCCGCCATCCCGTGTTCATGCTGTCCGGCGCGGCTTTGCGGAAGCCACCAAGGGCCTCGAAATGCTCGTACCCGATGCCGCGCTCGCCCAACGCGGCGCCGAGAGAGGCCTTGGTGGCCCAGGGGACTCGGCGCGAGGACGGGAAGTGTCGCACGTCCGCGAGGAGCTGGATCCGGTTCTCTTCAAGAATCGAAAGGAATTCGTCGAAGGAGCGGGTCGAGTGTCCAACGGTCCAGACCGAGGCGCGATGGCCGCCGGGCAGATTCAATGACTCGTCGGCCATGACGGCCTCCGAGCGTCATGACGCCGGAACAGCGTTATCTCGTTAACCATCCGGTGAACAGAAGGAATGCGTTACGCCGCCGCATCCGCATCGATCCGCGAAGAAGTCGACCCGTACGGATTCCCCGCTCACGTGGCGCGCCTCTCGTCGCCGCAACGCTTATCGTTGGGACGACCTACGGCACTTGATGCAGGAGCGGTCCTCCTTTTCGGGCCTCGGGCTCGAACCCGTCCTCGTTCGCGCGGTCGAAGGCCTCGGATATGAGACTCCGACTCCAATTCAGCGCGAGGCGATCCCCCCGATCCTTGGCGGGCGGGACGTGATCGGCACCGCCCAGACCGGTTCCGGCAAGACGGCCGCCTTTGTCCTCCCGATCCTCCACCGGCTCCTAAGCCAAACGCCCGGCCGCACCCGCGCTCTCGTCCTCTCCCCGACCCGCGAGCTCGCCGCCCAGATTGAAGTCGCCCTCCGCGGCCTCGCGAAAGGCACACGGATCCGCGGCCATGCCGTCTACGGCGGCGTCGGAATGACCGCGCAGGAACACGCCCTCCGATCCGGCGTCGATGTCGTTGTCGCGACGCCGGGGCGACTCCTCGACCACATGTCCCGCCGGAACGTGGACTTCCGCGGTCTCCAGGTCCTCGTCCTCGACGAGGCGGACCGCATGCTCGACATGGGATTCCTCCCGGACGTTCGGCGGATCGTCGGCGCCCTTCCGCGAGACCGCCAGACCCTCCTGTTTTCCGCCACGATGCCGCCCGAGATCGAGGCCCTTTCCAGAACGATCATGCGCAATCCTGTCCGCATCTCCGTCTCGCCACCGCATCGGCCTCCCTCGACGATTCGTCACGAAGTCTACCCAGTCCCTCAACACCTGAAGACCTCTCTTCTGGTCCGGCTGCTCGGTCGGGAGGACATGATGTCGGTCCTCGTCTTCGTGCGGACGAAGCGGCGCGCAGACCGCGTGGCCCGCCAAGTCAGCGCGGCGGGTTTCGACGTCGCCCGGATCCACGGAGACCGCAGCCAGAGCCAGCGGGAGACGGCGCTCGCGGGCTTCCGGAGCGGGCGGCACCAGATCCTCGTGGCGACGGATGTCGCGGCCCGCGGGATCGATGTCGAGGGCATTTCTCACGTCATCAACTACGACGTGCCGGCGGTCCCCACGGACTATGTGCACCGGGTCGGTCGGACGGCCCGGATGGAGGCCGCGGGCGAGGCGATCACATTCGTTACGCCGGACGACGAAGGGGATCTCCGAGGAATCGAGCGGGCCCTCGGCAAGGCGATCCCCCGTGTCACTCTACCGGATTTCGACTACCTTGCCCCTCCCCCGCCGAGAGTCCGCGGGCACGAGGGAACACGTCGCGAGCGGGAAACGCGATCGGGCGGTGGACCGTCGCGGTGGCGACCCAGGCCCGGTCGCCGCTGATTCGAAGACTCGGCGGTATGGTTACGGACGAGCGGACCTTCGACATCTTTCTTATGGCTCTGGTCGTTTCCCGCGAACGGGACTTGCCGGCATGAGGGGTTCCGAGCCAGGAGCAGGCGTTCGCCCGCTGACCACCCTGATGCGGTATCTCCTGTACGCGGCGAGCGTCCTCGTCTTCCTTGCGGGCTTCCAACTCTCCGTCTTCACGGAGCAGACGGCCACCTATTTCGCGTGGACCGTCTTGCCCCCCATCACGGCGGCGTTCCTGGGAGCCGCCTATTGGGCGGCGGTCCCCGTGGAGGTCCTCGCGGCCCGCGAGGCGACCTGGGCGAAGGCCCGGATTGCGGTCCCGGCGATTTGGCTGTTCACCACCCTCACGCTCATCGTCACGCTGGTCCACTTCGACCGGTTCCACTTCTCGAGCTCCGTCCCGAGCGCCCAGGCCGCGGCGTGGTTCTGGCTCGCGATCTACGCCGGCGTGCCGGTCGCCATGCTCGTGATCGGACTCCTGCAGCTCCGCGCACCAGGAGGCGATCCACCTCGCGGGCCCCCCGCCCCGATGTGGATGCGAATCGCGGTGCTCGTCCAGGGAGGAGGCATGCTCGCCTTCGGCGTGGGCCTCTTGCTCGTGCCGACGATCGTCGGGTCGGCGTGGCCGTGGACCCTGACCCCCCTGACGGCGCGGGCGATCGGAGCATGGTTCGTCGGGATCGGCTTCGCGGCGTTCCATGCGAACCGGGAGAACGACTTCCTCCGAATCCGGCCACTGGCCGGCGGCTACATCGCCTTCGCGGTCTTGCAATTCGTCGCGGTTGCGCGGTATGCCGGCGACGTGAACTGGAGCGCTCCGGCGGCGTGGGTGTACCTCGCTTTCCTGGGGAGCATCCTGCCGGTAGGCTTGTTCGCGTGGCTCGGCCGCCGAAGGCCGGGAATGCACTAGGGAACAGGACTCCGACCGACGCACTCGGGGATGAAACCGCGTCAACATCCTCAAGCGCGGGCTGACCATACTCCGGCCGTGCGCCGCGCGATCTCCATCGGACTTCTCGCACTGATGGTCGCGGGCTCCGTCGCGATTCTCGCGCCCGCGTCACCGGTCTCCGCCGCAGGTCAGATCGAGGTCTACAAGAGCGGGCTGAACTTTCCGATCGCCCTCGCGTTCTCCTCGGATGGCCGGATCTTCTTCGCCGAGAAGGACACCGGGATCATCCGCATCATCTATCTCGCGAACCGGACGCTGCTGCCGATGCCGTTCTACACGCTCCCGAACACCCAGAATGCCGGAGAGCGGGGTCTGCTCGGCCTCGCGCTCGACCCGGGGTTTCCCGCGACCCCATACGTGTATGCGTACCAGACGTACGACGACCTCACGAACGGAACGATCTACAATCGCATCGTCCGAATCCTCGCGGACGGGAACACCGGGATCTCCTACACCGTGATCCTCCGGATGCCTCCCCTGAGCGGTGCGACGAACCACAACGGCGGCGTGATCGCATTCGGGCCGGACGGGAAAATGTACGCGGTCGTGGGCGAGAACGCGAATCCGTCTCTGTCCCAAGATCCGATGAGCCCGTTGGGAAAGGTCCTTCGGATGTACCCGAACGGGAGTGCCCCGAGCGACAATCCGTTCTACGGCAACCCCGCCTGGTACAACCTCACGTACACGTATGGACACCGGAACATGTTCGGCCTCGCGTTCCATCCGATCACGGGCCGCGTGTACGTCACCGAGAACGGCCCGAACTGCAACGACGAAGTGAACCTGCTCACGGCCGGGAGCAACTACGGCTGGGGACCAACGGCCGCGTGCGGGAGCCTGCCGCCGCCCTCCGACACGAACCGGGACGGTCCGAATCCCGTCTTGCCGATCTGGTGGTGGGGGACCACGATCTGCCCGACGAACGCGGCGATCTACCGGGGACCATCCTTCCCGACGTGGCAAGGGGACCTGTTCATGGGCGATTGCAACACGGGTCGCTTCCATCGGCTGGACCTGGTCCCGCCCAACTACGACTCCGTGGCATCGGACACGATCCTCTGGACCGCGCCGCTGGCGATCATCGAGGTCGAGGCCGGACCGGACGGGGCGATCTGGCTGACGACGCCCACGACCATCTATCGGTATTGGGATTCCGGCAAACCGCCGATCGCCTCCTTCACTGCGAATCCGAATCCCGCGCTCGTGGCGGCGACCGTGACCTTTGACGGCTCTGGCTCTTCGGACCCGGATGGAGCCATCGTCTCATATGCCTGGGATTTCGGGGATTCGACGGGAGGGAGCGAGGCCATGACGACCCACGCATACCCGACGTCCGGCACATTCAACGTGACACTCACAGTCACGGACAACGAATCGTTCACCTCGACCGCGTACCGGGACGTCGTCGTTCACGCGCCGCCAGCTGCCTCCTTCACGACGAGTCCGAGCTCACCCTTGGTCGAGACGACAATAACCTTCAACGCATCGGCTTCTCGCGATCCCGACGGCAAGATCGTGACCTATGCGTGGGACTTCGGGGACGGATCCTTCGGAACCGGGGTCCAGGTGTCGCATGCATACGGCAGGAAGGGAACCTTCCGGGTTGAGCTCACGGTCGTGGACAACCTCGGGATCACGAATCGCACAGCACAGACAATCACGGTTGGAGACCGGGCGCCTCAGATCACCTCGAGCACCCCAGGACTCGGCCCTCTGACCGTTGTCGCCGGCGCAACCCAGACGTTCACCATCATCGCGTGGGATCCCGACGGGGATGCGCTGTCCTACACGTGGCGAGTCGATGGCACCGTTGCGGGCGGAAACTCGAGCGCCCTGAATTTCGTGTCGGGGGCCCCCGGCACTCACATCGTGAACGTCACCGTGTCCGATGGCTCCCTCGTCGTCTCGCGAGAGTGGACAGCAACCGTCGTTGTAAACGAGCTTTCCCCACTCGCCACGTCTTGGCCGTTCCCCGCTTTCGTCGCCGCCGCCATCACGGCGGTCTTCCTCATCTGGTTCGTGCGGCGGAGGCGGAAGCGCGACGGGCCCCCTCGCTCTCCGAATCGCGGAAGTCCTTAGCGGGTCAGGTGCGATCGGGCAACATCCTTTACGTAGGCGGAGCGGATGGCGCCTGCATGACGACCGTCCTTCTCCAGACGACGATGGGCGATGTGAAGATCGAGCTGCTCGACAAGACGATGCCGATCACGGCGGGCAACTTCCGCAAGCTCGTCGGGCAGGGCTTCTACGATGGAACAATCTTCCACCGCGTGATTCCGAACTTCATGATCCAAGGCGGGGACCCGGAGGGAACGGGCATGGGAGGTCCGGGGTACTCGATCAAGGACGAGCTCCCGCCAAATAACCGCAACGCGCGGGGAACGATCTCGATGGCGAACGCGGGTCCGAACACGGGCGGGAGCCAGTTCTTCATCAACGTCGTCGACAACTTCCGGCTGGATCGGAAGCATCCCGTCTTCGGCCGCGTGGTGAGCGGAATGGAAGTCGTCGACGCGATCAGCCGCGCGTCGAAGGATGACAAAGACCGCCCGCGGACGAAGATCGAGATCCGGAAGGCGAGCGTCCTCCCGTGACGTCGGAGCCACGAGCTCACGCGCGAGCGAGGTCTAGACTTTCGACGCCCGGGTAATCAGAAGAGAGGGGGCCAATGGACGTCCCGTTTGCCGCCAGAAAGGTCGCGACCCGCCGACTCTTCCATTGGGCCACCTCATAGCCCACCACCTCGATAGCGCTGCCACTCCGTGAGCGGACGGCATGACGAAGCTCAGCGCTTAGATCACGACTCTCGTTGCAACCGACCGGTCTGCTTCATCATGGGAGGACGGATCGATCTATTCTTCAGGCATCAAGAGCTGGCGTAGACGAGCGCCCGAGCCTCTCACTGGGTCGGCGCAGGTGTTCCTTTCGCTTCGGAGCCCCGGAAGGGCTATGCGGGGACCGATCGATGCGGAGGAAGCGGAGCGGAAGGAGTCTTGTGGAGACCGATGCCCCCGACGAGATGTCCCGTGAAATTGAGGCTCGACTCGGTGTGCGGCGGAGGTTCTACGAGCGAGCGCTCGTGGTGTTCGCTCTTGTGGAGGTTGGCATCTCGGCCCCCGCTGCCTGGTTGAACCCTACCCTTTCGAGGCACATCCTCGCGGGATGTGCCTCGGCGATCCTTGGCACCGCGGTGGTGGCCTGGTGGGCGTACAAGGTCAGGGAGTCCGCGCTCTACGAGAGGGCCGGCCGGACGTTGCTCCGCAACAG
>Ga0209056_10006831_pt1 | contig 11772 bp, 6 predicted proteins | sample GraSoiAngelo_114_FD_185876 | JGI IMG/M metagenome (GOLD analysis project Ga0209056, IMG submission 185876) | Grasslands soil microbial communities from the Angelo Coastal Reserve, California, USA - 14_0903_13_40cm (SPAdes) (version 2) | ecosystem: Environmental > Terrestrial > Soil > Grasslands ... | reverse complement strand
ATCTTCGCCTCGCACGAGTTCATCGAGACCATCACCGATCCGTTCATCACGGCCTGGCGAGACCCGCTCGGCCAGGAGATCGGCGACAAGTGCTTTGGCACCGCCGCCTGCTTCCAACTCTCCACCGGCATCCTGCAGTTGCAGCCGCTGTACTCGAACACCGCCCACGCCTGCGTTCAACCGTGAGCAGATGAGCGAAAGGGGCCCAGGCCGTTCGGGGGGCTTGCGGGCAGCCGCAGCTATCTCAACCGTCCGCCTGGTCGCTTGAAGTTGGGGGGCGGGATGGGCTCGAGAGGAATCGCGTGGGCGTCGCTTTGCGTCGCGTCGCTTGCGGCATGTGGCCAGGGTGCGTCGACCGGTGAACACCAGCCGGGAATCGACGTCTCGAAGATCTCGCTGACGTACGTCTGCGAGAACCGCTTCAGTGTGCAGAATTCGTCCCCCGCTGCCTTGACCGTGAGCTGGAAAGTGGAGAACTCCGGCGACCAGGGGACGCTCGATCTGCCTCCACCGCCCAGCAATCAGGCATTCAGCGAGACCTTCTTCTCCACCCGGGCCATCGGCACCGTCGTCCTGTCCGCCGGCACGACCCGCATCGCGTCGGTCGCGAACCAGCAGAACCCGTGTACGTCGCAGAACTTCCCTCTCGTCGAGGTGACCGTGACGCCCGCGGCCGCGAGCGTGGCGCCTGGCGGCACGATCCAACTTTCCGCGCAGGTGACGGGCGACGCCGACACCGCCGTCTTCTGGTCGGTGCGGGAACGCGCCAACGGCGGATCCGTCGATGCGACCGGGGTCTATACGGCACCCCCGACCACCGGAACCTTCCACGTGATCGCGACGAGCCATGCCGATCCCTCGCGCTCCGCGACGGTGACGGTGACGGTGCGGCCTGGCGCGGTGCAAGTGGTCGTGCGGCCCGCGGCGGTGACGATGGCCGTGAACCGCACGCGGCGCCTCTCTGCGCAGGTGAGCGGTAATCCGGACACCGCGGTGCTCTGGTCGGTGAGCGAGGGAAGCTCCGGCGGCACGGTGGATCCCACCGGCCTTTACACGGCGCCGGCGACGGTCGGGACGTTCCACGTGGTTGCGACCAGCCATGCCGACCCGACTCGCTCCGCCACCGCGACGGTGACCGTGCAAATGACGCCTCCGCCCCTGCTCGGGCAGTGGGACCCGGTCGAGACCTGGCCAGTCGTTCCCATCCACGCCGTGCTGATGCAGGACGGCAGGGTCCTCAACTGGAGCCGGTTGGGCGAGGCCACTGTCTGGGACCCCGCGTCCAATACGTTCACCACGGTGAAGGCTCCATCCTGGGAGTTCTGCTCCGGGAACGCGATCCTGCCGAACGGCCAGGTGATCGTGCCTGGCGGGCACATCAAGGACGAGTACGGCCTTCCGGACGTCAATGTCTTCGATCCGATCACGTCCACGTGGAGCACCGCCCCGCCGATGGCCGCCGGACGTTGGTATCCGACCGCGATGACCATGGCCGATGGAAGCATCCTGGTCGTTTCCGGCAACACCGCGGACCACCTGCTGAACCAGATCCCGGAGGTGCGGAATCCAGACGGCACCTGGCGCGAGCTCACCGGAGCGGAGTTCCCGGTCCCCTGGTACCCGAAGCTCTTCCCCGCGCAAGGCGGCCGCGTCTTCCTGGCGGGTTCCGACCGCCATACCAAGTTCCTCGATCCGACGGGCGTCGGCCAATGGATCGACGGACCGACCACGAAGTTCGCCAATCGAGACTATGGCACCGCCGTCATGTACGCCCCAGGGAAGGTGATGATCGCAGGCGGCGCCATCCCGCCGACCGACACCGCCGAGGTGATCAACCTGAACGATGCCTCTCCCGCCTGGCGTTTCACGGGATCGATGAAACACCCGCGCCGGCACCTCACGGGGACCGTGCTGCCCGATGGCAAGGTGCTGATCACCGGCGGCACCAGTGGCCCTGGTTTCAACAACGAGACCCAGGCAGTGTTTTCCGCCGAGCTCTGGGATCCGGCCACGGAGAAGTGGACCGAGCTCTCCAGCATGACGATCCTCCGCGTCTACCACTCCATCGCCCTGCTCATGCCCGACGCCCGGGTGCTCGTGGGCGGAGGGGGAGAAGGCGCCAACGGAACGGACGAACCAAACATCGAGATGTTTTCACCGCCATATCTGTTCAATTCCGACGGGTCGCTCGCGGCCCGGCCCGCCATCGCCCAGGCTCCGGACTCGCTCGCGTATGGCGCGTCGTTCCAGCTCTCTTCTCCGGACGCCGCTGGGATTTCGGCCGTGGTGCTGATGCGCAACGGCGCCGTCACGCACACCTTCGACTCGAGCGAGCTCCGCATCCCGCTCCAGTTCAGCTCGTCGGGAGGCAACTCGCTGCAGGTGACGGCACCGGCCGTGCCGGATCTCGCTCCGCCCGGACCGTACATGCTGTTCATCCTCAACGGGCAGGGCGTCCCGTCGGTCGCGCACATGCTTCACCTCGGGTAACTGCCCGGTTCCCGACACGCGACGTGCGCCCAACGGGCAGGCGAGCTTGCGCCTGTTCCGAGCCGTCTCCACCCTCCCGGCTGCGGGAGGCGCGATTGGTCGAGAACGACATCGAAGAGGCGGCGCCGCCTGCGGGAATGCGCCTGGCAGGCATCGCGCGCTGGGCCATGATCGCCATCCTCTCCTGCGCGGCGGCGGGCGCGTGGCTTTACCCCGCGCATCCAGCGCAGCGAGTTTCGCAGAGCGCCAGCCAGTATCAGTGCCCGATGCACCCCGCCATCCTGCGCGATGGTCCGGGTGAATGCCCGATCTGCCGGATGGAGCTCGTTCCCGTGGCACGCCATCCATCGGCTGCGCCGGAACGGGGAGGAGTGCCCGGCCTGGTCTCGATCGACATTGGACCCGATCGCACGCAGCTCGTCGGGATTCGCACTGCCGTCGTGACACGCCAGCGGCTCACCGCGCAGCTGCGGACGACGGGCTTCGTCTCGGCAGACGAGTCCAGGGTCGCTCTGGTGACGACCCGCTTCTCCGGCTGGGTCGAGGAAGTGCGTGCGCAGGTCGGGGAACGCGTCGAGAAGGGCCAGATCCTCGCCACCGCATCGGGTCCCGAGCTTCTCACGGCGCAGCAGGTATTTCTGGTGGGAAGCGGATGGCTCGCGAAGAAGAACGTGCCGGCAGGCCCCGTCGAGGAGGACAACAACGCCCTGCGGCGCCTGGGAATCGCGCAGCGGGACATCGACGCGGTCCTCAGGCGGAGGCGGCCGCTGCCAGCCATCCCGGTGCGTGCCCCCGTTTCCGGCTACATCGCGAAGCGAAGCGTCCTTCCCGGCCTTTACCTCCAGCCCGGCGCCGAGCTCTTCCAGATCGTCGATCTCGCGACCGTCTGGGTAGTGGGGGACGTGCATGAACAGGACGTGAGCCGGGTGCAGTTGGGCCAGCGTGCGCAGCTGCTCCTCGGCATGCCGGTACGCGAGGCGTTCCGCGGGAGCGTGGACTTCATCTTTCCGGCATTGGATCCAGATACCCGCACCCTGCGCGCTCGCGTGCAGCTCCCCAACCCCGATCTCCGGCTGCGTCCGGGAATGTCCGGCGCGCTGGTCATCGAGGTTCCTGGCGGAGATGCGCTGACGGTTCCCGCCGAGGCCGTGGTCGACACCGGAGAGCAGCAGTACGTCTTCCTCGCGCGCGGCGGCGGCCGTTTCGAGCCGCGCGCCGTTCGCGTGGGCGCGAGTGCCGATCGCCGGGTGCAGGTGCTGGAAGGCCTCGAAGAGGGCGATTCGGTGGTGACTACAGCCAACTTCCTCGTCGACTCCGAAAGCCGGATGCGCGGCGCGTTGGAGGCGTTCGCCCCTCTCACTGACTCGAGTGGCGCGGCGCACGCGGCGAGCGGGCAGCCGTAGCGATGCCATGATCGGCCGGATCATCGAGCTCTGCGCGAGGAACCGTCTGGCGGTGCTGGCCGGAGTGGCCATCGCCACCGGCGCGGCCCTCTGGTCCATCCGGCACCTCAAGCTGGATGCGATCCCCGATCTCGGGGACCCCCAGGTGATCGTCTTCACCGAGTGGATGGGCCGCAGCCCGGTCCTCGTCGAAGACCAGGTCACCTACCCGATCGTCAGCGCGCTGGTCGGCGCACCCAAGGTCGCCGACGTGCGCGGCTACTCGATGTTCGGGATGTCGTTCGTGCACGTGGTTTTCCAGGAGGGGACGGATCCCTACTGGGCGCGCAGCCGCGTCCTCGAGTACATGAATTCGCTTCGCGCCCGCCTTCCCGAGGGCGTCACGCCGTCCCTGGGGTCGGACGCCTCCAGCGTCGGCTGGGGCTTCCAGTACACGCTGGTGGATACCTCGGGCCGCAACGCGCTCGATGAGCTGCGCACGTTCCAGGACTTCACCCTCCGCTACGCGATCGGGCAGGTGCCGGGAGTCGCGGAAGTGGCGAGCGTCGGGGGTTTCCAGCGCCAGTACCAGGTGACCGTCGACCCGGAACGGCTGCGCGCCTATGGCGTCACCGTGGAAGAGGTGATCTCCAGGATCCGCGACTCCAATGCGGACGTAGGCGGTCGCGTTCTCGAGTTCGCCGGCCGCGAATACTACGTGCAAGGCCGCGGGTACATCCAGGACCTGGGCGCCATCGAGCGCACTGCCCTGCGCACGCGCGGACCACTGGGAGCGCCCATCCTGGTGAAGGACGTCGCCACCGTCCGCTTCGGTCCCGACATCCGGCGCGGCCTGCTCGAGTGGAACGGCGACGGCGAGGCCGTGGGAGGCATCGTGATCGTCCGCCAGGGCGAGAACGTGCTCGATGTGATCGGCCGGGTGAAGCAGAAGATCGCCGAGCTCGCCCGCTCGCTGCCAGCCGGAGTGAAGGTGGAGGTGGCGTATGACCGTACCGGCCTGATCGAACGGTCGATCGCGACGCTCAAGAAGGCCCTCGTCGAAGAGGCCATCGTCGTCGCGCTCGTGGTGATCGTCTTCCTCTTCCACTTCCGTTCGGCGCTCCTGCCCATCATCTCCATTCCCATCGCGGTCGCGCTCTCGTTCATCCCGATGGTGCTGCTCGACATTCCCGCCACCATCATGAGCCTGGGAGGCATCGCCATCGCCATCGGGGCCACCGTCGATGCCGAGATCGTGATGATCGAAGCGTCGCACAGAAAGCTGGCGGGCGCGCCGCCCGGCGCGGATCGAAACCGGCTGCTCGGGGAAGCGGCGCGCGAAGTCACGCCCGCCATCTTCTTCTCGCTGCTCATCATCGCCGCAGGTTTCCTCCCCGTGTTCACGCTCACCGGACAGGCGGGGCGCCTCTTCCGGCCGCTCGCCTGTACGAAGACCTTCGTGATGCTTTCGGCCGCATTGCTCTCGGTCACGTTCGCGCCCGCGCTGCGCGGCGTTTTCCTCCGGGGACGGATCCGTGGCGAGGCGGAGCACCCCGTCTCGCGCGCGCTCACCAGGATCTACAAGCCGTTCGTCTTCCTCGCCTTGCGCCGCCCCAGGTCGACGCTCGCCATCGGCCTTTTGGCGGTCCTCTCCGCGGTGCCGCTCGCGCGCAGCCTGGGGCATGAGTTCATGCCGGCGCTCGACGAAGGCGACGTGCTCTACATGCCGACCACCTTCCCCAACCTGTCGATCGAGGAAGCGAAGCGGCAGGTGCAGATCCAGGACCGGATCCTGCGCGGATTCCCCGAGGTGGCGAGCGTGTTCGGCAAGGCGGGGCGCGCGGAGTCGGCGACGGACCCCGCGCCGCTCACCATGGTGGAGACCACGGTGCGCCTCAAGCCCGTGGAGGACTGGCGGATGCTTCCGCGCCCGCGCTGGTATTCCTCCTGGGCGCCCGATGTCCTCGCGCGTGCGCTGAGGCCGATCTGGCCCGAGTGCCGCCGCATCACGCCGGCGGAGCTCACCGCGCTGATGAACGATGCGCTGCAGATCCCCGGCTGGACGAACGCCTTCACCATGCCGATCAAGGCCCGCGTCGACATGCTCTCGACCGGGATCCGGACGCCGGTGGGCGTGAAGGTCATGGGGACCGATCTCGCGGAGATCGAGAAGGTCGGCGTCCGGCTGGAGGCGCTGATCAAGCCCGTCGGCGGCACCCGCAGCGTTCTGTACGAGCGCAACCAAGGCGGTCTGTACATCGACATCGTTCCGCTTCGCGACGCGCTCGGGCGTTACGGCCTGACCGTGGGCGACGTGGAGCGGACCATCGAGTCCGCCATCGGCGGTGCCCCGATCGGCACGACCGTCGAGGGGCGCAATCGCTTCTCCATCAACGTGCGCTACCCGCAGGACGCGCGCAGCGATCTGGAACGGCTCCGCGGCGTGCTGGTGCCGATCGCCGCGGTGGACGGCGCGGCGAGCCCACCGAGCGCCGAGACCATGACCGTCTCCCAGAGCGAGCCGGATCATACCCAACACCCGTCCGACGGCTCGCCGCCGCTGCGGCCCGTCGGCGGGAGGCCGGCGGTCCAATGGCAGAGCGTCGATCCGGTCGCGCTTCAGGGCCTGACGGGCGAGGGAGTCACGACCGCCGCCAAGCGCGGCTTCGTTTCCCTCGGACAGGTCGCGGACGTGCGCATCGTGGGCGGTCCCCCGATGGTGCGCGACGAGGGCGGGCTCCTGGTCGGATACGTGTTCATCGACATCGATCCGTCACAGCGCGATCTCGGCGGGTACGTGGGCGAGGCAAAGCAGGTGGTCCAGGCGGCGCTGGCCGATGGCCGGCTCAAGATGCCGCAGGGCTACTTCCTCAAGTGGACCGGCCAGTACGAAGAGCTGGAGAGGATGGCCGCCCGGATGCGGATCATCGTTCCGGCGGCGCTTCTCCTCATCGTCGTGCTGCTGTTCCTGCATTTCCGGAACCTGATCGAGGTCCTCATCGTCCTGCTTTCCGTCCCCTTCGCGCTCGCGGGTAGCGTCTGGCTCCTCTGGCTGCTCGACTACCGGTTCTCGACCGCCGTCTGGGTAGGCGTGATCGCGCTCGTCGGGCTCGCCGCCCAGACCGGCATCGTGATGATCGTCTACATCGACAATGCCTACCAGCGCCGCAAGAGCGCCGGCCGCATCCGCGATCTCTCCGACATCATCCGCGCGCACATGGAAGGCACCGTCCAACGCGTCCGGCCGAAGCTGATGACGGTCACGGCGATGCTCGGAGGGCTCCTTCCGCTGCTCTGGGCGACGGGCTCCGGCGCGGAAGTGATGAAGCGGATGGCGGCGCCGATGGTCGGCGGCTTGATTACCAGCGCGCTCTTGACGCTGGAGATCATCCCGGTGGTCTACACGTACTGGCGGCAAGAGCAGTTGCTTTGGGAGCGGGTCGCCGGGCTCGATGCGGCGCTCTTGCGCGCGCTCCGGCGCTCCGCTTGGGTGCAAGGCGCGGGATGGGTCCTGCTTCTTGCGACGGGAGCATCGGCGTTCTACGTCGATGTGGGCGCGCCGATCCAGCTTGGGGCGCTCGCCATCTCCGCCGGGCTCGTCGTGATCGGTGCGGCAGGTTATCTCCGCGAACGGCCGGCCGCGCGAAGGCTGGTCTGGCCCGCAGCGGAACCAGTCGTGCATGCGGAGATCCCCGCCGTGCTCTCCTCCTGATCAGCGCGGCCGCCGCGCGAAGATCCCCGCGGACCGCACGAAGAAGACGCGCTCGTCCTGCTCGTTGAAGAGCTCGCCCAGCGTGCCGACGGTGCCGCGGCCTGCGTGCTTCGATGATGGCCTCACGGAAGTGATGGTGACCCTTCCGCGGAGGAGATCGCCCCCGCGCACGGGCTTGAGCCAGCGCATCTCGTCGACGCCGGGCGATCCGAGGGTCGCGGACTGCTGCAGCAGACCCCGCACGAGCAGGCCCATGTACATGGATCCGGTGTGCCAGCCGCTCGCGATCAAGCCGCCGAAGATCGAGCGCTGCGCCGCCTCCGGGTCGACGTGAAACGCCTGCGGGTCGTACTTGCGCGCGAACTCGACGATCTCCGGCTCGCTGACGCGCAACTCGCCGAGGTCGTAGACCTGACCTTCCGCGAAATCTTCGAAGTAGCGCATCATGGGTCAGCGCGCGAGCCGCAGGGTCACCTCGCGCAGGAACCGGACGCCCTCGCCGAGCCACCGGATCGGGCGCCGCTCGTCGGCGCCATGAAGGGCCCGTCCCGCGCGGGCATCCTCGAGCGTTCCCGGAGCGCCGCCCAAGCCATAGGACTGGATGCCAATCGCGCGCAGGTGCCGCGAGTCGGTCGCGCCGGTCCCCATCGCATGCGATACGGGCACCTCGCCCCAGAGGGCGCGCACGGCCGCGTGCACGGCTTCGTTCACCGATCCGCTGATGGGCGAAGGCTTGGCGAAGCCGATGTCCTCCAGCGGCTTCAGCTCGACTGCCGGATCGCCGATCGCCTGCGCAAGCCGCGCCTGCGTCTGCTCGCGCGTCTCGTCCGGCAAGATCCGGCAATTCACCGTGGCCTCCGCCGTCGTGGGCAATACGTTGTCCTGCGGCGCCGCCTTCAACATGGTGGTCACGCAGGTGGTGCGGATCTGGGCATTCGCGAGCTGGTCCTTTCCGATCACTGCATCGTCCTCCGGCGAGACTGTACCCGCCTGCGCGACGTGCTTGAGGGCATCGGAGAGGGGCGGTTTTTCGTGCAGGGCCCTGAGCGCGATCCCCTCGCGCGCTTCCGGAAGCACCTTGGCAGGGAAGCGCAGCTCGCCCACGTGCTGCAGGGCGCGGGCGAGGGTCACCACCGGGTCGAAGTTGGTGGGCGGCATGGAAGAGTGTCCGCCCTTGCCCTTCACGATCAGGCTGTAGCTCTGGAACGTCTTTTCGGCGACACCGATCTCCACCGATTCCATGCGCGAGAGATCGGGAGTCACGGTCAGACCGCCGCCCTCGTTCAGTGCCAGCTCGGCATCGATGAGGTCGCGATGGTTCCGCGCCAGCCAGTACGCTCCGGCCAGACCACCCGTCTCCTCGCCCGCGGTAAGGGCGACGATGAGATCGCGCGATAGCTTCTGCGGGGTGCGCGTCGCCTCCAACGCAATAGCGGTGAACGCCGCTGCCATCGCCTTGTCATCGTTCACGCCGCGCGCATACAGGTAGCCGCCCTTCTCGGTCGACTGGAACGGCGGCACTGTCCAGGGTTGCCCCTCGACCGGAACCACGTCGATGTGGGCGAGCAGGAGCAGGGGCCGCATCGCGCCGGTGCCAGGTACTCGCGCGACCAGGTTTCCGCGCCCCGGTGCGGACTCGAGGATCTGCGCCCGGACCCCGGCGCGCTGGAAGCGAACGAGCAGTGGCTGCAGCGCCGCCGTCTCGTTGCCGTGGCTGGTGTCCACGCGCAGGATCTCGTCGAGAATCTGGCGAGCTTCCGCCTCTACGGGGCTCGCCGCCACCGCAGCGATGAGCGCGAGAAACATTTCCTGTCCTCCAGCGCCCCGCACCCTAGCACGGCGGATCGCAGCAGATCCCCTGGAGCGAGCTGTCTGTATGTTCAACAACCGGTAGGATGAGGGGTTTCGCCCGTTGCGCGATCGCCCCTCCGACGACATTGTAAAGATGAACGAAGCAACCGTCCGAGCAGGCGCTCTTTGACGGCCTCTGAACTTTCATGTGCGGAATAGCCGGGATCATCGGGCGCATTGGCGAGAGCAACCGCGCTGCTCTCCAGCGGATGAGCGCGGCGATGATCCATCGCGGCCCAGACGGGAAGGGGGTCTGGGAATCGCCGCCGGACGCACGCGGATCCGGCGCGATGCTCGCCCACCGCCGGCTCGCCATCCTCGACCTCTCGCCTGCTGGCGCGCAGCCGATGGAGGATCCGGTCAGCGGCCAGGTGATCGTCTTCAACGGCGAGATCTACAACTACCGCGAGCTGCGCGACTGCCTCATCGCCTCCGGCCAGAGCTTCCGGTCCACGGGCGACACGGCCGTGCTGGTGCGCGCGCTGGGCACGCAGGGGCCCGGCGCAATCGCGTCGCTGCGCGGCATGTTCGCCTTCGCTTCCTGGGACCCGCGGCGCCGCCGCCTCCTGCTCGCGCGCGATCCGCTGGGGATCAAGCCACTGTACGTCGCGCGTTCGGCCGACCCGTCCGCAGACTGGTCTCTCGCCTTCGCCTCGGAGATTCGCGCGCTGCTCGCCTCCGGCCTGCTCGGCACGCCCAGGCTGCGACCGGAAGCGGCGGCCTCGATGGTCTGGAACGGATTCGTCGCCGGGCCCCACACCGCGGTCCTCGGCGTCGAGTCGCTAGAGCCCGGGGAGCTGCGCGTGTACGGGGACGGCGGGAAGGAGGAAGACGCGCGGGAGTTCTGGGACGTACCGGCCCCGGCGTCCGCCGATGGAGTGGACGAGGATCGCCTGACCGCGGTCCTCGAGGAATGTGTGCGGCTCCATCTCATCAGCGACGTCCCGCTCGGGATCTTCCTCTCCTCCGGCGTCGATTCCTCCGCGGTCGCGAACCTCGCGCAGAAGGCGAATCGCGCTCCGATCCACACTTTCACCTTGGCGTTCGAGGAGCCCGAATACAACGAGGGGCCCATCGCGCGGCGCATCGCCGAGGCGATCGGGACGCAGCACCGTGAGGTGGTTCTCGGCGAGCAGCAGGTGGTGGAACGGCTGGACGAGGCGCTCGACAGCCTCGACCAGCCGACCTTCGATGGCCTGAACTCCTATTACATGTCGCACGCGGTGAGACAGGCCGGTTTCACCGTCGCGCTGGTGGGGACCGGCGGCGACGAGCTGTTCGGCGGCTACGCTTCGTTCCGTGATCTCCCCCGCCTGCAGCGTTGGTCCCGGCGGCTGCGCTGGGTGCCGCGCGGAGCCCTGCGCGCCGGCGCCGGGCTGTTGGCCTCCGCGCTGCAGCGTTCCAACGGCGGCGTCCCGCCCCAGACCCGCTGGGCCAAACTGCCGGAGATGGTCGGTCGTGGGGACGATCTGATCGGGCTCTATCAGCTGGCATATGCGCTCTTCCTTCCCGACTTCCAGCGCGAGCTGATCCGAACGGGCGGTCTCGAGGACGGTCTTCCCGCCGCGCTGCACGCGAGACTCGAAAAGGAGATCCGCGCGAGGAGCCCGCTGTCGGCCATCAGCGTTCTAGAGCAGCGCATCTTCCTGGGCGAGCGGTTGCTGCGGGACAACGACGCGGCCAGCATGGCCGCTTCGATCGAGCAGAGACTTCCGCTCGTTGACCAGGTGCTCTTCGAGGCGGTCTCGCGGCTGCCCGACGAGACCCGCTACCGGCCGGTGTGCGAGAAGGCCGCGCTGCGGCGAATCGGGCTGCGAGGCCTCGATCCGGCGCTGTTCGAAAGGCCGAAGCGGGGCTTCGTGCTTCCCCTCGACCGCTGGATCCGGAACGGGCTGAGCAAGGCGATCGACGAGACGCTCCGCGATCCGGTCGCAGTGCGCACGGCCGGGCTCAACCCCACGGCGGTGGCACGGCTCTGGCAAGCATTCCTTCACCGCGCTCCCGGCCTCTACTGGTCTCGCGTCTGGGCACTCTACGTGCTGGTGCGTTGGTGCCAGCGGCACGGAGTGCGGCGATGAGCTCGCGCAGGTACTGCCTGATCACGCCTTGCCGGGACGAGGCGAAGTATGCGCGGCGGACGCTCGAATCGGTGGTTCGCCAGTCCGAGCTGCCGGCGCTGTGGGTCATCGTGGACGACGGCTCCAAGGACGCGACTCCCGGGATCCTCGCCGGCTGCGCCGCCCGATTCCCCTGGATTCGGGTCCTGCGGCGTCCCGATCGCGGCGACCGCAAGCTGGGCGGCGGCGTGATCGACGCGTTCTACACTGGCTACGACAC
>Ga0209056_10006830_pt1 | contig 11773 bp, 13 predicted proteins | sample GraSoiAngelo_114_FD_185876 | JGI IMG/M metagenome (GOLD analysis project Ga0209056, IMG submission 185876) | Grasslands soil microbial communities from the Angelo Coastal Reserve, California, USA - 14_0903_13_40cm (SPAdes) (version 2) | ecosystem: Environmental > Terrestrial > Soil > Grasslands... | reverse complement strand
GAATGCTACCATTTCGCCTGATGAAATTAGCGGATATGACGGTTATCCTCCGAAAATCCGCCAGATCGTCGAGTACGGTCTCGATCTGACAAAGCGAAATCTCAATTACATCTATGGCTCAGCAGACCCCTCGGCCGGCGGCATGGATTGCTCCGGTTTTATTTATTATGTGCTTCAGCAAAACGGGTTCATCAATGTGCCGCGGGATTCAAGTCAGCAATACGTCTGGGTGCGGAAGGCGGGAAATTTTCACGCGGTTTTGAGTCGGCACGAAGATTCGTTCGAGCTCGATGCGCTCAAGCCGGGCGATCTGCTCTTCTGGACCGGCACCTACAAGATCGATCGCGACCCGCCTATCACGCATACGATGATCTATTTGGGACGCGAAAAAGGAACCAAAAAGCGCATCATGGTGGGGGCAAGTGATGGTCGCACCTACGATGGGAAACAGCGTTTTGGCGTCAGCATCTTCGATTTCAAATTGCCACCGCCACCCAACAGCGGCGATGCCAAGCTCAGTCCGGTCTTTGTTGGCTACGGACGAATCCCCGGTTCAATCGGGGATTAAGCTTTACTGCTCGTCCCGCAGTTCGGGCGGATTCGGCGAGTGCTTGATGGCTGTCGCAGGTGTCGGATGAGCCGGAAGCTGCTGAGCGTACCACTGATGTCTCACCAGCGCGGCCGCGATTAACGCCAACACGACGAGCACGATGACGCGTTGTTCGCTCTTGGAGAGAACCAAAATCTCGGTCAGTCGTTTCATTTGTTCGCGTAACGAATTGGATCTTCTACTCCGGCTTCGCGAAAACCTTTGAGTCGGAAGAGACAGGAATCACAGTTGCCGCAAGCTAGACCATCCGGCGACGGGTCGTAACAACTGTGTGTAAGCGAAAGATCGACATCGAGCTCAAGCGCTTTGTGGATGATCTCTGCTTTCGAAAACTTGATCAGCGGTGCGTGAATGCGAAAATGTGCGCCTTTGACCCCGGCTTTGGTTCCAAGGTTAGCGAGGGTTTCAAATGCCGCGATAAACGCCGGCCGGCAATCCGGATATCCGCTATAATCAATCGCATTCGCTCCGATAAAGATGTCGGTCGATCCAATTGTCTCCGCCAACGCCAGCGCGTGCGAAAGGAAGATCGTGTTGCGAGCGGGAACGTACGTGATCGGAATTCCACCTCCGATTTCTGTTTCCGATCGCTTTTTCGGTACACCGACATCGTCTGTGAGGGCGGAACCGCCGAAGATGCGCAGGTCGATCTTTGCAACGCGAAGTTCCTTCGCGCCTAACGAGTTGGCGACGCGGCGAGCTGCTTCCATTTCGATCCGGTGACGCTGGCCATAATCGAATGAGAGTGCGTACGCTTCATAGCCTTCCGCGATCGTGATCGCCAGCGTGGTTGTCGAATCAAGGCCGCCGCTGAGAAGAACGACCGCGCGCTTCATCGGCCGTCGCGGCCTATCTTTTTCTCCCGAATATTTTTGTCCGCATACTCAGCACGCACCGTGAGTGCGATTCCCCCGCGTGCGGAGAATTGCGCGGTTACGATTGCCTCTCGCGGTGTGCAGGCTTTTACGAAATCATCCAGAATACGATTCGTGACCGCCTCATTAAATGCGCGCTCATTCCGGTATGAGGCGAGATAAAACTTGAGCGATTTACTTTCGACGCAGGAGCGGTCCGGCACGTAATCGATGTCGATCCTGGCAAAATCAGCCTGGCCAGTAATCGGACAAAGCGACGTGAAATCATCCGTTTCGAAGTGAATCCAATAATTGCGTCGCGTCGGATTTGGAAATGTTTCCAACGATGCTTCCGCAGGCGAGCTCGGCGGTTTCGCCTCGCTGCGTCCCAGCAAAGTTAATCGATGGCTCTGTTTAATCTTGGCCACGCCGAAACTTAGCGTTCGTCAGCAACGCTTCAATTCAAACATGGAGGGACGGAATCCAAACGAGTCGTGGTCGGGCCGGGACCTGCGCGCCGGACGGAATGGTCACCCGTACGAATCCGCATGCGGCGTGCGGCTCGAGTTTCAGCAAACTGCGAACCTCATCTGCAGTTAATTCATCGGATAGGTTTTTCATTTAGTTGAGAATTGACGGTAGAGGATTGAGAAGTGTTACATCAAAAGACAAACCGCAAAAACCAAGGATCGGACGGGCGTGATCGATGTAATCGCGCACGACACGAAGGCGGGTGAAGTCGTGCTCGTCATGAACGAGGCTGATGCCTGGGACGGTTCGGATGCGCGATTGGTCGCTTTACAGGAGCGGTTCAACGCCTACGCTTCATTTTTGCTCGACGGCGAAATGGCCGAAGCGCATCCGGAACTTGTCGGCAAACCTGCCCGTATTGAAGTTCGTTGCGCGCATATGCCCGACCCGCGCGCTCTCGAGGTGCTCGGCATGATTCACGATCAGCTTGCGTTTCAGGACATCAAAATGGAAGTGGTTGTCAAAGATCGATAGGGCGCTACGGCCCGTCGCGCCGATTTAATATTTGAGAAATGAAACTACGGGTGTCGGCTCGAGTTGTTTGCGGCCATGAAGGAATTCGAGTTCAATTAAAAACTGCGCTTCGAGAAGTTGTCCGCCGACTTTACGAATGAGCGCGGTCGCCGCAGCAGAAGTGCCGCCCGTCGCCAGCAAATCATCTACCAGCACAATTCGCTCCCCGGGCCTCATGGCGTCAACGTGCATCTCCATCTCGGCTTCCCCGTACTCGAGTGAGTACTTCGCAATTTCAGTCTTGTAGGGCAATTTTCCGCGCTTCCGAATCGGAACAAACCCGACCCCGAGCTCATATGCGACGGTTGATCCAAAAAGAAATCCGCGCGCGTCAATCCCCACGATTTTATCGATGTTTTTTCCGCGGCACTGGTCCAAAAAGAGATCGATCGACGCGCGGAACAATGCGTGGTCGCTCAAGATCGGCGTGATATCTTTGAAAACGATTCCCTTTTTCGGAAAATCAGAAACATCGCGCACGCCCGCGCGCAATTTGTCGACCGAATCTGCCATCATCGCGCGTCAATTATCAGCTTCAGGCTACATTTTGACCGGTGCCGACTTGGGTTTGTAAACAAAAAAGGTGACGAGGCCGAGCAGGATTGTTTGCAAGATGCCAGCAAAGAACCATTTGGCGGCGATGGATCCCGGCATAGGAACGACGACATACATGATGATTGCCCAAGTTCCTGAAAAGAGACCCATCCAACTCATGCGGGACCCCATCGCGGCATCAGTGCGCCAGAGCTGTTGGGTGCCGCGATAATCGGGCACCATCCAGACTCCATGGATAAGAAAATCAGTCACCCAAAGAACCACAAAGGCGACGACGATTGCGAGAATAAGGCGTTTGGTGTTCATAATCGAAAACAGTTTTAGGGATTTCCTTGCGGGCGTGCAAGCAAACGCCTGATTGCCAAGGATAGGTCGCGATTTTAGGGTAACACATCCGGTGGATCGACAACTTCTCATTGTTTCGACAATTTGTTTTCTCGCGGCGGTTATGCGCACGGTCATCGCATTGGGTGCGGGGACCTTTCGGTTGGGGCGTTTTAATTTTCTGGCGATTGGGCTCGGCTTCATCTTCCAAACGGCGTTTCTGTCGATCCGTGGCCACGAACTGCATCGCTGCCCTGTCACGAATTTGTTTGAAGTCTTGATCTTTCTCGCGTGGTCGGTTGCGCTGATCTACATGGTGATTGGGCCGGCATATCGGCTTTCGCTGATGGGTGCGTTCACGGCGCCGCTTGTTTTTCTGATTCAAACATTGGCTTTGCTTGCACCGATCGATGTGCGGCATCCGGCGAAGCTGCCAGCCAATGCGTGGCTCGAGTTTCATGCGTCGATGTCGATCGTGGCGTATGGCGCGTTCGCGCTCGCCTGCGTCGCTGGGGTCATGTATCTCGTGCAAGAGCGACAGCTCAAAACGCATCAACTGCATTCATTTTTTTATCATCTCCCGCCGCTAACGGACCTCTTCGCGGCGATTACGCGACTGCTCTGGGTGGGATTCGCGCTTTATTCGCTTGGACTTGCCAGCGGTTTCTTCGTCGACGCGCCATTGCCGCGCGTTCAAGTGGTGTGTGCATTCGGAGTCTGGCTGCTCTACGCTGCGATCTTGCAAGGCAGACACCTTCGTCGATTGGCGCCGACGCGAGTTGCGGCCCTTTGCATTGTCGGATTTGCAGCGGCCCTCACGCTCCTTTGGGGAATCAGTTTCACTGCGCAGATGCATTCGTTGCCATGAACCTTTTTTGCGTTGGCCTTAGTCATCGTACGGCAAACGTGGAAACGCGTGAACGTTTCGCGGGCGATGCCGAAACGCAATGTGTGTTGCGCAGCTCCGGTTGCGCAGAAGCGTTGCTCCTGCCGACGTGTAATCGCGTGGAAGTTTACGCCGCATCGGAGCAACGCATCCCGACTGAAGAAATCGCCCGCTGTCTCTCGCGCAAGATCGACAAGTATCTTTCGCACGACGAGGCGGCGGCGTTCTATCGCCACGAAGATATGAAATGCGTGCAGCATCTGTTCCGAGTCGCTTCCGGAATCGATTCCATGGTCGTGGGCGAGACGGAAGTTTTTGGCCAGGTAAAGAAGGCCTACGAATCCGCGCGCGCAACTGGCGCGGCCGGACCGATTCTGCATCGAGTGTTTCAGCGCGCGTTTCGAGTGGCCAAGCAAGTTCGAACCCACACTGAAATCACGCGTGGCTCGGTATCGGTCGGGTCGGTGGCTGTCGATCTCGCGCAAAAAATCTTCGGGAACCTGGCGGAGCGAAAAGTTCTAGTGGTCGGTGCCGGAGAAACGAGCGAGCGCACGGCGCGTGCGCTCTTTTCGCGTGGAGTAGTCGATCTTCGCGTGAGCAACCGATCGGCCGAACGCGCTCTGGAGCTTGCCCAACTGGTCGGTGGGGTGGCCGTTCCCTTCGAACAATGGCGCGAACAATGCCGCAAGATCGATATCTTGATCACATCGACCTCTTCCGATGAGCCGCTGCTCGCGCCGGAAAATCTTGCGCCGATGTTGCGCGATCGCCGGGATCGCCCGCTGTTCATCATCGACATTGCGGTGCCGCGTGATGTCGATCCTGGCGTAAATGAAATGGAGGGCGTTTATCTCTATGACATCGATTCTTTGCAATCGGTGGCGGAACAATCGCTCGCGCTCCGTCGGCAGCAAATCACCGCCGCGGAAGCAATCATCACCGAACATATCGCGGCTTTTCAGGAACGATATGAACACAGACCCGCTCGACACTTCACAGATTCGACAGTGAGCGAAAGTCCAATGCGCGTCTCGGAACTGTAGAGTAAGTCGTCAGCTTTCCCCTGGAGAATACCGACGTTACACTTGTCGGGATGATCAGTACGATCGTAATCGGGACCCGCGGCAGCGAACTGGCGCGTGCCCAGGCACGGATGGTGGAAAAGGCATTGCATGAAAAATGGCCTGACCTCACGATCGAAACGAAAATCATTCGAACCAGTGGTGATGAATCGCGGTCGCAAGCTGGAAACTTGCGCCACGGGCGGAAAGGATTGTTCACTGCGGAAATAGAGAAAGCGCTCTTTGCGCGGGATGTCGATTTGGCCGTTCATAGCGCGAAAGATTTACCGAGCGAATTGACTGCCGGCGTAGAGATCGCAGCGGTTCTACCGCGCGCACCAATGGACGACGTGCTGGTTTCGAAACGGGCAGGCGGTTTAGCCGCGCTTGAAAAGAACGCGACTATCGCCACCGGCAGTGTGCGTAGGAACCATCAGCTCGCCTGGAAACATCCCGGCTTGGCGATTGTCGACCTTCGCGGCAACGTCCCGACCCGATTGCGCAAACTTGCGGAGAACGATTGGCAGGCGGTCGTGCTTGCGCGCGCTGGCCTTGAGCGGCTCGGCTTCTCGCTGGCGCAGAACGAAATCAACTTCGAAGGCCAGCAGTTCTTTATTGAGGTTCTTCCGCGCGAAATTTTTCTTCCCGCGGGCGGGCAAGGGATCATCGCGCTTCAAATTCGTGCCGATAATGAAAGCATAAGGGCTATTTTCAGTCCTGTGAACGATCACGAGACGTTGCTTTGTTTGCGAGCGGAGCGCGAGTTTCTCCGTTTGCTCCAAGGCGACTGCAATTCGCCGGTCGGCGTTTTGGCGACAACCAAAAACGGGATCATGAATATGCGCGCGCAACTGTTCCGGGACGGATCAGACGCGCCACGCTCAGGCAAAGTTGAAGGTTCGTGTGACGAAGGTGAGCGTCTGGCTGCGGAATTATTAAAGGAGATCCAATGAGGGAGATGAATCGAGCAGTTCCTTGCTCGATGCTAAAAATGGTGGCGAAGCCACATGCGCTTGACATCGCGCGACGGAGCGCGCGATCCACTCAGCGCGAACAAAGCGATGGCAACTAAAACGAAGACTGGCGAAGTTTTTCTTGTTGGCGCGGGGCCGGGCGATCTCGGTCTCGTCACGTTGCGGGCGAAGGAATGCATCGAGCAGGCAGACGTGATCGTTTACGATCATCTGGCAAGTCCGGAGATTCTCGGGTGGGCGCGAGACGACGCGGAGATGATTCACGCTGGAAAAAGAGCGGGCGAACACTCGCTGAGCCAGCAGGAAATCAACGCGCTCCTGGTCGAGAAAGCACGCGAAGGGAAACAGATCGTCCGATTGAAGGGCGGCGATCCGTTTGTTTTTGGGCGTGGCGCGGAAGAGGCAAAGGCAGCCGTTGATGCGGGAATTGAGTTTGAAATTGTGCCGGGAATCACCTCGGCCATCGCCGGGCCAGCCTATGCGGGAATTCCAGTGACGCATCGCGCGGAGAATTCGCACGTTACATTTTTTACCGGCCACGAAGATCCAGCGAAAACCGAAAGCGCGATTGACTACGCCGCGCTGGCTAAGCTTGGCGGCACGCAAGTGATGCTCATGGGCGTGGAACGGCTTGAACCGATTACAAAGGAGATGCTTAAGCAAGGCGTACGGGAGGATTTGCCAGTGGCGCTCGTTCGTTGGGCAACCACTGGACGACAGGAGACGCTCACAGGAACACTTCGAGATATCGCGGGGCGCGCCGTCGATCGTGGTTTTGAAGCACCGGCGGTCGCGGTGTTTGGCAAAGTTGTTGCCTTACGGGAAAGTCTGAATTGGTACGAGAAACGGCCGCTTTCTGGAAAGCGGATCGTGGTTACACGAAGTCGGAAACAGGCGAGCGCGCTGAGCGGCAAGTTGCGCGCGCTCGGCGCGCATGTGTTTGAATTACCAACGATTCGGATCGAGCCGCCCACCGATTTGCGCGAGTTCGCAGAATTAGTCCAGGACGCGCATACTTACGACTGGATCGTTTTTACAAGTGCAAACGGCGTCGAAGCGTTTTTCGAGATTTTTTTCAAGCTCTATGACGATGCCCGGGAGATTGGTGGGCCGAGGATTGCCGCCATCGGCCCGGCCACAGCGCAAAGAGTAAAGGATTTTCATTTACATGTTGATCTTCAGCCGGATGAATTCATCGCCGAAGCGGTAGTGCGGGAGTTTCAGAAACAAGGCGGCGTGGAGAACTTGCGGGTTCTCCTGGTCCGCGCGGAAAAGGCACGCGATGTGCTCCCTAAACAACTCTCGGCCTTGGGGGCAATTGTGGACGAGGCTTTCGCTTATCGCACGGCTCCGGAGACGCGCGACATCACCGGTGCACGCAGGCACCTGTTGGAGGAAGGGGCTGACCTCATCACGTTTACCAGCTCCTCCACCGTAGAAAATTTTCTGGCGCTTGGCCTCCCTTGGCCGAAAGGAATGCAAGTCGCCAGCATCGGCCCAATCACGTCAAAAACCGCGCGCGATCACGGTTTGAAGATCGACATCGAGGCCCGCAGCCACGATATCGACGGGTTGGTGCAGGCAATCCGCGACTTTTTCGAAAGGTAGGGGCTGTTCTATCGGCCGGGCGATGGAATCAATCGTCTCTACCTGCGTCAAAGAGCAACATTCGGCGTCTTCGAATTCTGGAATCCGCTATCCACAAATCCGAAGTCGTTAGGATGGATTAAAGCGGAACCTCGTTCGACCACGCTTGGCGTTGGCTTTGGCTTTGCGGCGGCTCTTTTGGTTCGGCGTTTCAAACGCGCGCAAACGCCGGACTTCCTCGAGAATACCCTCCGCATCCAGCTTGCTTTTGAGCCGCTTCAACGCGCGATCGACGGGTTCACCCTTACGAACGATCACTTCTGGCATCGATAATCACTCCTGTCCTCAGTTTAGAAAATTGGGCTTGTTTGTCGGGGCGGAGCCTACCCGAGCGAAGCAGCTTCGTCAACTTTGTGAATAACTCCCGTGTGAACCCACTCAATGGGCAAGCGGGTTCGCCGTGGTCGCTTTTTGAGTGACTTCTCGCCGCAACGCAGTGGCGCCGCCGCCGCGGGCGCGAGTCCACCAAAGGACGATGGGCGAGGCGATAAATATCGAGGAGTAGGTTCCGACTGCCACGCCGATAATAATGGCAAGGGAAAAGTCACGCAGCACCGCGCCCCCGAAGAAAAACAGGCAAAGAATCGGGATGAGCGTCACCGTGCTTGTAAGAATTGTGCGGCTAAGTGTCTGGTTGATGCTTTCGTTCATGATCTGCTCGATTGTGCCCCGACGTCCACTGGCCAGGCCTTCTCGGATTCGGTCGTAAACGACAATGGTGTCGTTGATGGAGTAGCCGGCGATCGTTAGGACAGCGCCGACCATCGTGAGTGTCAATTCGCGACCAAGAAGAGAGAACATGCCGACCGTGATGAGGACATCGTGCAAGAGTGCGACAATCGCGCCCACTGCAAAGGAAAGCTCAAAGCGAAAGGTTACGAAGATTAAAATTCCCAAAATCCCGAGGCCAAGCGCGACAAGCGAGTTTTTCGCCAGTTCACCACCCACGAGTGCGCCGACTCGCTCCGAGCCTTCCACCTTAAAGGCCGCGTTCGGCATTGCCTGTATGATCTGTTTTTCCACTTTATCACTCGTATTTAGCGGCGTTCGCACCGTGATGTAACTCTTGCCGCCTTGCGCCGACTCCTGAATCGATGCGTCGGCGAAGCCAATCGGCTTCAGTGCGCCACGAACTTGTCCGACGTCAATCTTGTTCGGCGCACTCAACGTCACCAAATCGCCACCACGAAAATCGACGCCGAAGTTGCGGTCGCCGCGCGTGTAAAATGCCATCGCCCCGGCCAGAAGCAGTGCGAGCGAACACATGCACGCGAGAAAACCTTTACCGAGAAAGTTGATGTGCTGCGACGAAATCAAATGCAACATCGAGATGCGCTTCAATCGCCCCGTATCGACAAACCAACCGAGAAAATTCCGGCCGACGATGAGGGCCGTAAACAATGAGGCCAGAATGCCGAGCGTAAGTGAGATAGCGAAGCCTTTCACCGGGCCACTCGCCTTCCAAAACAGAATCGCAGCCGTGATCAGCGTGGTCACGTTGGCGTCGAAGATGGAGCTAAAAGCTTTCTCGTAGGCCGTTTTCATCGCTACCTTAAGCGATTTTCCGAGAGCCATTTCTTCGCGCAATCGCTCGTAAATGAGGACGTTCGCGTCCACGGAAAGGCCAATGGTTAAGATAATGCCCGCGATGCCCGGTAAGGTGAGGACGAATCGGAACATGGTGAGCGCACCGATCAAGAGGATGAGGTTGATGATGAGCGCGAGATTGGCGACGAGACCGGGAATTTTGTAGTAAATTGCTACGCAGACGAGCGTGATGGCCAGGCCAACGAGGCCTGCGAGAATGCTCGCCCGGATCGAATCCAGCCCCAGCGTGGGCGACACGCTGCGCTCCTCCTCAATACTCACCGGCGTTTGCAACGGATTCTCGAGTACACTCGCCAGGCCGCGCGCCTCCTGCTCACCGAACTTTCCTGTGATGACCGCGTCGCCGCCGTAGATCGCATCCCGAATCACCGGTGCAGATTGAATGATGCCATCGAGAACGATGGCGAAGCGGTGCCCTTTGTATTGCTCGGTAATCTGCCCGAACTTCTGGGCGCCCTCGCTGTCGAACTTCAACTGCACCGTCCAACCCTCGTTGCCATAATAAGCGTTCGATCCTGAAACTCGATCGCCGCCCAAATCCGCTTTCTTTTTGACCAGCAAGCGTTCTTCCGTCGGTTTTTCATTTCCTTCGGCGGGATGTTTGTAAACCTCAATGCGGTACTCGGGCGGGATCACTTCCTTGCTGGCATCGATCGCGCGCAACCGTTCGCCGCCATCTGGGTAAACCAGACGGAATTCGAGCTTCGCGACACGCGAGAGTTGATCGCGCGCTTCCTGAATCTTTGCGGTATCGAGCCCCGGAATTTGAACGAGAATTCGATCGTTCCCAACCGGACTGATAATTGGTTCGCTCGCGCCAAAGTAATCGACCCGTTTGCGAATGACTTCGACGGCCTGGTCGAGCATGCCCTTGTTCACTTCTTTGTCGCCGCCCTTCAACCGAATGAGAAAGGAGGTGCCGCCTTGAATATCGAGGCCGAGTGCAATCTTTTTCTCAGGCGGCCAGATCGTCACGATGCTGAAGACGACGAGCAAGACGGTTAGTGTTAAGGCGAGCAGACGCTTTCGCAGGCCCTGATCGGTCGCGAAATACCAACCGAAGAGGACAAGCATAACCAGTCCAATGAAAAATGTCAGCGCGGGAGTCATGTGAGAAAGCGGAATGCGGAAACCGGAAACCGGAAAGTCATTTCTCTCTCAACCTTCTTTCAGAACTGTGGTGACTGCCGATTTTTCCATCTCGATCTTCACGTTATCGGCCACTTTTACGATTACGGTTGTGTCTTTCACGTTGGAGATGAGCCCATGAATGCCCCCGTTCGTCACCACGCGATCGCCAGTCTTTAGACTCGCGATCAACTTTTGCTGCTGTTCCTGGCGCTTTTTCTGCGGCCGGAACATCACAAAGTACATGATGATGAAAATAAAAATGAACGGCACAAAAAATCCGATGCCGCCGCCGGGACCGGTTGGAGCGGGGCTTTGTGCCTGGGCTAGAAGCGCGGGGAGCATATTACCGGGATTGGAGAGCGCACCTTAAACCCGAAAGCGTCCGCTGCAATTCTTCTTTGACAGTTCGATGTAGGTGCTTGTGCCAAACACGGTCCAAATGATGGCCTCGATATAAACGCCGCTACAATTTCGCAAGATCGACATCGCGTACCTTATATTCCATCAGGAATCCTCTCCGAAACTGGTCGAACGTTCCCCGTTCTATTTCCGTGCGGGCGCGATTCATCAGGGCCAGATAAAAATGCAAATTGTGCAGCGTGATCAAGCGCAGCCCAAGGATCTCTTCGGCCTTGACGAGATGACGAATGTACCCGCGAGCGAATTCGCGGCAACTGGGACAGGAGCAGTCTTCTTCGATTGGTTTTTTATCCAACGCAAACTCGGCATTTTTTAAATTGATGGTACCGCTTGCGGTAAACGCGGTTCCGTTGCGCGCCAGACGTGTCGGTAAAACGCAGTCGAACATGTCCATTCCGCGCGCGGTCATTTCCAGCAGCTGCGGCGGCGTACCAAGGCCCATCGCGTAACGCGGCCTATCTTTAGGCAAACACGGCTCGGCCGATTCCACCGCGCGCATCATTTCCTCTTCCGGCTCGCCCACGCTCACTCCGCCAATCGCGTAGCCGTCGAAATCAAGGTCGGCAATTGCCTGTGCGCTTGATTTGCGCAGATCATCAAATGTCGCGCCCTGAACGATACCGAACAGAAGTTGGTCGGCTGTAGTGGCCGCCGTGCCG
>Ga0209056_10006829_pt1 | contig 11775 bp, 11 predicted proteins | sample GraSoiAngelo_114_FD_185876 | JGI IMG/M metagenome (GOLD analysis project Ga0209056, IMG submission 185876) | Grasslands soil microbial communities from the Angelo Coastal Reserve, California, USA - 14_0903_13_40cm (SPAdes) (version 2) | ecosystem: Environmental > Terrestrial > Soil > Grasslands... | reverse complement strand
TGAGCTGCATGGAGGGCCTCAAGCCCCTGGAGACCCGCCAGTTCACCGTCACCTATACCGGCATGATCCCGCCGCGGCTCTTTCCGATTCAGGGGGAGGCCAAGGTGGATTACGTCAAGTGGACGAAATGAGGGGACGCTGAGTGGTTCCGACGGTTGAGTGGAAAGACGGAGTCGTCCGGCTCCTGGACCAGAGCCAGCTTCCGGACAAGGTCGAGTTCGTGGACTGCCGCGACTACGGGACGGTGGGCCTCGCCATCAAGGAGTTGTGGGTGCGCGGCGCGCCGGCGATCGGCATCGCGGCGGCGATGGGCGTGGCCCTCGGCGCACAGGCCGTCAAGGCCGCGGACTACGACGCGTTCCGCAAGGCGGTCTGGGCGATCGGCGACCACCTGGCCGCGACGCGGCCCACGGCGGTCAACCTCTTCTGGGCCATCGACCGGATGAAGCGGCGCCTGGACGCGCTGAAGACCGAGCCGATCCCGGTGATCAAGCAGAAACTGATCGCCGAGGCGCAGGCCATTCTCGCGGAGGACATCGCCATGAACCGAGCCATCGGCAAGCACGGCGCGGCGGTGATCGGCGACGGGCAGACGATCCTCACGCACTGCAATGCCGGGGCGCTCGCCACGGGCGGCTACGGAACGGCGCTCGGCGTCGTGCGGGCGGCCTGGGAGGCAGGGAAGAAGATCCGCGTCGTCGCCGGCGAGACCCGGCCGGTCCTCCAGGGCTCGCGGCTCACGGTCTGGGAACTGATGCAGGACGGCATCCCGGTGACGCTCATCACCGACAACATGGCCGGCACGCTGATGCGCCGGGGCGAGATCCAGGTCTGCGTGGTGGGCGCCGACCGCATCACGGCGAACGGCGACGTCGCCAACAAGATCGGCACATACAGCCTGGCGGTCCTCGCGCACGCGCACGGCATTCCTTTCTATGTGGCGGCGCCCAGCTCCACCGTGGATCTGGCGACGCCCTCAGGTGACCAGATTCCGATCGAGCAACGCGACCCCCGTGAAGTGACGCACGTGCGGGGCAAAGCGGCGATTGCGCCGGAGGGCGTGGACGTGGTGAACCCCGCCTTCGACGTGACGCCGGCCCAATTGATCACCGGCATCATCACCGAGCGAGGCATCTTCGCGCCGTCCGAGCTCGCCGAAAAAATGCGGTCACGTTGATTCGCCATCCTCTTTTTTTATCCGACACGTTTCGGTATAGTACGGCCCATGGTTGAACGGACGCTCGCCATCATCAAGCCGGACGCCGTGAGCCGCCACTTGGTCGGGACCATCATCCAGCGCTACGAGAAGGCCGACCTGATCCCGGTCGCGATGAAGATGGTACGGCTGACCAAGGCCCAAGCCGAAGCCTTCTACTACGTGCACAAACAGCGGCCGTTCTTCGACAGCCTGTGCAGCTTCATGTCCTCGGGCCCCATCGTGGTCCTGGTGCTGGAAGGCGAGAACGCGATCCAGCGGCACCGCGATCTGATGGGCGCGACGGACCCGGCCAAGGCCGCCAAAGGCACGATCCGCAAGACCTATGGGACCCACATCGAACACAACGCCGTCCACGGGTCCGATTCCGCGGAGACGGCCAAGTTCGAGCTTTCGTTTTTCTTCAGCGCCCTGGAGTCGCCGCAACGCTGAGTCCCTCCAAGCACGGTCTCCTGCTCCCGAAACTGATCGCGGTGATCGTGTTTGCCACGCTCCCGTCATGCGCGTCGAAAACTCCGCCGGCCAGAGTGCCGATGCCCTCTTCTGAAGTTATCGCCGGCATTCTCCAGGCCGGCCGGCAGGCTGCGGCCCAGGGCCAGTTCGACCGCGCGGTCAATCTGTTCCGGCGGGTCCAGGAGAGCTATCCCACCGCGCCCGAACGGTCACTGGCCACGGTGCTCCTCGCACAGACTCTAGAGCGGAACCAGGAGATCGCCTCGGCCCTGACCGAGTACCGGCGCCTGATCGCCGAATATCCCCAGTCGCCGCAGGCGGTGCTGGCCCGCGCGAAGATTCCGGACCTGGAGCGCCAACTGCCGGTCGGGGGGCCGCCGGGGATGCAACTCCTCGGGACGTATGTGTGGCCGGAGGACCTCGCGAGCTTGGACGAGCGCGAATTGAATCGCCTTCGCCAATCGGGAATCAATACCATGGTGGTGGGGGTGACACAGCACCGGCCTAAAGCTGGTGTCTATTTCAAGACCGACTGGGCGCCGGTCCTTCAGGATCGGCTGGCGGCCGTGGTCGGCGCGGTCCATCAGCAGAGCCTGCAGATCTGGGCGGCGCTGTCGCTGCGGCGGATGGACTGGGTGGATCCGGCATTGGGGTGGGCGGACTGGCGGTACAACTCCGGGACTCGCCGGCTGGACCCGGCCGAGACGCTGGACCTCCTGCACCCGGCGCTACCGGATTACCTGGTGGGTCTTTTCACGGACCTGGCGGCCACGGGAATCGATGGCCTGTTGCTGCTCGCCGATCCCCCGTCGGCGGCGAACGAAGGGTTCAGTCCCCCCGCGCTGCGGCGGTATGAGCGGGAGGTCGGGCAGGCGCTCGATCCCAGACGGCTCTGGCTGAGACAAGGCCAGGACCAACCCCTCACCTACGCGCCGGAGTTCTGGCGCTGGGCGGGATGGAAACAGCGCGCACATACCAAAGTGGTGGACGGCGTGTTGGGAGCGCTGCGGGCCTCCTATCCGGCTTTGAAGGTGGCGCTGGAAGTGCATCCGGAGACGATCACGAGCCCGCAGATGGCCCTGGCGTCCTACGCGGAGGAGCTGCTCGATCTCAGACGGCACCGGTACGACTACATCGCCGTCGCCGGCCTGCTATCGCAGGGCTCAATGGCGGTTAAGGCGGCCGAGATTGTGCGTGGCGAGCGGCTGGTGCTGCTCGTGGATCCAGGCGAGAAGAACAGCGGCAAGCCGCCCATGTTGCCGCCTGGTACGGGATTGATTTACAAGGAAAAAGCCGGTGCGGCGCGCTTGACAAACCAGGGACGGTAATTTAGCCTGCCTCGTTCATGCTTAATCCAGGAGACCATGAATGATACCGGACAACTTGCGCTATCATAAGGAACACGAATGGGTCAGGGTCGAAGGCAAACAGGCGGTCATCGGAATCAGCGACCACGCCCAGGAAGCGTTGGGCGATATCGTCTTTTTCCAACTACCCCAGGTTGGGGCCAAGGTGAAGGCCGGGCAGGAAATCGGCGAAGTCGAATCCACCAAGGCGACCTCTTCCATTTATACGCCGATCAGTGGGACTGTGTCTAAGGTGAATGTGGCCTTGAACGAGAAGCCCGAATTGGCCAATAAGGATCCGTACGGCGGAGGGTGGGTGGCCGTCATCGAAATGGCCAACCCCGGCGAAGTCAACGGGCTGATGGACGCGAAGGCCTACGCGGCGTACCTCGACAAAGAAGCGAAGTAAGGTTTTGGGGCGAGCATGCCCGACACAACACGCATCGCCATCATCGGAGCCGGGACCGGCGGCTACGTGGCAGCCATTCGCGCGGCCCAGCTCGGCGCGCAGGTCACCCTCGTCGAGAGCGCGGCTGTGGGCGGCTTGTGCCTGAATTGGGGCTGCATTCCCAGCAAGTCGCTGCTGGCCTGCGCGGAACTCGGTCAGAAGATTAAGAAGGCGGGCGAGTTTGGGATCACGATTACGGGTACCGTCTCCTACGATCTTGCCCGCATGGTCGAGCGCAAGAACAAGATCGTGGCCGGGTTGGTGAAGGGCGTCCGCACTCTCCTGAAGACCTGGAACGTCGAGCTGGTCGAAGGACGCGGCGTCCTGGGGGATCCGAAGACCGTCCGGGTAGTGAAGCCCGACGGGACCGACACGACCGTACGGGCCGACGCGGTGATTCTCGGGACGGGTACCACATCCCCGTCGCTGCCCAATCTCCCGATCGACGGGACTCACGTCATCACCAGCCGTGAGGCGTTGGACCTTATGACGATCCCCGAGAACCTGTTGATCGTCGGCGGCGGCGTGGAGGGCTGCGAGTTCGCTTCCCTGTTCAGCACGCTCGGCACGAAGGTGACGGTCGTGGAGATGCTGCCCCGCATTCTTCCCACCGAAGATGAGGAGGTCGTAGCGCTGCTGACGGCCGAACTCCAGAAGCAAGGCGTGCGGATCCAGACGGGAGTGCGGGTGGAGAAAGTCGCGGTCGGCGCCGACGGGGTGACGGCCACGCTCGCGGACGGCAGTGCGGTGACGGTCTCGAAAGTGCTGGTATCCATCGGGCGGCGGTTCAACACCGGCGGCTTGGGGTTGGCGCAGGCGGGCGTGAGTCTCGGCCGCCGCGGCGAGATTCTCGTCAACGAGCGGATGGAAACCACCGCGCCGGGCGTCTATGCGATCGGCGACGTGGTGGGGAAGGCCCTGCTGGCACACGTGGCCTCCGCGCAGGGAAAGGTCGCGGTCCGCAACATCCTCGGCCATCCGACCACCATGCGGTACGACGTGATCCCAGCCGGCATCTTCACCTTCCCGGAGATCGGGCGAGTGGGGCTGACCGAGCAGGAAGCCAAAGAGCAGGGGCTGGAGATCAAGGTCGGCAAGTTTAGGCCGATCGGGCTCGGCAAGGCCCACGTCTCCGGCGAAACCACCGGGCTGATGAAGATCATCACCGACGCGAAGACGGGCCGCATCGTCGGCGTCCATCTGGTCGGAGCGCACGCGGCGGACCTGATCCACGAGGCCGCAGTGGCTCTGCAGATGGGCGCGACCGCCGAGACGCTGGCCCAGACGGTGCACGCGCATCCGACGATGCCGGAAGGGCTGATGGAAGCAGCCGAGGATGTCGAGGGCCTGGCGATTCACCTGGCTCGTCGGAAGGTCGGTTAACTAGGTGTCACCCTGAACGAAGTGAAGGGTCTCTCTCGCAAGGAGCACTCTAGATTCTTCGCTATGCTCAGAATGACATGGTGGAGTAGGGCGATCCCATGACTATCCTCAAAGCCCTGGCGATCAACGTCCTGATGCTGGCCGTGACGGTGGGGGTCCTCTACTGGGCGGCGGAACGTGGGAACGACACGGAATCGGCGCAAGCCGTCGCCTTGCTTTCCCAACCCGGCTCACTGGACACAGCGGTCGAAGATGAAGACGCGGATGCCGCGATGCCTGTGTCGGTCAAGCCCGTGTCGGCCAAGACCGGATCGATCCCGCGTGGTGCGGTCACGTTCCCGCTTGATCTCAATTCCGCCCGTCTGGAAGATCTCCTGGAGCTGCCGGGCATCGGTGAAAAGCTCGCCCAGCGCCTGGTGGAGTACCGGAAGAGCCACGGCGGGTTCCGGAGCGTGGACGATCTGAGGAATGTGCGGGGCATCGGGGCAAAGCGGATGGAACGCTTGCGCCCGCTGGTCGTGACCAGGGAGGCGCCATGAACGAAGTGGAGCGGCAGCTTGCCCTCATCGCGCGCGGGGCCGTCGAGATCATCTCCACGAAGGAACTCGGAGACAAGCTCGCGGAGTCGCTCAAAGACCGGCGGCCGCTCCGCGTCAAGGCTGGCTTCGACCCCACCGCGCCGGATCTCCATCTCGGACACACCGTCCTCATCCACAAGCTGAAGCACTTCCAGGACCTGGGCCATGAGGTGGTCTTCCTCATCGGCGACTTCACGGGCATGATCGGGGACCCGACCGGCGTCTCGGAGACCCGCAAGCCGCTGACGAAGGAGGAAGTGCGGCAGAACGCCAAGACCTACGAGCGCCAGATCTACAAAATCCTGGATCCCGAGCGGACCATCATTGATTTCAACAGCCGGTGGATGAACAGGATGACGGCCGAGCAGCTCATCCATCTGAGCGCGCACTACAGCATGGCCCGGATGCTCGAGCGCGATGATTTCCAGAAGCGCTATCGCGACCAGAAGCCCATCAGCATCCACGAGTTTCTGTACCCCCTGATTCAGGGGTACGACTCGGTGGCGCTCGAAGCGGACGTCGAGCTGGGCGGGACTGACCAGAAGTTCAATCTGCTGGTCGGGCGGGAGTTGCAGCGTGCGTACGGCCAATCACCGCAGGTGGTGCTCACGATGCCCCTGCTGGAAGGGACCGACGGCGTGCGCAAGATGAGCAAGAGCCTCGGCAACTACATCGCGTTGGAGGACCCGCCGGAGGAGATGTTCGGGAAGCTCATGTCCATCTCGGACACGCTGATGTGGCGGTATTATGAGCTGCTCACCACCGAGGATTTGAACTCCGTCAAAGCGATGCACCCGATGGAGGCCAAATTGAATCTGGCCTCCACCATCGTGGCCCGTTATCACAGCCCCTCTGCGGCTGCTGACGCTCGTGCGGAGTTTCGACAAAAGTTCAGCGAGCGGGAATTCCCTGTGGAGTCGGCTGAGCGCACGGTGCTGTCGGCCGAACCCATGGCGCTGGTCGCCGTGATCACGAAGGCCGGGCTTGCGCCCAGCAAGACCGAGGCGCGGCGGCTGATCGCGCAGGGCGGTGTGGAGCTGGACGGCGAGAAAGTGACCGACGGTGATCGCATCCTGCCGGGTGAACCCGGCAGGGAGCATCGGCTGAAAGTCGGAAAAAAACGGTTCGCCGTCATCCGCTTCGAAGCCAAGTCCTGAATTGACTTGTTTCTAAAGCCTGGGGGATAATCGCTCTACTTCAGGGGCGGGAGTAGCGCAGTGGTAGCGCAGCGGCTTCCCAAGCCGTCGGTCGCGGGTTCAAATCCCGTCTCCCGCTCCAACCGTACTTTTCTCACTCGAAGGTGAAGGTCACTTTGAACCCGCGACCGGGGGTTTCGAAGGGGGTATGCTCCAAACTTTTCAACAGAAGGGCGAGCACCGACCTAGCCTTTTCTGAAGACCCGCGCTAAACTACTCCTTGCTGCTCACAACGGGAGGCTCTATGCCGTGCCGCGTGTCTCTTCTTCTGCTTATCGCCTTCACTGGGCTCCTCATTCTCCTGCATTGTCCCACGGCGTCCGCCCAAGGTGCCGACTTCACGAGTAAGGTCGTCAGAGTTATCGATGGAGACACAATCGAGGTCGTTCACAATGGAGTCCCAGTGCGCATTCTCCTCAGGGGGATTGACTGCCCAGAGAAAGGGCAGCCCTATGGCGACACAGCCAAGCAATTCACCTCCGAGAGGACGTCTGGGAAGCTCGTTACCGTAAAAGTGAAGGAAATAGATAAGTATGGGCGCCGTGCTGCCGACGTCATCTTGCCGGACGGCGCTGTGCTAAACCGGGAGTTGTTAAAGGCGGGCTTGGCATGGTGGTATCGCCAATACTCCAAAGATAAGAACCTGGAAGTCTTGGAGAAGGAAGCCAGGGCTGCGAAACGTGGGCTGTGGGCTGATCCCCACCCTGTGCCGCCGTGGTGCTGGAGGAAGCCGCAGAAGGGTCGGGAGTGCTGACGGACGTCCCGCTTGACAGGTCTCGACGGGTAGACTAGCCTGGGCGTCCATTACGCTGCTGCTGATAGGGCGCAAGGAGGATATGAGCTTTTTCCAAGCAAGGTGCCATGCCGGGCGCTGACGTCATCGTCGAAGTCCTTTTTAAGGACCCTCCCAAGTCCCTCGCATCCCCAAGCGCGGCACTTCGGTTCGGGTTTGTCTTACTGCAATCGCTTTTGGCGATTGTCCTCAGTTATCAATTGCTGTTCAGTGAAGAAAAGGTCCTTCCACAAGAAGTCGAGCAGTTGCTTATCGTAGGGCTATTGCTGCTCATCCCCGTCCTGATGAGCCTTCCTACGAGAGTGCTGGAGAGTGACTGGTTCGCCAGTGCGCTGGTACTGGGTGATACGGCCTTGACCACCTCTATCATCTATCTGTCGGGGAACAATAGCTCAGAGCTCTACATCACCTACTTCCTGGTCATCCTGATCGCCGCCTTCTCAACCTCGCTGAAGCAGTTGATCGGCCTCTCCGTGATCTTGTGCATCGCCTATGGGGTGCTCCTTGCCTTGGGCCTGAAGGAGAGCGGCTCATTGTCCGAGAGTCATCTCCTCCGGATTCCGATGCTTTTCATCATGGCGACCTTCTATGGGGTATTCGCGGAGAAAGTCCGCAGGGAACGCCACAGTAAGGTCGAATTAATCGATTACGTCGCCGCACTGAAGCAGGCAGAAAAAGAGCGTGAAAGCCTCATCCGCCAACTCCAAGACGCCCTGACCAAGGTCAAGGTTCTACAAGGTATCCTACCCATTTGTGCACGCTGCAAGAAGATTCGAGATGGCAAAGGAGATTGGCATGCCATGGAATCTTACATTCGCGAGCATTCGGACGCAGACTTTACCCATGGCGTATGCCCTGAGTGCCTGAACAAACTTTATCCAGGCTACAGCGAGTAGCCGGGGCAAGCTCCCATTCTTGATTTAGCTGCGGATAAGGTGAAGCTCAGACCGCTTTTTTGATTTTCCCGCTGCGGATGCACCGGGTGCAGACGAGCAAGCGTCGTGTGGCGCCATTCACGAGCGCCCGGATGGTTTGCAGGTTCGGACGGAAGACGCGCTTGGTGCGGTTGTTGGCGTGGCTGACGTTGTTGCCGACCGCTCGCATCTTCCCGCAGATCTCACATGCCCTGGCCACGGTCGTTCTCCCTGATGGTTTGATCCAACAGGGTCGCATGCTAGCACAGGCGCGTCTGCCCTGACAAGGGCGTGCCAGGGAAGACAACCCTGTGGCCTAATACGCCAGGAATCTCTGGAGGGCAATGGTGGCGAGAATGCCGATACAGGTCACCACGACCATCAATTCGATCAACGGGAAGCGCTCAAGCGCTTGGCTCCTCAGTGATAGGTTCTGGAAAAAGCGCTGCATCACACGTCCTCCTTTCCTTCTGGCATGAGTTTAAAGCAACCGCTGTACCAGATTCTTTATGCTGTGATTACGTTGTAAACTCAATGCATTGGAGATTGCCGCGGTGGAGGGCTGCTAAGACGGCAACAATTTTCGTCAAGGCGGGATCCCCAATTTGCTCGACAGGCCTCTATATTGATCTTTACGGACCAGATGGTGAGAATGGCCGCACGTTGAGACAATGGACAGCCTGAAAGAGATCATCGTACGGATTGCCCGCCCGCTTGAGTATGCCAACCGGAGCGGGACGCACGGTCTTTCTGCCCTCAAGGATCTTGGCCGGTTTGTGTCCCAGCAAGTCCTGACTGTCCTCGGTCACTCCGTCCATCCCCCCCGCGTGGAAGCGGACTTGCTCCACTTGGTGCATCTCTTCTCCGACTACGAGACGCTCGGACCTGACCTCCGCGGCCGCCGGATCGCAGAAGCCCGGGCGGTGTTAGACCGTCTCCTCCGCACGGTGGAAGAGGCGGCGACGTCTTCGTGCGGACCGGTGAAACCGGCGCACCGGCTCTGGGAGTTGCCGATCCAGTACGTCCGTGGCGTGGGGCCCAAGAAGGCCGAAGTGCTGGCGCGCGCCGGCATCCACACGATAGAGGACGCTGTCTGGTCGCTGCCGTGGCGCTATGAAGACCGGACGCAGGTGCGGTCCATCGGGAGTCTCCTCCCCGGGCAGGAGGCGGTCGTCGCCGTCGAGATCCGGTCCGTCAAGCTTACGGTCACCGCCCGCCAGCGCCGGAAACTGGTCGAAGCGACGGCGTTGGACGAGACCGGGCGCCTGGACCTTGTGTGGTTCAACCAAGCCTATCTGGCGGAGACCTTCCGAGCCGGCCAGCATCTGATGCTTTTCGGACTGGTGAAAGCGCGGAGCGGGCGGTGGACGCACCTGCAGATGGAAAATCCGGCCTTCGAGATCCTGGAAGGGGTGGAGGAGGCCGGTGGGCATCGCGATCTGGTCCACATGGGCCGCATCGTGCCGATCTACCATGGTCGGGAGACCAAGACGCGGATGATGCTCGGCGACCGGTTCCGCGCGATCATGAAGGTCCTGGTGGACCAGTACGCCGACGGCGCGGTCGACGCCCTACCAGCCGAGATCGCGCGCGGGCGGCGGCTCATGGGGTTCGGGGAAGCGATCAAGGCCGTCCATTTCCCCGAGGCGGATGCGAACCTCGACGACCTGAACCGCGGGCGGACCATGGCGCATCGCCGGTTCGCGTTCGAGGATTTTTTTCTGCTGGAGCTGGCCCTGGGGCAGAAGCGCGAGTCGGTCAAGCGGGAAGCGCGCAGCCTGGCCTATAACCTAGAGACGCCGCTGCCGCGGCGGTTTCTGGCCTCGTTACCCTTTCGCTTGACGGAGGCGCAGCTTCGCGTTTTGCAAGACATCCACCACGACCTCGCGAGCCCTCATCCGATGAACCGGTTGATCCAAGGCGACGTGGGCTGCGGCAAGACGGTCGTGGCTACGGTGGCGATGTTGGTGGCCGTGGGCTCCGGGTTGCAAGCGGCACTTATGGCCCCGACCGAGATCCTCGCCGAGCAGCACTATCTGAACTTGCATGGGCTGCTGGAGCCGCTCGGCGTCACCTGCGCGTTGCTGGTCGGGGGGCGCGGCAAGAAGCGGGAGGCGGCCTTGGCTGCCATCGCCGACGGGTCGGCAGGGATCGTGATCGGCACGCACGCCCTGATCCAGCAGGGGGTCCGGTTCCATAAACTCGGGCTGGCCGTCATCGATGAGCAGCACAAGTTCGGGGTGCTGCAGCGCGCCATCCTCAAGGAGAAAGGCTACGCGCCCGACGTGCTGGTCATGACGGCAACCCCCATCCCGCGGACTCTGGCGCTGACGGTGTACGGCGATCTGGACCTCTCCGTGATCGACGCGATGCCCCCGGGCCGCACGCCGATCCGCACGCTCTTGTTTGCAGAGGGCCAGCGGGCGCGGGCCTACCGCCTGATCGAGGACGAGCTGGCGCAGGGCCGGCAGGCCTACGTGGTGTTTCCGCTGGTGGCGGAGTCGGAGAAGGTGGACCTGCAGGCGGCGATCACGGGAGCCGAGCGGCTGCAGAAGGAGGTGTTCTCGAAGTGGACGGTCGGGCTGATCCATGGCCGGATGAAAGCCGAGCAGAAGGACCGCGTCATGGCGGACTTCAAAGCCGGCCGGATCCAGGTGCTCGTGGCCACGACCGTCATCGAGGTGGGCATCGACGTGTCCAACGCCACGGTGATGCTGATCGAGCATGCCGACCGGTTCGGCTTGGCCCAGTTGCATCAGTTGCGGGGACGGGTCGGGCGCGGGGCGCACCAGTCGTATTGTTTCCTGATGGGGCCTCACCGGTTGTCGGAGGAGGCGCGGCGCCGCCTTGAGGCTTTGGTCAAGAGTCACGATGGCTTTGTGATCGCCGAAGAGGACCTGCGCATCCGCGGGCCTGGCGAGTTCTTCGGGACCCGGCAGTGGGGCCCCTCCGATTTGCGGGTGGCCAATCTCATCCGAGACGCCAAGATCCTGGAAGAGGCCAGGGAGGAAGCGACGCGGGTACTACAGCAGGATCCAGATCTCGCGCGACCAGAGCACGGGGAGTTGAAAGCCGTCCTGCTCCGACGGTGGCAGCAGAAACTGGAGTTGGCCGCGGTATCCTGAAGGGAACATGATGTCGCGATTCCGCCGGTTCAAAAACGATGTCCGCACGGGATGGGCCAAGGTGCGGCAGGGCACCGCCAAGGTCGCGGACCGGTCGCTCGAGGAAATGGAGTTCCTGCGCCTGAAGTTCCAGTTGTACAAGGTGGAAGACCAGATCAAGGAACACCTGCGGGCGGCCGGCGAGCGGGCGTTCCAGTTGATCGAGCGGAAAGGCGGCGGGGTGCTGGAGGACAAGGAGATCCAGGACCTGTTTGGTAAAGTGGACCAGCTCAAACAGGAAGAGGCGCGCATCCGGTTCGAGATCGACCAGATCAAGGAGCAAG
>Ga0209056_10006828_pt1 | contig 11775 bp, 10 predicted proteins | sample GraSoiAngelo_114_FD_185876 | JGI IMG/M metagenome (GOLD analysis project Ga0209056, IMG submission 185876) | Grasslands soil microbial communities from the Angelo Coastal Reserve, California, USA - 14_0903_13_40cm (SPAdes) (version 2) | ecosystem: Environmental > Terrestrial > Soil > Grasslands... | reverse complement strand
ATGCGATCGCCGAATCGGAATATGTACTCGAGGGTCTTCTCTATCCACGCGTCAAGCGTTATGAAACCGCCGAAGCTGAACGAGCCGATACGCAAGGCAAATACTTTTTCCATCCCGAGTGGGCCGGTTACATGGGCAAGGCCTACAAGGCGCCAACCTTTCACGTTAACGCGATCACTATGCGCAAACGCGAGACGCGGCCGCTCATCTATCTGCTCGGCGTACACATGCTGGACTGCAATAACATCGACACCACCTTGCGCGAGTCGGCGATCTATGAATTGTGCGAAAGACTACAGCCGGGAATCATTCAGGACGTGCACATTCCTTACCCGATGACCGATTGGGGCGGCTGCATCATCCAGGTGAAGAAGCGCAACAAGATCGAAGAAGGTTGGCAGCGAAATTTTCTGGCCGCGATCCTTGCCTGCAATCAGGGCATGCGTCTGGCAATTGCTGAGAGCCCGGACATCGATATCTACAGCATGGATGACATCATCTGGTCGCTCACGACGCGCGTTAATCCGCACACCGATATTATCAATCCGCTGCCGGGAGGCATTGGCCAGACTTTTCAGCCGCAGGAACGCATGACGGCGGGAGAGAAGGAATGGACCGCCTCGAACACTCGGTTCGAAGGCGGCATGGGAATCGATGCTACCGTGCCGTACGGTTACGAGCAGGATTTCCATCGCCCCGTCTATCCAATCGATAAGGTTGATCCTTTGAAGTTTTTCTCGCAATCGGAACTCGATCGCGCCAAAGAGCGGATGCACGGTTGGGTGAAATCGCTGGCGCGAACGGGAAGGTAAACAGAGTGCGGATTTCGGATTGCGAAATGCGGATTTGAAAATGGATTCATGATCTCAAATCCGGATTCCATTAAATGCTCTTCGCTGTCCGACTTTGTTCCTTAAATCCGCAGTCCGAAATTCGCAATCCGAAATCAGACTATGCTACTGGCTCCATATCACGTTCTTGATCTCACGGGACCGCTCGGTTTTCTGACCGGGAAAATCTTCGGTGACCTCGGCGCAGATGTCATAAAAGTCGAGCCACCGGGCGGTGATCCCTCGCGACGACAGGCGCCCTTCCTGAAGAACGGAAACGGCTGTCGCCAGAGTCTCTACTGGCTTGCCTGCAACGCAAACAAACGCGGCGTCACTCTGAATCTAGAAAATGACAAAGGGCGCGAACTCTTTTATCGGCTGGCGACGGAATCGGATTTCATCATTGAGAGTTTTCCGCCGGGTGCGCGCGCAGGCCTGGGAGCTGCGTATAACGAACTGAGTCGCCAGAACCCGGGCCTGATTCTGGTTTCGATCTCGCCGTTTGGCCAGGAAGGCCCTTACAAACATCTACAAGGTTCGGATCTGGAAATCATGGCGCTCAGCGGCGCAATGTCTCTGGCTGGCGAAAAAGACGGCGAGCCGATGCGCGTGTCGGTGCCGCAAGCGCCCATGTGGGTTGGGGCCGAAGCCGCCATGGGCGCGTTGACCGCGCTTGCGTATAGATCGACAACCGGCTTGGGTCAACAAGTGGACGTTTCCGCACAGGTCGCGGTGATGTCAGCGCTGGCCCATGCGCCGGCATTCTGGGATTTGAATCACGTGAATCCCGAGCGCGCCGGCGTCTTCGTCACTGGCCGCAGTGTTCTGGGAGCGAAGATGCGCGTGATGTGGCGGTGCAAAGATGGCTGGATCAATTTCATCATCTACGGCGGCACTGCTGGCCGTCACACGAATCAACAACTGATTACGTGGATGGACGAGAAGGGCCTGGCCCCCGATTGGCTGAAAGAGATCGACTGGAACACATTCGCGGTAACGAACATCACGCAAGGCGAAGTGGATCGGCTCGAAGCTCCTATCGCCGACTTTTTCGCCGCGGTAACCAAAGACGAGTTTCTTGAAGGTGCAATCAAGCGCCAGATGCTCGGTTACCCGGTTGCCACCGTCGCAGATATTAATCGCAACCCGCAACTCCAGGCGCGGAATTTTTGGCAGGATGTGGCGGATGGATGGTCAGGCAAGACTTTGAAATACCCGGGTGGCTTCGCCGTGGTCAACGGACAGCGATTACAAATCAGACGCGCCGCGCCATGTGTGGGTGAGCACAACGAAGAAGTTTATTTGAAAGAGTTGGGATTGAGCCGAAAGGAAATGGCGGAACTTCAATCCCAGCACGTGATTTGAACATCCCGCCGCTACGCGGCTGAGAATACTAGCGAGTAGTCGAAGAATGAGCGAACTAATTCCCAGACTTTCGTATTCAGAGCTCGACCCGCAGCTTGCCGAATTGTTGCGCCCAAAAGTTGAGCGATTGAAATACCTCGGCGAGTTCTTTCAATGCACTGGTCATCAGCCGCGAGCTCTGATGTCGTTTTACTCGCTTACCGAAGATCTCAAGGAGGCTCTGCCGGACAATTTGACGGAATTAGTCGCGCTTACTATTGCCGCAAAGATGCGCAATGCTTACGAGCGTGTGCAGCACGAGCGGCTCGCAATCAAGCTTGGTTTCAGCGAAGAGTGGGTGCGCGAAATTCTTTCGCTTGAAGCAAACGATCGCTCGAGGCTTTCACCGGAAGAGTTGCTGGTGCAACGCTTCTGCCTTGCCGTCCTGGAACGCGACGGCCACGAATCGAGTGGGGAATTCGAATCAGTGATCAAGGCGATCGGCCACAAAGATGCAGTCGCCGTGTTGATGTTGATTGGGCGCTACGTTATGCACGCGCTGATTGCCAATTGCCTGGTGCTCAAAGCGCCGGTGAGGTCACCGCTCGGGAGCGCGAGCTGTTAGCTCGTGGAGCAAACTTGGTTCACTATTCCCCTCTCCCGCTGGGAGAGGGGCTAGGGTGAGGGCGCGAAGCGTAGGACAAGAAGAAACAAAAGGGTTGTTGTGGCCGTCCAGGCCCTCACCCCAACCCTCCCAAAGGGAGAGGGCGAAGAACATCTACTGAGAATGTCTCAACCATCTCCACTCTGCTGGGAGAGGGGCTAGGGGTGAGGGCGCGAAGCGTAGGACAAGAAGAAACAAAAGGGTTGTTGTGGCCGTCCAGGCCCTCACCCCAACCCTCTCCCAAAGGGAGAGGGCGAAGAACATCTACTGAGAATGTCTCAACCATCTCCACTCTGGATTTCCGAAGCCGAGGTAGTCGCCATGATGGATATTGGCGATGCGATCACAGCTTTGGAAAAAGCCTTATTGGCAGAGGCGCGCGGCGAGGCAATGAACATGGTGAAGACGCACGCGGCCTGGGGGGACGGCGCGACGCTGCACGCCATTGGGGCCGTATTCGCGAATGAAGGATTCGCAGGCACCAAAACCTGGGCCCACACGAAAGGTGGAGCAACGCCTTTACTGATTCTCTTTGATAGCGACACGGGAGCGCTGAAGGCAATCATCGAAGCCTTCGCTTTGGGACAGTTGCGCACCGCCGGGGCTTCCGGTGTAGCCACGGATCGGCTGGCCGCAAAAGACGCAGACGACTTTGCGATCATTGGCACCGGCAAACAGGCGTTGAGTCAGGTCGCAGCCATCGTGGCCGTACGCCCAATCAAACGCATTCGAGTATGCGGACCCAACCAAGAGCGCCGCGAACAGTTTGCCGCGCGAGTTAAAGAGGAGTTCGGCATAGAAACTATTAGCGCGCCGACTGTCGCCGGAGCGGTTGCCGGCGCTTCGATTATTACCGTAGCCACGCGGGCAACAGAACCAATTATTACTTCCCAGATGATTGCCGCCAACGCGCATATCAACGCGATCGGCGCGATTGTTCCGAGTCGCGCTGAAATAGCGCGTGATGTGCTCAACCGTTGCGGTCAAATCGTGGTTGACAGTGTGCCCGCCGCCCAGAAGCTCTCGCGAGAGCTGATGGATTTTTGCGGCGCCGCCGATCAGGAAAGTTGGCAGCGAGTTCGATCGCTTGCGGATGTCGTCGCTGCTGGCGAATCCAGGGCGACAAAGGACGACCTCACGCTTTTCAAATCTTTAGGTATGGGAATTTCAGATCTTGCGCTGGGCATTGAGCTTTACCGGCAGGCGCACGCAAAGGGTCTTGGCCGAGAGTTTGCTCAGCCGGAGAAAGTTATACCGGGGCTGCGCACAGCTCAGCCGATTAGCAGTTGAAGGAGCAAGCAATGGCAGCGGAGAACTACAGGTTTGTCGATCGCACCGGCGCCGTAAGCGAGCCGCTTCGCCTGATCCCGCCAGTCGTGATCAAGAAGAAAGACATCGATGCCGAGATCGAGCGTCTGGTAAATCTTTCGGCTCCGGCAAACGGCCGGCGCGAGTCAAGGGTTGCACATTCGCAGAGCGGCATCGGTGATGGCCTGGCCTACACAATTGCGGTTTCCATTTGCGTGCTTAAACCCGGCGAAAGCACCAAACCGCTTCGTCACAATGCATCGCTCGTAGATTTCTGTATTCGCGGGGGCGGCCACACAAACATCGACGGCCAACGAATTGATTACAAGCAATATGACCTCTGGACCACGCCGCCCTGGTCCGTCTACCAACACTTCAACGATACAAACGAATTGCAAGTGAGGCTCAGCTACAGCAACGCGTCGCTTCTGGAAAAACTGAATGTGTATATTCTCGACGAAAATCCTGAACCGACAGCAGAGATCGCACCCGCGCACATCAAAGAGGCAACCGACCCAGCGAAGATCAGCCCGTTCGGAACTTTTCCGTTGAGTGAAGAGGGCGCCTACTTGATGCCTTATGAGAAGCTGATCAATCCCGATCACATCGAAGTCAAACCACTTCACTGGCCATGGCAAAAGGTTAAAGCAGAGTTGGATAAGCTTCGGGATTTGGGTCAGAGCTATGTCGGCCGGCGGCTTTATCTAATGTACGACCCGGCTACCGGCCGCACCAATGGAACGACGCATACGTTCTTTGCAACCATCACGATCCGGCCGAAGAATATAATCGATCGTCCACATCGCCACGTGTCGGCTGCCGTCAATTATTACTTTCATGGCCGTGGCTACAGCACTGTCGAAGGTAAGCGATATGAGTGGGAAGCGGGAGATCTGATGTTAAGCGCGCCTGGTTGGGCGGTTCACAATCATGCTTCGAAAGATGAGGACGTTTACGAGTTGACCATTCAGGATCAACCGATGCATCTCGCGTTGGGCTCATTGCTCTGGCACGAAGACTTGCGAGGCGAGCCGAAGCTACTTGGCCTTTCGAGCGGGTTTTCGACGAATCGGGGTGTAGCGCAACCTGTTAGGTTGCGGAGCGCGAGTTGATAGCTAAACGCAAACTAACAGTTTGCGCCACATAAATGATCGAACTCGAATCAAACTTTCTGCGCGGCTCGTACACTCCGGTGGTGACGCCGTTTCGCGAGGGCGAAGTCGATCTCGACAAATTCGCCGAGTTGATCGAGCGACAGGTGCGCGAAGGCTCGCACGGCGTGGTGATCAATGGCACCACAGCCGAGCCCAGCAGCCTCACGATCGAAGAAAGATGCGAGCTGGTAAAGGTCGCGGTTGAGACCGTCGCGCAACGCATCCCGGTAGTGGCGGCGACTGGATCGCAATCTCTTGCTGAAACAACGGAGTTGACGGTGAGAGCCGAGCAAGCAGGCGCCGATGCACTGTTGATAGTCACGCCGTACTACATCAAACCGCCGCAGCGCGGCCTGATTGAATATTTCGTCAAGATCGGAAAGAGCACGCGTCTGCCGCTCATGATCTATCACATTCCGGGTCGCGCGGCGGTGTCGGTCAGTCCCGCTACAATCGCACAAATCGCTGATCGCCTGCCTAATCTCGTCGGCCTGAAGCACGCGGCAAACGATCTCGAATGTCTCACGGAGACGCTGGCGTTGATGGGATCCGAGTTTCGCATTTTCTGTGGTCTTGAGGCCCTGAGTTTGCCGATGCTGGTAATCGGAGCGGCTGGTCTAATGAACGCTGTGGGAAACCTCGCGCCGGCGCGCGTCGCGGCCATGTGCAATGCCGTCGATAGCAAAGATCTCGAGAAAGCGCGCGATCTGCACTTTGAACTGTTCGAACTGAATCAAGCGATCTTTCTCGATACAAACCCAATTCCCTTGAAATATATGATGTGGCGACGAGGCCTGCTCGAAAGCCCAGAGCTGCGGTTGCCGTTGGCGCCGCTTGCGGACGACAACTGTAAGAAGCTAGACGAAGTCTTGCGTCGCGCCGCACTGCTCGACCTGACTCAAGCTGTTAGCTTGAGCACGCAAACCAACAGTTTGCGCCACATGTAGCACAAGGCATTCGCCTGTCAACGCAGAACAGGCTACGCTACGTCTGAGATGGAGGAGACAAACGAGACAAGAAATGTTTGAGCCTGTCAAAAACCAAAGAATCTCTGACGAGATCTTGCACCAGATCAGAGATGCGGTCATGAGCGGCAAGTTTCAGGTTGGTGATCGTCTGCCGAACGAGCGCGCGCTGGCGGAGCAGTTTGCCGCCAGTCGCACGTCAGTGCGCGAGGCCTTGCGCGGGCTCGAGCAGGCCGGGGTCATTTACATCAAGAAGGGTGTCAATGGCGGCGTCTTTGTCGCCGATCCCGATCACCGTTTGGTAAGTCGTCCTTTCCAAACACTTCTACAGTTGCGCAAGGTCACGATGGATAACATCGTCGAAGCGCGCCTTATTTTCGAGCCGGAAGCGGCGCGGCTTGCCGCCCAGCGGGCCGAGCCCGAAGACCTTGAAGAAATGAGACAGGTCATCGAGAAAATGTCAGGGGCTGTCGAGAGCGGAGAGCCCCCTAGTTCTTTCGATCTGAAATTCCACAAATTGATCGCGCGCGCCGCGCGGAATCCCATTTTGGAAATGCTGTCTGAATCGATGCTCGAAGTAGCATCCCAGGTCATCACCGATCTTCATCCATCGATCGACGTCCTCAAGCACGTCGTAGACCGGCACCGGGAAGTTTTTGAGGCCGTGCAGAAGAGAGATGGGGAGCTTGCGTTTTCGGTTATGTCGAACCACATCATCGACGTCAGAAATCGCCTGGCGAAACGTTCGAAACAATCTCCAGTCAAAAATCGAAGAGCGAAAAAACTTGAGTAACGGACTTGGGAATTCCAAACGCAAACTGATGTTCTTAGCAAACTGATTGACGAGTCTGCCGATATGATGTTACGGACAAAGCGCTAAGTTTCAGGAGGATAAGAATAGTGAAGGCGTTCACAGCATTCTTCCAAACAATCGTTCTACTGTCGCTCTGCATGACCGTAAACTCGCAATCGGCGAGCGCTGCTAAGCAAAGCACGCCGATCACGGTCGGAGACGTAGCTCCCGATTTCACGCTTGAAGACCAGAATCGAAACCAGATCAAGCTCTCCGAGTCGCAGGGCAAGAGTCCGGTGGTGCTCGTGTTCTATCGCGGTTACTGGTGACCGTTTTGCGCGCGACAGTTGGCCGCGCTACGCACGCTCTTGAAGCCGAACGAAAAGGTGAAGCTCTACGCGATTAGCGTCGATCCGCCTGAGATGAGCAAGAGTTTCGCGGAGAAGATTGCCTCAGACGGAAAGGGCCCGCTTAACTTCCCTTTACTTTCCGATCCCGAACACAAAATCATCGACGCTTATGGTCTGCGCGATCCCGCTTACGAGGGACAGAAAGTCTACGGCATTCCGCATCCGGCTGTTTACCTGATCGACAAGAAGGGAAAAGTCGTCTGGGCCAAAATTGAATCGAATTACCGCGAACGTCCCGCCGTTGATGAGATACGCGCGGCGCTAAACGTGCTCAAGTAGATCGAATGTGATTTCAAACCACAAACCTTCGTTGTCGAAATGACGAACGAAGCAGTAACTGGCTCGGATCATGCGACCCGACGATGATTTCCGCCGTCGCTCCAACTGCATGTCGGCGTTTGCATTTGGGGTCGAGGCCGAATAGTATTTTGGAAACGGGTCAGCATTGTTGAGGCGTTGTTGAACGCTGGACAGCCAATCCCAAGCGACCTTCGAGAGTCAGAAACGCCTGTCCCGGATAAGTGTTTTTAGAAGGGAGTTTCAATTAGTAGTTTCATATTATCTGCGTCAGAGGTGTGAGTTTTGCCTGAATGGGCTGGCTAGTGCGGCACTCCTCCTAGTTGCTTTTCTCGGAAGTTCCAAGCGTTAATTTCTTAACCTCTAAGGGGTCATTGGTGATCTTGAGATTATCAGTGGTCTCTTTGTCCATGGGACTTAGCTGTGAGGAAGCATCCGCGGTTCGAAATAGATTCTTACAAGGCGGAAAACTCAAATCATGCTCTTGCCCCCAAACTTGGTTGATTCAAAATTCCCTCTTCATCTAACTGAATTAAGGCCGGAAGACTGCCGTCCGAGCGCACGCGGAAAGTTTCTCTTTATTGGCGAGCGGAAGTTTTACATTCGCGGCGTAACTTACGGACCATTTCGTCCTGACGAACACGGAAGGGAGTACGGCGATCCGCAGATCGCCGCGCAAGATTTTGCGCAGATGACCGCCAATGGCATTAACACGCTGCGGACGTACACAGTGCCTCCTCGCTGGTTTCTCGATCTTGCGTGGCAGCGCGGACTGCGGGTCATGGTGGGATTGGCCTGGGAGCAGCATGTCACCTTTCTTGATGACCACCAGCTGGTAAGAGACATTAAAGATCGTGTGTGCGCCGCCGTCCGTGAGTGCGCGGGTCACCCGGCGATTCTCTGCTACACGATAGGCAACGAAATCCCCGCTTCGATCGTGCGTTGGTGTGGCGCGCGCCGTATTGAGCGCTTTCTCGAAACCGTTTACCGCGCTGCGAAAGCAGAAGATCCCGAAGGTCTCTTCAGTTATGTTAACTATCCTTCCACCGAATATCTGAAACTCCCGTTCCTCGATCTCATCTGCTTCAATGTTTACCTGGAAAGACAGGAGCGCCTGGACGCCTATTTGGCGCGGCTTCAAAACCTCGCTGACGATCGCCCACTGGTGATGGCGGAGATCGGTCTGGATAGTCGTCGCCACGGCGAGCAGATCCAGGCTGCCTCGCTAGATTGGCAGATACGCACCGTGTTCGCGAATGGGTGCGCCGGCGCCTTCGCGTTCGCCTGGACCGATGAATGGCATCGCGGTGGATTCGATATCGAAGATTGGGACTTCGGCCTCGTAACCCGCGAGCGCCAACCGAAGCAAGCACTCTTTGCCGTGTGCGAGGCATTTGCGGAGCTTCCGTTTGCAAACGACGTCGAATGGCCGCGCATCTCGGTGGTGGTTTGCAGTTACAACGGAGCGCGTACGATCCGCGATTGTTTTGAAGGCTTGCGCAAACTGAATTATCCGAATTACGAAGTCATCGTCGTCAACGACGGTTCGAAAGATCGCACCGCGGCAATTACGAGAGAATACGGATTCAAGCTAATTAACACAGAAAATCGTGGACTAAGCAGCGCGCGAAACACCGGCGCGGAAGCCGCCACGGGCGAAATAGTCGCCTACATCGATGACGACGCCTATCCCGACCCGCACTGGCTGACTTATCTTGCTTCCACTTTGATGAGCACCGACTACGCGGCCGTCGGTGGCCCGAACATTGCTCCGCCAGGCGGCGGCGCGATCGCTGAGTGCGTAGCTCAGGCGCCAGGTGGTCCGGTGCACGTGCTCCTTAACGACCGAGACGCTGAACACATTCCCGGCTGCAACATGGCCTTTCGCAAATCAGCCCTGCAGGAGATTGGCGGTTTCGATCCTCGCTTTCGCACTGCCGGCGATGATGTGGATGTGTGCTGGAGAATTCAGCATCAAGGTTGGAAGATCGGTTTCAATCCGGCGGCGATGGTTTGGCATCATCGACGCAATTCTCTGCGGGCGTACTGGCGGCAACAGAAAGGATATGGCAGAGCCGAAGCATTGCTGGAAGTGAAGTGGCCTGAGAAGTACAACAGTGCAGGACACGTGACCTGGGGCGGCCGGATTTACGGAAACGGTCTTACAAGGGCATTGGGCTTTCGTCGCGAACGGATTTACCAGGGAAGCTGGGGCGCAGCGCTGTTTCAGTCCATCTATGAACCGGCATCGAATGGGATCACTTCGTTGCCATTGATGCCTGAATGGTATCTGCTGATATCCGCGCTTGGTTTGATTTCGGCACTGGGATTTTCATGGCGGCCTCTGTTTCTGGCTGCGCCGCTGCTCGGGTTGGCCGTTGTCGCAATCCTATTTCAGGCGATTCGCAGCGCGAGCCACGCCGCTTTGGCTAAACATTCGCGTGGAAAAATTCATAACGCCTTTGCACTCGGCACGATCGGGTTCTTGCATCTGCTGCAACCACTCGCGCGTTTGATCGGCCGCGTGCGCTCTGGCCTAACCGTGTGGCGGCGCCGTGGTCGGGCCGGAATGGTTTTACCCTGGCCGCGAAACTCTTCGATCTGGAGCGAAGAGTGGCATGCGAGTCACGAATGGCTTGCAGCCGTGGAAGAAGATCTCGTTCGAGACGGCGCGGTGGTCCAACGCGGCGGCGATTTTGATCGTTGGGATCTGGAAGTCCGTGGAGGCTTGTTTGGCTGTGCGCGAATGTTGATGGGAATCGAAGAGCACGGCGGCGGTAAACAACTCGTGCGGTTCCGCACCTGGCCTAAATTCTGGCCGCTGGCGATTATGGTTGATTTGGTTTTTGCTCTCCTCGGGCTGGGAGCCGCAATGGATCACGCGTGGATGGCGTGGACCGTTCTGATGCTAATTGTGGGGTTATTCAGTTTTCGATTGTTACAGGAAAGTGCCGCTGCCGAAGCCGCGATCCTTTGCACCTTGGATGACAAAGTCAACGGGAGGTCTTACGCGCTTCCGGCGCTTGAGCCTTCAAAAGTTAGAGAAGCGTGATGTCTGTTGCCGCACATTCCGATTTGAAGCTCTGCCGCCGGCTGCTGAGCCAAACCAGGGCCTATTGGCCGCAGATCGGATTGATCTTTATACTCGATTTGCTGAGCGCGCCTTTGCTGCTGCTCACACCAATTCCTCTCAAAATCGCGGTTGACAACGTGATCGGATCGGCGCCATTGCCGAGTTTCCTGGCGGCATTACCGAGCTTCATGGCTCGCTCGGCGATCTGGTTGCTCTCTACGGCGGCATTCATGCAAGTGTTACTGGTGCTGCTTGGCCAGCTAAAGGAAACCAGCAGTTATGTTCTGCAAACGTCGACTGGCGAGAAATTGACTTTGGATTTCCGTTCCCGATTGTTCGAACGGCTCCAGCGTCTTTCGCTGGCATTTCATGATATGCGCGGCACAGCGGATTCGATTTATCGGGTGCAATATGATGCGCCGTCGGTCCAGTACATCAGCATCTATGGCGCGATTCCGCTAGTATCGGCCGCAGTTACGCTGCTGGCGACGATCTACGTTACGGCGCGTATCGATTGGCAATTGGCTATCGTCGCGTTGGCAGTTTCACCGTTCCTATTCCTCTTCTCGCGCTCTTACAAGAAGCAGATGCGTCCGCGTTACAAAGACGCCAAAGCGCTGGAGAGCAACGCTCTACACGTGGTCCAGGAGGTGCTCACCAGTCTTCGCGTAGTTAAAGCTTTTGGCCGCGAGCCGGATGAGCAAGAGCGCTTTGTTCGCTATTCAGATCAAGGCGTCAAAGCGCGCACCGGATTGGCAAAAGCTGAAGGAGTTTTTGGTCTGCGCATTAATCTGACAACCGCCATCGGAACTGCAGCAGTGTTGTTCATCGGCATTCTCAATGTGCGGGCAGGCGTGTTGAGCCTGGGCGAATTGCTGATGGTCTTGACGTATGTGACAAATCTTTATTCGCCGTTGAAGACGATCAGCAAGACAGT